>ERZ1034917.2117-NODE-2117-length-10131-cov-11.389242_pt1 | contig 10131 bp, 7 predicted proteins | sample MGYA00520605_ERZ1034917 | MGnify/ENA primary metagenome ERZ1034917 (study PRJEB33766, sample SAMN09781784) | gut metagenome | biome: gut microbiome | host: Homo sapiens | place: Madagascar | study: EMG produced TPA metagenomics assembly of the PRJNA485056 data... | reverse complement strand
CAGCTTGGCGAACTCCCAGAACCGGAGTTCGCCCACAAATTCTGGTGAAGAGGCTAAATTGAAAGGGTTTTTACCATGATGAGAGAAAACAGAAATGCAAGGGGGAAAATCCGGAATTTTTCCCGTTCCCGGGTATATTTCACATTGATAGAGCTTCTCATCGTGATTGCAATCATTTCCATTCTTGCGGCAATGCTGCTTCCCGCGCTGCAGAAGGTTCGTGAGAAGGTCAAAGGCACCACATGCATGAATCAGCAGAAGCAGATCATGCTTGCCCAGCAGCTTTACGCATCGGATTATGGAGATTATATGCTCGGCGCAAGAGGAAACTATTACCGGAACGCGCTTGACACCTTTCCTGTTGCCCTGGCGGCTCTGAAATATCTGTCAAAATGGGATTTCGCCATCTGTCCCGCCATGCCGCGGAAAGACACCAATTCTTCAACCCGTTCTCTTCACACCATGGGCGTCATGGAATGTTTCACCACAAGCTGGAACGGGAACCAGATTCCCTATTACAAGGAACGGATCTCTGAAACCGGAGATTACGCCGTCTTCGTCAAAGATGCCGGGAATGCCCGGTTTTATACCATCAGGAAGATGCGTGCACCGGGAAAACTCGGTCTGCTGGGCGATACCATTCAGGGAAGCAGCGAGAACGAGTCGAAAGGCTACGGAGCCTATTATTTTTATCCGGCGACAACAGGCTATCCTTATATGTATCTCTTTGCCGTGCACAATCTGCGGGCGCAGCGAGCCTTTGCCGATGGACATGTGCAGAGTGATTCCCCCGAGGAACTGATGAGCCGGGAAGAGATTCTGGCCCGGAAAAGCGGCACCTTCATTCTGCAGCAGTAAAACTTTCCACAGCGGAACTGCAAACCGTATGGTTATCCGGTTTCCGGGGACAAGTGCAGTCAATACCAGTTGGACTGAACGTTGCCGGAACCATTTTCCGGATCATCCGGATGTTCCGGATCAAAGACGAATCCATGGTGGTCCTCGTGGTATTTCTGCGGTTTTTCGGGCAACCGCCACGGCTGTTCCGCGGTAAAGGGCTTTTTGAATAAATTGCGGATGCGCCGGCGTTTTTCAAGATGATTCATGCAGCTGATGATACAACCGCGCGCGCCGCAGATCGCGATTGGATACGCTGAAAATGCTTTGTAGGTCGGCAGCGCGTTGAAGAGCGCATGTCCGAAGTTCCACCCTTCCACCCAGGTGTTGCCCTGTTCGAGGATCGGTATATAAATACCGGGAAACGATTTGACGAAATGCGGCGAAGTTGTCCGGTTCAATCCGAAGTGCGTAAGTTTGCAGCGGCCTAAAACCAGGTCGTTGCATTGCCATTTGACTCCTCCTGCTTCAAAATCAATTGCACGATCGCGGCTGATCGCCTGTCCGGGACAATTCCGGACACAACATTTGCATCCGTCGCAAATCTCTCCGACCCGGATCGGATCAGGTTCCAGTTCGGCATCGGTCAAAATACATCCCAGACGCTGACGCGGTCCGAAATCCCGACTGAGAAAAACCTTGCTCCAACCCATTTCGCCCAGTCCCGCCATCACAGCGGCGATCCGCAGACTGATGTTGATGTTGCGCGGATATTTACCGCCGGGGGGGACCGGTCCGCGCGGACCGGATTCCCGCAGTGTCGCCGCAGGTGGAGCGGGAACCGCTTCAAAGCCGTGGTCTTCGATGAAGCGTCCCAGACGATAATTCCCTTGGTGAATGAGCTTGGTCAGTCCGGCGTAAGCGAAAACCTGATAACTTGGCCAGTGTGTGCCCCGTTCAATACCGCGATAACATCCGCGGAGAATCCGGCGGGTGAAAACAATGACTGATTTGACTTCCGGCATGATCCTCCGCGGGTGCATGAATTCCGGAGCATTATCGAAACGGCCGATGTCTGCAATTCCCAGTGCGTCGATTCCGAGTTCTTTTTTCGCATATTTTTTTAATTCATCAGAGGTCAGCATGAATGTGTCTTCGCCTCCAGATGCCGGACACAGGCACGGCCGCACGCCGCACCGACCCGGTTTGGTTCAAGTCCGAGCGAATAAGGACGGGGACTGGTGCCTGTCCGGCAAATCTGGCAGCTTTCGTACCGCAGTGGCCAGTGCGGCATCCGTCCCGTAATGTGTTTTGTGTCCAGCGCAAGCGCTGGGCATGCTCTCGCGCATTCGCCGCAATGATCGCAGATATGTCCGCGGAAAATCGGATCGGGTTCCAGTTCCAGTTCTGTTAAAACCGCTGTAAACTCCTGCCGCGGACCGAATTCCGGAGTCAGAAAGAGTTTTCCCATCCCCATTTCTCCTAATCCCGCCTGCTGCGCAGCCAGTTCCATGTCGATGATGACGTCCGGCGCGGCGCGATCCGGTGCCACCGGGATGCCGCGGTCACGCAAATCATAGGAGTGGCGTATCAGCGGCAGCGCCTCATAGCCGTTTTCTTCGATTTCACGGCAGAAATGGTAGGTCGCCTCCTGCATGTAGGTGCACATCCCTCCGGGATCGGAAGCGGAGAAAGAGCCCCAATTGCTGCCGTTTTCAATGCCGCGCAATGCGCCGCGCAATATTCGGAAACCGAGAACAATCACGGAACTGGTGTCGGGTTTGATTTCCCGGGGATTCTCGCTCATCGGAGCATTGGCAAAGCGATCGACTGAAGCAATGCCGACCAGGTCGGCGCCGCATCGGCGGGCTAAGTCTTTGATGAAAGAAGCGTTCATTGTCATTTCGCAGAATCCTTTCGCATCATCAGCGCAATGGCCTTGATTCCGGCGGCAATGGTTTCCGGAGAGACTTCATCGGGCAGAGGGCCGTTACGCACTGCGCGGTAGAAGTTCTCATATTGATAACTGCCGCTGCGTTCGGCCGCGGGCAGTTCTACGCTTTCCACGTGCAGGCGACCGTCGCGGAGCGTTTCGAGGCGCATGGATACACCTGTAAAGTCGCGGTCGGCGACGGTGCGGAGCTGTGTTTTGTAAATGGTGCCGTGTTCAAAGTGCAGTGTCAATGCGGATGGATACAGCCGGCCGTCTCCGATGCAGAGCGCGGAATAGATACTGCCGATTGCGCCGTTGGCAAAGCGCAGCAGCAGCTGAGCATTGTCCGGTGTCGGCCGCCCGGTGGCGATTCTTCCTGAAATGACTTCCGCGTCTTCGGGTTCCCCGAAGATGGCGGTCATTTCATTTATGCCGTAAATCCCGATCCTGAAGATTGGCGCAACGGGACATTTTTCCGGTGAATCGAACCATGATCCGTCGGCGGTTTCGTGGTATTCTGCATAGGTTTCCCAGTGCCCCGCCACCGGTTTTCCCAGATTGAAATCCTTGCGCCAGCGTCTGATCTGCGCCAGATCGCATGAGGGCAGCGGACCGGGAGAATTGAGATGCAAGGCCAAATTGCGTTCACGCGCTTCATGCAGTACAGCCAGCGCCGCATCTGCGTCGAGGTCGAACGGCTTGGTTGTCAGGACGTGCTTGCCCGCAGCCAGACATTCCCGGACCACCGCCGACCGCCCTGCCGGCGGAATCATCAGCATTACCGCTTCCACCGCCGGATTGTTCAGAACTTGCTCCAGCTCCGTGCAGAAAGGCAGCTTATGCCGGGTTCCGAACGCTTCAGCTCTGGCACGGTTCCGATCACAGACTGCAATGATTTTAAGCTTTGATTCAATCGGTCTGCCGATCAGCTGACGTTCCGCCAGACCTGCGCCGAAATTCAGTCCGACCAAAGCCATTCGGACCGGGTTGAAGTTTCTGTCCATTATTTTATTCTCTCCAATTTTATATCATCAAACCAGATGTTGGCCTGGGTCGTTTTTCCTGTGAGGGAGGATTGAAATCTTGCCGAAGCGATGCCGACGGCGGGAACGGTAAAACGGAATTCAAATTTCCGCCATCCCGGTTTGGACGTCTGACTCAATTCCGCAGAATAATCCTTGAGGGTGCTGGGGGCATGCACGATCTCGACTGGAATTCTGCCGTTCTGTGATTTCGGCCTGAAACGGTGAAATGTCATCAAGCCTTTTTCCGGAGTGAAATTCCATATGAAAAGATTTTCCAGTCCTGGTTCGGAGCGGAAAAAACCGGAAAGTTTCCACCGCCCCGGTTGAACCAGCATTTCGGCTGTTTCCAGCGAGGTCTGCTGACCGTAGCTCCATCGGCGGCTGAGGGTAATCCGGAGCGATGGGGGAGCGGAGAAATAGTTCTTCGGGTCAAGGTATCCGAAATTACGGGAATAACCGCGCCAGGGACTTACCAGCTTCTCGCGGGCGCGATACTCATGAATCAGGCGCGGGAATTCTTTTTTTTCAGTCAGGGGCCAGGAACTGACGATGTCATCGTAACTCATTTGCCTACCGGCGGGCAAATGCCAGTTCGAAAACCAGCCCGGGTTTTTGCTGAAATCACCGTTGAGCAGCGTTTTGGCGGCGGCACGGCGGCGCAGGCTGAGCGCCGCTTCGAGGTATTCGGCACCGTGTTCCGGAGTAATTGCCGCCATACGGAAAATATCCATCGGCATACGGTAATAATATCCTCGCAGAAATTCCGCGTAAGCCGCCGTCCCCGCCAGTCGGAGCATTTCCGGTTTCCCGAAGGTTTCCGCATAAAAACGCATCAACGGATACATCAGCGCTCCCCGGTGGCCGGAGTGATAGCCAAGCTGGATCGGCCAGGCTGTTTCGGGTGGAAGGCCGGGCCATAATTCCTGCAGGTCGTGACGGTAAAAATCCATATTGAACGAGGCGTCCATTTCACGGCGGAATGAGGAAAGCAGGCGGGTATCTCCGGTCAGCTTATACATTTCCATTATTGCACAGGCGCCGTACCAGACCTGATAAGGATCCAGCCGGCCATGCCAGTGGAAAATCGTCTGGTCTTTTTCGGAGGGGTTGAGCTTCTGCTTTTCCACGTGTGCCAGCTGATCCATGAATCGCTGCCGCAATCCGGGACTGCCGGTCATCGCATAAAAATCAGCCAGACCGAGGAGGTAACGGGCGAGTGAACGGGACTCCTGGATGTAAGCGTCATTCACCTTGCGTTCCCGGTAGCGGTTCGCAAGTTCCAGACAGACTTCGCGGCTTCGCGGATCGCCGGTCATCAGATAGTGAATGATTATCCCCTGAGGCCAGGAATGCGAAAAATCGTAACGAACTCCCCCGGAATGATTGGAACTGTGATAACAGGCCGAACCGTCGATGACATCTACGTCGCGGTAATGCCGCGCCCGTTCCAATGCCGCAGCCCAGCTGTCCAGATCGTTTGTTCCCACAGCGTAAATCATTTCGGAAAAATCAAGAAACGATTCCAGATTTCCCCATCCGCCATCCCCGTAAACGTCTCCGTAATTGAAAACGCCGTGCAGAACTTTGACCTTGTTTTTAAGCAGAGCCTCACCCTTTGGAAACCTGTTTTTGATTGAAGTCAGGTTTTTTTCAGCCAGCGGCAGTTTTTTATCGACCCGACCAATCGGAATTATGAAGAATCCGCTCCGGATGAATTCATCCGGATCCGCCAGTGCCGCCGCCCGGTCACCGAAACGTTCCCGCGCCTCCTTCACGGATGGAGGAAGATAAACAAATTCCCGGTTGATCGACATTTTCCTGCTCAACAGCAGCGCCTTGAGCGATTTCGGCCAGATCCAGGCGGTAAAATCGCCTTTGCGGTCGAGTTCCAGCCGTGCCGGATGCCGCAGCGAGGCCTCCCGGAAAATCAGAGTTCCGGCATTTCCCGATATGGCCCCGCAGGAAATGTCGGGAGGCACGGCGAAGCGCCGAGTCTCCGGCGCGTAGGTTTGGCTGTAGACGGCGGCTTCGCCCTGCCTGCCGCCGATGATCCGCAAACCCGCGTTTCGGATCGCCAGCGGCACGTCGCTGCTGTTGAAGACCGCGGCGTCTATGACAGCGGCTCCGTTGGAATGAAACGTTTTGATTCGCAGTGTGTATTCGCCAGGCGAACTGCCCGCGGAGTCACAGAAAATACCGCGGCGCAGTTCGCGGGAGAATACGGCACCGTCCCCTTCGCTTTCGCGGATGATCTCTTTCCCTTCATAAAGGGTTCCGGCCGTGTCCTCCATAAAGAAGCGGAATTCCGGAGCTTTCCGGCGGATCGCTCTTCCGGGAGCCGTGCCGCTTCCCGGAATGACTTTAAAACCGGTGCGTCCTGCTTGCAGATCTCCTTCAAAATCGACCGCAGCCGATCGGATGCTTCCATCTCCGGGCCATCGCGCGGTCACTGTGGTCTGTGCCGGATAAATTTTCCCCTTTTCATCCTGAACCGCCGCATTTCCGATCATGAAACATTCCCCCGGAGCGAACGGAATTCCCACTGTAACTGGAACCCCGGTTGCTCGACGCGGATACTGAACTGTAAACCGGCACGTCCCGGAAAAACTCCCGGCGCGTTTGGCTCCGACATCTGTTTGCGGCAGCGCCTGCAGACGCTCCCGCAGCAGTTTTTCTGCGATTTCGCGAGTCCGGAGCACAGGACGATATTCCTGCCATGATGTGAGCGCTCCCCTTTCCAGCTGAGCCGCGTCTGCCCAGATTTTTCCTTCGGAAAGCGGCGTTATCCGGATAAAAAATGGTGCGGCTCCCTCTTCGAAACGGAGCCATGTCCGTTTGATTTTCAATATGCAGCGCCGCCAGTCGCCTGACGTCTCGAAATCTTCGGCAGCCAGCTGGAAAGGCGCGAACCCGCGATAGCTGAAAACTTCAATTCTGACTTTGCCATGGGGCGGTGCGGACTTGAGATAAATGGAAAAGAAGCCATCCCCATGATAACCTTCTCCTTGAAATATCAACGGATATCTGCCAACGCCGACAAGGGATTTCCGACCGTGAAATGCCGTGCTCTGATCCGTACTCCAGCCGGGACAACCCTGCAGATAGGAATGATCCTTCATCCGGTTCCATTGCCCGGCGCCGCCGGATTCAAAACTGCTGTCCGGCAGCAGATTGCCGGAAGCGGAAGGTTTTTTCCGCATGGCTTTATCAGGTGCCGGAATGATTGTGGCCGTCGTTTCGGCGCCGATTGCGCCGGCACAGACAAAAACTGCCGCCAGTGTCAGTGCAGCGGACAGCAGTTGATGCCGAAAAGACCGGGACTTGTAAAATTTCATGATTGATTTCCCTCCAGTTGGAAATGGTTTTGTCAAACACTTCCTCTTTCTCATGGAGCGTGTTTGAGCTCGTTTTGTTGTTATTTGAACGGGAGCCGACCGATGGAATCGGTTCTCCCCCGATTGAACTGCGAATTACGCAGAGTTATCCATAGTGGCTGCTCCGGCGAGAATGGGTCGTCCAACTCGTCGGAGCCGGAGCGGGCACTGTGGATAACTCGGTGCCCGAATGAATACGCCTCTGAATATCCGTTTCAACTTGTTCGTCATCTATGACTGTCCACCGTCATTTTTGCCGTCATATTTTTCAGTTTAACTCAAACTGCCCCGTCATATTTCTTTCATATTCTTTCATGTCGAATTTGACACTACCTTGGAAATTTCGCAGTCGATATTTTTTATGTGTTTCTGCCGGAAGCTCCATTTAATCAGCCGTCGGATTCCAGACCGGACCGTCCCATACGACTGTTCCGTATTTGTAGCATGGAAACTGATCCCATTGCAATTTGACAACGTGAAAATCGGCATAAAGAAAATTGGCTCCTCCCGTGTGCCGGGCCGGAACATTTTTCCGGGTTTTCCTATCCTCGCTGTTATCAGGATGCCAGCGGCAATTGTAATTGACTTCGCCGGTTCCGCAGCTGTCGGACATGTAAACCAATACCGACGGATAGCGGATCCGGTGACTCAGCACCGGCTTATTCTGATCCGGATTCCGGATCTTATCATTTACCGCAAGCGAAAAAAAAGTGCCAACGTCGTAATTGCGATTGGCCAGTTTCCCCGTCATCTCGATCGTGAGGTTGTCCTGGGACGTTGCCGGACAGGTGAACGGACCAATGCTCTCTGTTTTATTGTTCTTGTAATAACCGCCTAAATAGACATTGCCGTGCCTGGAAAACTTTCCCCAGTTCAAATATGCACTCAGCGGGCCGGTCGCCCGCGAGAACCAAAAAGCCGTTGAGACCTTGACGGCCCCGGTGGCCGTCGTGTAGTATGTCGGGGGAAAGCAGTCATAATAATCGGAAAGATAGCTTGCGGTAATTCTGCCGATCTGGGAAAAATTGTTGGTGCAGCTGATGTTGCGTGCACTCTCCCTTGCCTGTTTCAGCGTGGGAAGAAGCAGACTTACAAGAATCGCGATGATCGCGATTACAATTAATAACTCAATTAATGTAAAACCTTTACAGAAAAACTTTCCTTTCCGTTTTTTCGCTGCTGCTTTCATCTTCTTTCCTTATTGTTTGAATGGTTTTGTCAAACACTTCCTCTTTCTCATGGAGCGTGTTTGAGCTCGTTTTGTTGTTATTTGAACGGGAGCCGACCGATGGAATCGGTTCTCCCCCGATTGAACTGCGAATTACGCAGAGTTATCCATAGTGGCTGCTCCGGCGAGAATGGGTCGTCCAACTCGTCGGAGCCGGAGCGGGCACTGTGGATAACTCGGTGCCCGAATGAATACGCCTCTGAATATCCGTTTCAACTTGTTCGTCATCTATGACTGTCCACCGTCATTTTTGCCGTCATATTTTTCAGTTTAACTCAAACTGCCCCGTCATATTTCTTTCATATTCTTTCATGTCGAATTTGACACTACCGTTTGAATTGATCAATTGGCAGATACCCTGATTGCCTGATTCGCGGCGCCGCGTCGGCAGTCAGACCCGTCACAGTGAAACACGGAATCCGGATCGACGGTGCGGGAACTTCCCCCTTCAGTGCGGGAAGTTCCAGAATTGCGGGAATCGCGATGACAGCAATTACGATGAGTAACTCAATCCATGTAAAACATTTCCAGAAAAACTGCTTTCCCAGCCTTTCCGGCGTTGCGTTCACCTCCTTTCTCCTTATCTGAATTAATCGTCTGGCAGATATCCTGATTGCTTGTTTCGCGGTGCGGCACCGGTAGTCAGACCCGCCACAGTAAAACACGGAACCCGGATCGACGGAGCTGGATCTGTCCGGAAATTGTGTCGCGCAACCAGACGTGCAGCTTCAAATCCCATCTCCTGAGTTGGTATGTAAATCCGCGTTGCCCTTGCGGCGGGAGTAATCCCGTCGGGTGTAAACTCAACCCAGGAAGGCAACTCCGGAATTTTTTCCCCAAGAGTTTTGACTGTCATGAGAAACATTTCCAGCAATGGCGTAATTACGACATAAGCGGTAATTTGCGGATGCCCGAGGATGAATTCTGCCAGAGGTGCATCCGACGAAGCATCCGTTTTGAAGATATCCCTGTTCATCTTATATTCATCCGCTGCCATTCGAAACGCCGACTGCCGCGCCAATGCCCATTCCTGAACGCCTGACCGTTCAATGAACGCCACACTCCGATGCCCCGCGGCGGCAAGCAGATTGAACAATGTCCGCCACGCCGGAAGGCTGTCGTAGCTGACTGAACCCGTCCCCTGAACATGCGAATCCACGACCACCTGCGGTATCCGCGATTTACTCAATGAAGTAATCGCCGGCGGCAACATTTCTGAAAGTGCGCACCAGATAAAAGCGTCCGCAAGAAAATTATGGTACATTTCCTGGAGCGCCGTCCCCGTTTCATCATGCGAACCGATGGTGATTTCCAGTCCTTCCTCCAATGCGAATTTATTGACTCCGGCGGCGATTTCCCCTACAAAATTTCCCGCGATTCTTCCTTCGGGCAACAGCAGATGAATCTTTCCGGTTACACGCTCCATCCGGGAGCGCTCGCTGGCGGGAATTACAAAATTCCCCTGTCCCTTGCGCTTGCGGATATAGTTCTGCGTCCGCAGGTTTTCCAGCGCCTTGCGCATTGTTTTCCGACTCACTCCGTAAGCCGAACTTAAGGCGATTTCGCCAGGAAGCGCTTCCCCCTCCGGAAGCTTGCCGTTGATGATCCGGTTTCGCAGATCATTTTCAATCCGGCTGTAGCGGGTGTTGTTTATCATCCATCGTGCAAGCATTGATTCCTGTCCCTTCTTGTCTATATTATAAATATTTTTTTCGTATTTTCAAGAGCTTTTGA
>ERZ1034917.2112-NODE-2112-length-10152-cov-7.698425_pt1 | contig 10152 bp, 11 predicted proteins | sample MGYA00520605_ERZ1034917 | MGnify/ENA primary metagenome ERZ1034917 (study PRJEB33766, sample SAMN09781784) | gut metagenome | biome: gut microbiome | host: Homo sapiens | place: Madagascar | study: EMG produced TPA metagenomics assembly of the PRJNA485056 data... | reverse complement strand
ACAGAAATTAGTGGACAAGTATCTTATAAAAATGAAACTGTTAGTGTAAATAAAGTATATAAGATTAATTCTAATGTGGATATAAGCACTGGGAATATTAATTTTGAAGGTGATATTCAAATTCATGGAAATGTCAATGAAGGAATGTGTGTATATGGCAAGAATAACGTTAATATTTCAGGTGGCGTATTTTTTGGGCAAGTTGTAGCCATTTCAGATATAAATATAACTGGAAGTATTGTTAACTCAACAGTTATATCAGGGGGAAGTGAAGTAAGAAAACAAAAAAGAATAAATGCTCTTCAAATGTTTCTGAGGACTTATGAAGCTTTAATAGAAACATTAGAATATCTTGCAGATAAGGGAATTGTAAAAAATGAAAGCAATATTCCAGAAGTGATGAATCAATTACTAGAAAGTAAGTTTAAGGAATTTAACAAGCAAGTAATGGAGATTATTTCATTGGCAATAAAAGATGGAGATAAAAATTCCCAAGTGTCAAAGTTTATTAAGGAAAAACTTCTTCCTATGTCTAGAACCAATATAAACTCTATTAAAGAGCTAAGAAATTTTGTTATAAGTTTACTGGAGGAAATACAATATTTAGAGGAATATATGGCCAATATGTCATCTATTACTTTGAGTTATTGTCAGGAGGCTAGTATTCAATCTTCAGGTGATATTTTAATAAATGGCAAAGGTCTTTATTCCACAGATATGTATGCTGTTAGAAGTATTAAGTTTTTAAATAAACAATCAGTATGTAGAGGTGGAGTATTAAAAGCTGGAGAATTTATAAATGCATCTGTAGTAGGTAGTGAAGCTGGAGCACATAATGTTTTAGAGGTTTTTGGAAAAAAAGGAATAGTAACTATAGAAAAAGCTTATAGCAATACACTGATAATCATAAATAATAAAAGATATTTGGTTACAGAACCTTGCAGAAATGTTAAATGTTACATAGATAACAAAGGTGAGCTTGCTGTAGAAAAATTAGTATTATAGGGAGGTTTATATGAAAGAGATAAGAATATTAGTATTTAAATTAAATGGTGAATATTTTGCAACAGATATAATGGAAGTTGAAAGAATATTAGGAAGTATTGGAACTACAAAGCTTCCAGATTCGCCTAGCTTTTTAGAAGGAATTATAAAATATGAAGAGGAAGTAATACCAGTTATTAATTTAAGTAATAAATTTGGTTTTAATAGCTGTAGTGTTGATTCAACAAATAAAGTTATTGTTGTAAAAAAAGAGTTAGGAAAATTTGGTGTTATAGTAGATGATGTTAATGAAGTAACTACAGTAAATGAAGAAGTAATAGATTATTCTTCATCTGTGTCGACAATAATTTCAAGAAAATATATGAAAGGTATTATAAGAGAAAAGAATAACCTTATCATTTTATTAGATTTAAACAAGGTTTTATTAGAAAAAGAAGAGGAGCTTGTGTTTGAAAGGGTGGAGTAAGGCACATGGAAGCAGTAAGAAAAAATGAGGTCAGAGTTGGAATTGCTGATGCTAAAATAATATCAGCGCCTAACAGTATTATGACCATAGGGCTAGGTTCTTGTGTTGGAATTGCATTATATGATACAGTGAAAAAAATTGCAGCACTTATACATATAATGCTTCCTGATAGTCATGCCTTTAAAAGTGTAACTAATCCGTATAAATTTGCAGATTTGGCTATTCCTTTAATATTAGAGGAAATGACAAAACGAGGATGTATTAAAAAGAATGTGGTAGCAAAGATAGCTGGAGGAGCTTCCATGTTTAAGTTTTCTGAGAAATCTATTAATAGTTATATAGGAAATAGAAATATTGAAGCTGTAAGAGAAGCGATTAATAGAGAAGGAATAATTATAGCAGCAGAAGATGTTGGAGGCAGCAAAGGAAGAACAATGTTTGTTGAATCTGAAAGTGGAAAAGTATTAATTAGAATAGTGGGACAAGGAATTAAGGAAATTTAAATGGTTTACTGATTGATAGGAGGAATAATGGAATTTACAGAATTTCATAATTGGGTATATAAAGAAATTGGATTAAGCTTAAATTCATATAAGCCTACTCAGTTAAATAGAAGAATAGGAAGCCTTATGGAGAGAGTAGGTGTAAAAACTCTGGAGGAATATACTAAACTGCTAAAAGAAGATGCAGTTGAAAGAGAAAAGTTTATGGATCACATAACAATAAATGTAACAGAATTTTTTAGAAATCCAGAGTTTTTTGAAGCGTTAAGAAAAAATTTACTATCAGAAATAATTCCCAATAGAAATAATATTAAAATTTGGAGTGCAGGATCATCCATGGGGTGTGAGGCTTATAGTCTTGCAATGATGTTTGATGATATGAATGATAAAGTTAGTTACTCTATTCTTGCTACAGATATAGACAAAAATATTTTGGCAAAAGCAAGGAAAGGAGTTTATTCCGCAGCTGATGTTAAAACTTTGGATAAAAAATATTTAGATAAATATTTTAATAAATATGACGATAAATATATAGTAGATTCAAAAATAAAGTCAAAAGTAAATTTTAAGAGACATGATTTGATTTTAGATAGTTATGAAAAAGACTTTGATTTAATTCTTTGTAGAAATGTGATAATTTACTTTAAAGATGAAGTAAAACAAAAGATAATAGAAGATTTTATTAAATCTTTAAAGGTAGGAGGACTACTTTTTGTTGGAGCAACAGAAAGTATAAACACATATAAGACAAGTGGATTAGAAAAATTATCACCATTTATTTATAAGAAAATATAAGGAGGGTAAAAATTGGATACATCACAATATTTAAGTATGTTTTTGGATGAGTCAATGGATAATCTTCAAACACTTAATGAAGCGTTACTTAATTTAGAACAAAATCCAAATGACATAGAAATGTTAAATCAAATTTTTAGAGTGGCACATACTATTAAAGGTATGGCAGCAACTATGGGGTTCACAGCAATGGCTGAATTAACTCATAAAATGGAAGATGTTTTATCTAATTTTAGAGAAGGTAAATTAGAGGTAAGTGAAAATGTTGTTACAGTGCTATTTAATTGTCTTGATACCTTAGAAACTATGGTTAATAATATAGAGGCAGGGGTAGATGATGAAGTTGATGTAACAGATATAGTACAATCCTTGGGAAATATAGTAAATGGTAATGGGAAAGAATTAGAAGTTGTTGTTGAACATGGTGAAGAAGGCGGAAAAGAAGATAAGAAAATAAAGGTTGAGTTAAATCAATATGATATATCAATTGTAAGGCAAGCTATTAAAGGTGGATTTAACACTTTAAATGTTCAGATAAGATTAAGTGAAGAAACATTATTAAAATCTGCAAGAGCTTTCTTAATATTTCAAGAGTTAGAATCACAAGGTGAAATAATAAAATCAAAACCAACAATTGAAGATATAGAAACTGAAAACTTTGACTTTGATATTTATTTCCTTCTTGTAACTAAAAAATCTGCACAAGAAATCAGTGATATTGTTGAAAATATTTCAGAAGTTGTAAGTGTAACAGTTGAAGGTGTAGATATAGATATTGAAGATTTAGAACAAGAAGAAGCGCAAGTTCAAAAATCTGAAGTGGTAGCAACTCCTGTTAAACCTAAAGATATTGCAACTAAAAAAGCTCCAGAAGTTAAGAGAGAACCTAGAGCTAACAACAAGAAGGCTCATCAGTCAGTAAGAGTAGATTTACAAAGAATAGATACACTTATGAATATGGTATCAGAACTTGTAATATATAGAACAAGACTTGAACAGATAGTTGTAAATAACAAATCACCAGAATTGGTGGAGACGTTAGAACAAGTTGAGAGAACTACTTCTGATTTACAGGATTTAGTAATGAAGATTAGAATGCTTCCGTTAGATGTTGTATTTAATAGATTCCCTAGAATGATGAGAGATTTAGCTGTTGATTTAGGTAAAGAAATAGATTTTATCATTGAAGGAGCAGATACAGAACTAGATAGAACTGTAATTGATGAAATTGGTGAACCACTTATTCACTTATTAAGAAATTCTGCTGATCATGGAATTGAAAAGAAGGAAGATAGAATAGCAGCTGGAAAGCCAGTGCAAGGTACAGTTAAGCTAATGGCTTATCAAGAAGGTACAAAAGCTATCATAAAGGTTACTGATGATGGTGCAGGAATCAATGTTGATAAGATAAAAGCTAAAGCTGAAAAGGTTGGTATTTCTACATCAGGGCTTACTGAACAAGAAATAAAGAATTTAATATTCCATCAAGGATTCTCAACTAACGAAGTTGTTACAGATGTTTCAGGAAGAGGAGTTGGAATGGACGTTGTAAAGACTAAGATAGAAGCTTTAGGTGGAACAGTAGAATTACATAGTGAACTAGGAAAAGGTACATCATTTATAGTTACTCTTCCATTAACATTACAAATAATTCAAGCTCTATTAGTTAAAGTTGGAGAAGAAACTTTTGCAATTTCTTTAGGATTTATCGATAGAGTTATAGAGTTTAAAGATGAATATGTGAAACAAACTAATGGAGAAGAAGTGATTGTATATAGAGATAAAATTATTCCATTAGTAAGATTAAATAAAATATTAGGCATTGAATCAGGTTCAAGAGGAAAAGAATATGTAATAATCGTTAAAATAGGCAATAAATTAAGCGGGTTATTAGTAGATTCTTTACTTGGACAACAAGAAATAGTTATAAAACCATTAGGAAAGATATTTAAAGATACTAAGGCTTATATAGGAGCAACTATATTAGGTGATGGTTTAGTAACGTTAATATTAGATGTTGGTTCATTGGTATAGTGATGAGGTGAGAACGATGGATTATAGAAACTTGAGTTCTATGCAGTTAGATGCATTGAGAGAAGTATTTAATATAGGTTCAGGAAATGCAGCTACATCATTGTCATTTCTTTTGAATAGAAAGATAGATATGGGGATACCCAATATAAAAATAGTAAGGCTAGAAGAGATTTTAGAAAATGACTTAAATAATGAGGTCATTGCAGTATTGGTAAAAGTCATAGGAGAAGCTCCAGGAAATATATTATATGCCTTTGATAAGCATGTTGCTAAAGAAATAATAGAAGCGTTGATTTCTAATAGTGATGTATTTAGCGATATAGGAATGTCTGCTATAGCTGAAATAGGTAATATAATAGCATCATCTTATATGAATTCCATTGTATCATTTACAGGGATTAAAATGATTGCTTCTGTTCCAGCAGTGACTCATGATATGTTTAATGCAATTCTGACCTCGACATTTATTGAGTCAGGTCAATATGATGATTATATTTTAGATATAGAAACATTATTTAAAGGACACAATGGCCAAGATGTATTAGGACATTTTTACTACATACCGCAGCCAGGGTCTTTAGAAAATATATTGAAGCAATTAGGAATGGTTTAAATTTAGGAGGAATAGAAAAATGGCAAAAATATTAATAGTTGACGACGCAGCGTTTATGAGAATGATGATAAAGGATATTTTAACAAAGAATGGATATGAAGTAGTAGCTGAAGCAGCAAATGGAGTAGAGGCAGTAGAATTATATAAATCACATCAACCAGACTTAGTAACAATGGATATAACAATGCCTGAAATGGATGGAATAGAAGCAGTGAAACAAATTAAAGCAGTTAATCCAGCTGCAAAAGTTATAATGTGTTCAGCAATGGGGCAACAATCAATGGTTATGGATGCTATAAAGGCAGGGGCAAATGACTTTATAGTTAAGCCGTTCCAAGCAGATAGAGTTTTAGAAGCAGTTAAGAAAATAGTAGGATAATATTTTATAGCGGAGGAGTAGCTATGCAATTTATAATCTTTAGATTAGGTAGCGAATATTTTGCTACAGAAACTGAAAAAATACAAAATATAAGTGATATTATGCAAATAACTAAAGTTCCTACAGCACCTTCTTATATAAAAGGTCTTATTAATTTAAGAGGTAGCATCAAACCTTTAGTTGATATTGGTATGCTTTTAAATATTAAAAATCAAAGTGAAAATCAAAATATAATAATATTAAAACTTGATGAAGAAGAAGTGGGAATAGCTGTTGATGAAGTGGTAGAAGTGGCAGATATAGACTTAAATATGTTGCAAAACACATCAATAGACAGCAAAGAATATATTAAAGGTGTAATAGAATTTAATAAATATTTATTAACTGTTATTGATATAAATAAAATTGTTAATATATAGATTTAGTAAAAAATAAGGAGGAATATTTATGGCGGAAGTACTATCTCAGGAAGAGATAGATGCACTTTTATCAGCTTTGTCATCAGGAGATGTAGAGCCAGAAACTATAGATTCTGTGGAAGAAGACATACATAAAGTGAAGCAATATGATTTTAAAACCCCACAAAAATTCTCCAAAGATCATATTAGAACATTAGAAAAGGTTCATACTAAATTTGCGAGATTAATAAGCAATTATTTAACTATGCAAACTCGTAAGAGTGTTAAAGTAAATGTAGAAAATGTTGAACAGGTTCCTTATGAAGAGTTCATAAGATCTATTCCAAATCCTACTATAATCTCATATTTTAAGTTACATCCAATGCAAGGAAATATAGTAATGGAATTAAATCCGGAATTTGGTTTTCAAATATTGGATTTACTTTTGGGTGGTTTTGGAGTTAAACGAGGAATAGATAAAGATTTAACTGAAATTGAAAAAAATATACTATCTAAAGTGTGCAGAGAAATTATTGAACAATTAGAATCTGGGTGGTCTGAAATAATGGAAGTAACTCCGGAGTTTGAATCATTAGATACAAATCCTACTGCAAACCAGACATTAGCACCAAATGAGCCTGTGGCGTTAATAAGCTTTTTAGTGGAATTTGGAGAGGATAGTACATATATTAATTTATGTATTCCTTATTTAAGTATAGAAAAGCTTCTAGATAAGTTAGTAGTAGAATATTGGTTAAGAAGTTCTGATGATGAAGATGAAGAAGATTTAGTGGAAATTATTAAGGGAACAATCCAACCTGTAGAGTTAAAAATAAAAGCTGAACTTGGTAAGACTCAAATAAATGTTGAAGAATTTTTGGATTTAGTAGTTGGAGATGTACTAAAGCTAGATACTAAAACAATAGAGCCTATAAAGGTATATGTAGAAGATGAGTTATGCTATAGTGGAAAACCAGGAATTATTGGGAAAATGGCAGGAGTAGAACTTTTAGATACTATAAATAAGGATGTGAAAACAGATGAGTAATGGTTTTTTATCTCAAGATGAAATTAACTCATTATTAAATGGTGAGTTAAATAATGATAATGAAGTTGAAAATAATGAAGAATTATTAAGTGATTTAGAAAAAGATTTGCTAGGGGAAGTTGGAAATATATCTATGGGTTCTGCTTCCACAGCATTATATCAATTACTTAATCAAAAAGTTAACATAACAACACCAGTAGTAACGGTGACAACAATAAAACAAATTAAAGAAAATTTTGACGTTCCTAATATAATACTAGATGTAGAATATGTTGAAGGTATTTCTGGAAGAAATATGCTGATGATGAAAATATCAGATGCAGCTGTCATCGCCAATTGCATGATGGGTGGAGATGGAAAAATAGAAAGTGATGAATTATCAGAAATAGAAATAAGTGCGGTGCAAGAAGCTATGAATCAAATGATAGGTTCTGCAGCAACTTCAATGGCTACTATGTTTGGCAGAAGAGTTGATATATCACCTCCTCAATCAACATTATGGGAAAGTAAAGAACAAAGTCTTTCAAACGATATTGAAGAAGAAGAAAAGGTAGTTAGGATTTCTTTTGATTTAGAAGTAGGAGATGTATTAAAGTCTAATATAATGCAAATACTACCTTTAAATACAGCAAAGAAAATTGTTTCTATTATGATGGGAGAAGAGCAAGTACAAGCTCCGGTGGATGCACCTGTAAGTGAGCCAGCACCAACACCGCCATCAGCACCTACTATGCCAAGTTCATCACAACCAACATATGAAGCACCGGTACATGGGCAGCCAGCATATCAACAGCCGGCATATGAAGCACCTGTAAATTATGCGGCACCTATGAGTCATACACAACCAATGATGCAACCATCAGTGGAAGTACAAAAAGCAAACTTTGCACCATTAGGGACAGAACACGTAAGAAAGTCTCATGATAATATTGATTTAATATTAGATGTTGCATTAGATATATCTGTTGTTTTAGGAAGAACTAAAAAGAGTATAAGAGATATTTTAAATCTAGGAAATGGATCTCTTATAGAATTAAATAGATTAGCAGATGAGCCAGTGGAAGTACTTGTAAATGGCAAGGTTATAGCTGAAGGAGAAGTTGTTGTTATAGATGAAAACTTCGGAGTAAGAATTAATAACATTGTTAGTGGAGCAGACAGAATAAAGAGTTTAAGATAAGTAAAAATAAGAAAGACAGTATATAAATCTTATGATTATATGCTGTCTTATTTGTATTATATAAAAATATTAAGGTATGTTATAATATTTATAATTTAATAATGAAGTTAATATTATTTAGATGTGAGGTGATATAAATGTCAAATTATTTAAAGGCTTATAAATACAGAATATATCCTAATTTAGAACAAAGAGAATATCTTGTTAAAACTTTTGGGTGTACTAGATTTATATATAATCAAATGTTAGCTGATAGAATTAAATCTTACGAAGAAAATAAAGATTTAGATGTTAAAGCTATAAAATATCCTACACCAGCTCAATACAAGAAAGAATATGAGTGGTTAAAAGAAGTTGACAGTTTAGCTTTAGCTAATGCTCAAATGAACTTAGATAAAGCCTACAAAAACTTCTTTAGAGATAAGTCAGTAGGATTTCCTAAATTCAAGTCTAAGAAAACTAATAGATTTAGTTATACAACCAATAATCAAAATGGGACTATATACATTGATAATGGTTATATAAAAATTCCAAAATTAAAATCTAAAATAAAAAATAGTTTTGCATAGACAATTCAAAGGATTAATTAAATCTGCAACAATTTCTAAAACGCCAAGTAATCAATACTATATTTCTATCTTAGTAGATACTGAAAATATTAAACTGCCAAAGAGTAATAATAAAATAGGTGTTGACCTTGGGTTAAAGGAGTTTGCTATATGCTCCAATGGAGATAGGTTTGATAATCCGAAAAGTCTTAGAAAATCTGAAAAGAAATTAGCTAAATTACAAAAAGGGTTGAGTAGAAAAGTTAAAGGGAGCAATAACAGATATAAAGCAAGATTAAAGGTGGCGAAGCTTCATCAAAGAATAGCTAATCAAAGAAAAGATTTTTTGCATAAATTATCAACTAAAATTATTAGCGAAAACCAAACAATAGTTTTAGAAGATTTGAGAGTAAAAAACATGATGCAAAATCATAAATTAGCTAAGGCGATTAGTGAAGTAAGTTGGTCAGAATTTAGGACAATGTTAGAATATAAAGCTAATTGGTATGGTAAAGAGATAATAATAGCTCCATCTAATTACGCAAGTTCTCAACTATGTTCTAAGTGTGGCTATAAAAATAAAGAAGTAAAGAATTTAGCATTAAGAAATTGGACTTGTCCAAGTTGTGGTGCTAACCACGATAGAGATATAAATGCTAGTATAAATTTACTGAAATTAGCAATGTAATTTTGGTATTATATTGAGGTAGGAACTACCTTGTTAGCTTGGGTAAACTTGTACTGTTGGGTATATTGACCAAGAAGCTCCCACTTTTATAAGTGGCGAGTAGTTCACATCAATTATTAAATACCTCTGATAAGTATGTATGTATAACAAGACCAAGAAGGTTTGGAAAATCTTCAATAGCAAGTATGATTGGAGCTTATTATTCAAAAGCAGTAAAGTCAAAAGAAATTTTTGATAATCTTAAAATAAGTAGTAGTGAAAGTTATATTGAAAATCTTATAATACTGGAGCTATGGATGAAGTAGTAGAATATCTTAAATATAATACTTTAGATATTTGTGATGATGTTATAGAAATGGTTTCAGGAGAGGAAATTGATATAACAATAAATGAAGAATTTAGAGCTGGACAAAGAGCACCTAGAACAAAAAAAGAAATTTATTCAGCTAAAGAAAAAAGAATATGTAGAAAAATTTAAAAGAGAAAATAATAATC
>ERZ1034917.2111-NODE-2111-length-10154-cov-2.913754_pt1 | contig 10154 bp, 8 predicted proteins | sample MGYA00520605_ERZ1034917 | MGnify/ENA primary metagenome ERZ1034917 (study PRJEB33766, sample SAMN09781784) | gut metagenome | biome: gut microbiome | host: Homo sapiens | place: Madagascar | study: EMG produced TPA metagenomics assembly of the PRJNA485056 data... | reverse complement strand
CTTGCGTTTGGCGAAGCGTCCGGCGTTGGTGTGAAAACGTCTATGGGAATGGGCGGCATGCAATTGTTGAAGGGTTCGACGAATCGAAAAGGAGGAACCGTTGGACGATAGGACGATCCTGTGCTACGGAGCGCTGCTGCACGATATCGGGAAGGTCGTGTATCGCGGATCTTCGGGCAAGGGCACGCACGCTGCGCTTGGCGCGCAGTTCATAACCGACGAGGTTTCACCGCTTAACCCTGCGTTCTGTTCGCCTGAGGGTTTGAAGGTTGTCGAGCAGATTCGATACCATCACGCGCGTGAAATGTCCCGCTCGACTTCGCTCGAGCCTGACTCGCTGGCGTACATCACGTACTTCGCGGACAACATATCGGCGGGCATGGATCGCAAGAACGAAGGCGATGATGAGGCAAAAGCCTGTTTCGACAAAAGCGTTGACCTGCGGAAGATCTTTAACATCCTTGGCGGCAGGCATGACGATAACGTCATCGGGCATGAGGATTACAACGCCATTCGCGAGAGGATAAAGGGCCAGCTCGCTCAAATGGATATCGCATCGCAGGAAGTGAACTCGCTGCTGCATGTGCTTGAGGCGACCACCAATACGGTTCCCTCGTCAACGAACTTGTCGGAGCTTGTGGACGTATCGCTGTACGACCACGCCAAAACAACGGCGGGTCTGGCGCTATGCATCTACGATTATTTCACGGAACAAGGCATTTGCGACTATCGCGCGGCGCTGTTCTCGGGAGAGGCGTCCCGCGCGTACTACTCCGAGCCGATGTTTCTGCTGGCCACCTGCGACATGAGCGGCATCCAGGATTTCATCTACAGCATCAGCGGCTCGAAGGCGCTTAAACAACTGCGTGCGCGAAGCTTGTACCTTGAGCTTATGATGGAGCACATCGTCGACGAGCTGCTCGAGCGGCTGTCGTTGAATCGCGTGAACGTTATGTACACGGGCGGCGGCCATGCATATATGCTGCTGCCGAACACGCAGCAAGCCAAGGCGGTTTTGCAAGCGTTCGAAAACGAGCTGAAGGACTGGTTCATCAGCGAACATGGCGTGAACCTGTACATGGCTTTCGCAACCGTTGAGTGCAGTGCGGATGATCTGTCGAACGCCGGCGAAGACAAGAAGCGCTTCGGCAATCTGTTCAGGGAATTGTCCGCAAAGCTGTCTGACGCAAAAGCCGCAAGATATTCGGCTGCGGATATCAAAACCCTGAATTGCGGCGGCGAAGGGCTTGCCGATGACGGTAGGGAATGCCGCGAGTGCCACCGTTCCACGGCGCTGGCTTCCCATGACGATATTTGCGAAACGTGCGAATCGCTGCGCGACACCTCGGCGGACCTCGTCAAGAAAAGCGTTTTTGCGATCATCGATGATTCCTGTGCATCAACGGCAAATCATCGGCTTTCGCTTCCGTTTGGCTGCAGCCTTGTGTTGTATGAGCGCGACCGCTATCTTGCCGAGAAGCCTGTAAACAGGCGCGTCTATACGAAGAACTGGGACGCCGGCACCAACTTGTCCACGCATATTTGGATGGGCGACTACACCGCCGACACGGACAACGAGGGTATTGCGTCGTACGCAAAAGCCGGCAATACGCTGGAAGATGGGAAGGGCATTCAGCGCCTGGGCGTTTTGCGCGCAGACGTTGACAACCTGGGCGCGGCTTTTGCAAGCGGCATTCCCGCAAGCAAGGCATCCATCAGCCGAACGGCAACGTTAAGCCGTGCGCTCAGCTTGTTCTTCAAGAAGCAGGTCAACGAGATCTTCGCGTCGGGGCAGTATCGCCTGCAGATCATCTATTCGGGTGGCGACGACCTGTTCATCGTGGGCAATTGGAGCGATGTGCTGTACGCGGCGCTTGACCTGCGCCAATCGTTCAAGGAGTTCACTGGCAACGGCTGTTTGACCATAAGCGCAGGTGTGGGGATGTTCGACGAAAAGTACCCCATTGCGCGCATGGCGTCGGAAACGGGATCTCTTGAAGATGCGGCGAAGCTGCATGCCGAACTTGGCCCCGACGGCAAGGAGCGCACGAAGAACGCCGTGGCGTTGTGGAGTGCGGACAGTGTGTTCTCGTGGGGCGACTTGGCGAATGTGGTTGAGCCTCGTATGCGGGAGATTGCCGGCATCTTCAGGGAAAACGATAAGGGCAAAGCCTTCATTTACAAGATCGTCTCGCTGCTTCGCCATTACGATGATGTGATTTCCGCACCTCGCTTGGCATATTTGCTGGCCAGGAGCTTCGAGGGCTGCGAAAAGCGCGACGAGCTGTGTCAGCGGTTTTACGCTTGGGCATCCGATAGTCGCGAAAGGCGATGCTTGGTTGCCGCTTTGGAATGGTATGTGTACAGCATCAGGGAAAGGGGATAGCGCATGCAAGCAAAACCGACGGTGAGCTTACGGATTAGCGAAAAGCACGCAATCACCGATTTGAATTTCGCATTCTTCGCCGAGCAGTTCATTGCTCCGCCCGACAGGAATACCCGGAAGAGGCAATTCGCTTTCCCGCGGCTCTCCATGTCGAAGTTGCGTAGCATTTACAGCCTTATCACCAACATCCATGCTCGCGTTAATACGCCGGAAGACCTGGAAGCATGCATGTCCGATCTTCAGTACATCAAGGTGAAGATGGCATACGAATCGGGCAGGGAAAGGAACGAGGACGTCAAGGAGTTCATCTCCATGACGTATCTGATGGATTTGCTCGATCAGATTCAAACCTACGAGCAGTTCGTTCTGTATTGCCGCTACGCGGAAAGTCTAGTTGCATACTTTAAATTCTACGGAGGCAGGGAGTAGCAAGATGGCGTACACGAAAATCAAGATCACGGGCATTATCGAAGTGAAAACCGGCCTCCATATCGGCGGCGACGACTCGTTCAGCGCAATCGGCTCTGTTGATTCGCCTGTGGTTCGCGATCCCCTTACGCGTGACCCGATCATTCCCGGCTCTACGCTCAAGGGCAAGATGCGCTCGCTGTTGGCGCGCGAGTTTGGGACGACTCCGCTTGCCGGCGTGCGTGGGTTCGAAAGCGATTGCGCGGAAATCAAGCGCCTGTTCGGGTCCAGCGAAAAAGGCAGCGATGCGGCGGGAACGGGGATGCAGATGTCGCGTCTGCAATTCAGCGATTGCTTCCTGGCGAACAAAAAGGCGCTGCCGCAAATCTTCGAGAATAAGTTTGAGAACACCATCGACCGCTTGACGTCGGTTGCCAATCCGCGGCAAATCGAGCGCGTGGTGCGCGGTTCCGAGTTCTCGTTCGAGCTGATTTACAACGTCGAGAGCCTCGATGAGGTGAAGGAAGATTTCGAGAACATCGCGAAGGCCATCGATTTGCTGGAAAACGACTATCTGGGCGGCGGAGGTTCTCGCGGTAACGGGCGCGTTCTGTTCAAGGATCTGGCTACCGAAGTGGTTACCGGGGACAAAACGCTCGATGTGCCAGAGTTAAGGTAAGCATATGGCCACGCAAATGGTGAAGTTGGCGTTCCAGGCTCCCGTGCATTTCGGAGATGGGCGTCTTTCGGATGGAGAATACACGTGCGATGCCGCAACGCTGTTCAGTGCGTTGTTCATTGAGGCGCTGAAGGCGGGCTGCGCCGATGAGCTGCTTGCCGCCGCAAAATCGGGCGTTTTTCGATCAGCGATGCTTTTCCCTATATCGGAGAGCGCCTGTATGTCCCCAAGCCTATGGCATGCGTTTCCGAGCGCGCAGCTAACAGCACGGAGTCCGGTGACTCGCGCGCACGAAAGGCGAACAAGGCGCTTAAGTACATTCCGGCAGACAAGCTGGGCGACTTTTTGGGCGGGTCGTTTGATTTCGTCGGCGAACTTGAGCGATTCAACAACGGTGCTTCCTTCCTGCGTACGAAGGTGAATCTGACGCGCAGCACCAGCGACGATGCTGAGCCGTATCATGTTGGCGGTTACCGATTTGCACCGGAGTGCGGATTGTTCTTTCTCGTTAACGGTAAGTATGATGCGCGGCCGCTGATGGAGCAACTGAGCTATTCGGGAATCGGCGGAAAACGGAGCAGCGGGTATGGGCGGTTTACGTTCGAGATTCGGGAGGATGTCCCGTTGCGCTTGGTAGATGAATCAAGCTTTGGTGAACGGGCGATGTTGCTGACAAGCGCGCTTCCGCGAGAAGCTGAATTGACCGACTCTCTGCTTGAAGGCGCTAGGTATCACCTTGTGCGCAAGGGTGGGTTCGTGCAGTCGACAAGCCATGCTCCGACACCTCGAAAGAAGCGCAGCCTGTGTCTGTTTGCACCGGGATCGGTGTTTGAACGCTGCTTTGAGGGCGATGTGCTCGACGTGAATGCTACGCCGGGCGCGCATCCGGTGTATCGCTACGCGCGTGCGATGTGGATGGAGGTGTGATCATGGGCGTTCGCAAGCTTCGTCTTGACATCAAGGTTGCCGGTTTGGTGCACATCGGCAACGGGCAGCGCTATGGCAAAAGGGATTATTTTGTGCATGGCGGTGAAATCGCAGTGCTTGACGTGCGAAAGTTCGTTTCGCGCTTGACGCCTGATCAGGTGTCAAGGTATTGCGAGTTTCTTGGGAGTGCCTGTGACAGGTTTGGTTTGCAGGGGTTTTTGACCCGTAGGGAAAACGCCGACTTGTTGAAGGTCGCTCAGGGGTCGATTGCATATCGCATAGATTCGCCGATTGCCACCGCGCGGCGCGGCGCTATCCAATACCACGACGTGTGGCAGTTCATGAAAGACGCGCATGGGAACCCGTATATTCCCGGGTCAAGCATCAAAGGCATGCTGCGCACGGCCTTGCTGTTGAATATGGTGCTTGATGATGCCGGGCTGCGCGCCGCGGCTCGCGTCGATGAGCTGGCTACCTCGAAATCCGGCAGCGCGAACGCGGGCAAGGGTCTGAGTAGGGCGGCATTTTGGAAGGAGCAGCCGAACCCTGGCGATCCCAGCGTCAAAAACGACATTATGCGGTACGTATCCGTTTCTGATTCCGAGCCGCTTTCCGTTGACAGCCTGGTGTTCGCCAAGAAGTACGACAAGTTCTCGAAGGACGATCCGGTCGACCACAAGCTGGACATGGGCAAGTTGACGCTCAAAGAGGGCAACGAGCTTGATGTGTATCGCGAGTGTCTTCGTCCGGGAACCACGGTTTCCATTGACGTTACGGTAGATGAGCGCATTGACGAATACTTCGCATCGCCCGTACTGGATGCCCAGGGGCTATCGCGCATCTTCCAAAGGGCGTTCGATTTCTATTCCGAGCGCTTCTTGAGCCACTTCGAAAGTGGTGAAGGGGAGGACTCTTCCGCTTCGGGGGCGTCTGACGGCGGGTGCCAGTACGTCATCACGGCTGGTCCGCTTGCGGGAATGAGATGCCCAAACAAAGCAGTGGGCGATACGGGCTTTTGCAACACGCATCAGGACAAAGCGGGTCAATGCGCGGCTAGCGCAGAAGTCACTTGCTATCTTGGCGGCGGCGTCGACTTTATAAGTAAAACGGTTACGAGCGCGTTGTTCGACGATGAGGCCGATGCTGTGCAGATGGTTTCGCGCATTCTGTATAACCAGTTTCCGACCAAGATCGATCGCAGCATTCACCCGACGCTTTGTAGCGACGTGCAGCGTGCGGGCTTCAGCGCCAAATTGTTTGAGGCAAGGCGTCAAAGGCCCGGAGGTCGCATAACGAAAGCGAAAGAGGATCACCGTCATTGGCACGACCAGGAAATCGGGGTGTCCCCGCACACGATGAAGTGGGGCATCGTCGGCAAAGATAGCTATCCCATGGGGAAATGCTCGATCACGGTAAGGGAGTTGTAGATGGTTACGTTGTTTTCCCCGGTCGGCACGGCCGATCCCGTCACGCAGCTTGGCGATGGGCCGCTGCTGCATATCATCCGACATAGGCGGCCGGACAAAGTGGTGCTGTTCCTTTCGCCGGCCATGACCGAATTTCAGCGGCAAGACGAGCGCTATACCAGGGCTATCGAGCTTCTGCAGGAATCCGTTGGGATTCCCGCGCCTGAAGTGCAGTTAATCGAATCATCCTTCGAGGAGGTTTATCGCTTCGACCGCTATATCGAAGAGTTCGAGCCTATCCTTAAGGACCTTTCAGGCGAAGGCGATGTGCTGGTCAACGCGTCGTCGGGTACGGCAGGTATGGCGCAGGCGCTGGTGGCGTTGGGGTCGTTCGGCAGACTGAACCTTGAGTTGCTCCAGGTTCTGACGCCGAAGCGCGGCATCAATTCGAGCAACGATCGAGAGAACCCTAAGCAATACGATCTTGATTTGCTATGGGAGCTGAATCAAGACAACAATAGCGACGCTGCATGCCGTATCGTTTCCGTGACTACGCCCAATTTCAGCGAGCGTTTGCTGAGAGGCAACGTTATCACGTTGGTACAGGGCTATGAGTATGAAGCGGCGTACAAGCTGGCGTGCCAAATGAGCACCGCAAGCGATGCAACCAGGCAGATGATTGAAGCGGCGGCATGCCGTCTGAACCTCGATGGCGGCCTTCCGGCTAAGGTGTTCGGCGGTACCGAGGTTAGCTATAAGGCTAACGATCTGCTACTTGAGTATTTATACGTTATGGAAGTTCGTTTGGCGCAAGGGCATTGGGCTGATTTCGTTCGCTCGCTTACGCCGGCGCTCACGGAGCTGATGAAGCGGAGACTGAGCGAGTATCTGCCCGAAGAGCGGTACACGCTGTTTGCGAATGGGAGGTCGACCAATCAGTACAACGTTGAGGCGATTAGCAAAGACCCTCGATTGTCCTCGACGCTTCGCCTGCGTTATTTCGACGGAAAGCCTGTCTTCATCACCAATGATGCTTACGGACGTCTTGTTCAGGAGTATTGCGAGGACCAGCGGGTAAAAGATGCGATATTGCAGCTAAGGAATGCCGAGAAGAACTGCAGGAACTCGATTGCCCATACGCTTGCAGCGTCGTCGAAAGCTGCGCTGGAGAGGTCGTGCAGCATGAAGCTGGATGACATCATGAGCACGCTCTTCGAGTTGCACGGGCAGGTGAAACCGGGCCTGTACGACAGGGTCAACCAGCGCATTATCGACAGTATCTAGCGGCAGAGGGGGGACGGCTATGGCCCATGTGTACCTAACCAGGAGCGATGTTAAGCTGGGTTATTCGCAAGGGCAGCTTGTCGTAACCGAAGATGATAGTGAAACCGATCACCGGTTGCCGTTTTGCAACGTGGATAGCATTAACGTGTTCGGCAATCCTCAGCTTTCTACTCAATTGGTGCGTGAGTGCCTTTCATCTGCCGTACCCATTGGCTATTACTCCGATGATGGGCATTACCTCGGTCGGGCGGTTTCGCCCGACCGAGCCGATCCGTTTCGCCAGAAAAAGCAGGCGATGCTTACCGATAATGCGGATTTCTGTTTGATGTGGGCAAAGATGGCGATTGAGGCTAAGTTGCACAATAGCTTGGCCTTGCTGCTATCTTTCGAGGATGTATATCGATTCTCAGATGCCGAGTTGGAAGGTTTGCGGCATTCTCTTCATTGTCTTGTTAGCGCTACGAGCATCGATGAGTTGCTGGGGCATGAAGGGAATGCCGCCAAGTGCTATTTCGGTTGTTATGCAAAGCTGTTGTCGGATACGGGGTTTTCTTTTGATGGGCGGAATTCGCGCCCTCCGAAAGATCCGGTGAATGCTTTGCTGTCGTACGGGTATAGCATTCTGCATCGAAGCATCGTTGGCGCGATTGAGCGCCATGGCTTGCATCCCTACTTCGGGTTTTTGCATGCTGTTCAGCGCGGACATGCCGCGTTGGCATCTGATTTGATTGAGGACTATCGAGCGTTTCTTGTTGACAAAGCCGTGCTTTCGTTTGTTCGGTCCGGTGCTGCGTCTCCTGACGATTTTTCGCGAGCGGATAACGGTGCGGTGTATATGACTAGGACGTTGATGCGTTCTTTTACCGATTATCTATCCGATGAGATAACGCAGCGAAGCAGGTTTTTCAGCGCATATGGTGATGAGTTTCGTTATGGCTTTCATGCGGCGCTCGATAAGAAGCTGGTGAGTGTGGTGGATGCTATCGATGCTGGCGACCCGTTGCTATATCAGCCATTTTGCTGGGAGGTTGATGATGTATGAGCGCGTTGGAGACATCCACGCGCCACTACGGCAGGAAAGAGGGTGCTTCACCAGCAGAGAATAAGTTTTATACCCTGATAATGTTCGATATCTCAAATCGAAAGAAGTATTCGCTGATCACTAAGCTATTGAAGCGCTACAGCAGGCGTATTCAGAACTCGGTATACGAGGCATATCTTAAGCCGGCAGATATGAAAGAGCTTACGGAAGCTATTGAAAGATTGATGGGGTCGGAGCGATATTTTGATCCGGCAGATAAGGTGCGAGTTTACAAGATGTCTGGGTCGTGCAGTGCGGTGTTGTATGGCGAATGCGCGGACGACGACAGCGATTTACGGCAAAACATCTTTATTTGAGTATACTGAATGCATGGGTAAGGTATTGATACATAGAGTGAATTCGGCTGTTATCACGTCGAGATCGCATTGTCAATGCTATCGATAACCCCATTTCCCCGAGAGGGGACGGAAACTATTTCGCCGTCGACCATGCCAAGCAATGCAACGGGCGATCGATAACCCCATTTCCCCGAGAGGGGACGGAAACACCGTCAACGAGGTAATGTCACCAGTGACGCTCTCAATCGATAACCCCATTTCCCCGAGAGGGGACGGAAACCTGGCACCTAGCAGTGTTCTAGTCTTCTTGAGGAAGGAAGGGATCGATAACCCCATTTCCCCGAGAGGGGACGGAAACTCAAGCGACAACCCGAGTAGCATCATACAATCGCTAATCGATAACCCCATTTCCCCGAGAGGGGACGGAAACTGCTAGCAATGCTGCGCGTTCTGCGCGCTTATCGCAAAGATCGATAACCCCATTTCCCCGAGAGGGGACGGAAACATGCCTTTAGTCGCAATTCGCGCAGCAGCTCGTCAAATCGATAACCCCATTTCCCCGAGAGGGGACGGAAACTACCCGGGGGTTACGCGTTCAACCACTCTGCGATGATCGATAACCCCATTTCCCCGAGAGGGGACGGAAACTGGCTTCGATGGTCCACCACTCCTCTTTGAGGTTAAACTATCGATAACCCCATTTCCCCGAGAGGGGACGGAAACCTCGATGGTCCACCATTCCTCTTTGAGACCAAAATCTTTTATCGATAACCCCATTTCCCCGAGAGGGGACGGAAACCTTCACAATTATTACCAAGGAACCCCAGCGGATCAACACAATCGATAACCCCATTTCCCCGAGAGGGGACGGAAACAGTGCGTAGGCAGCAAAAGGCGCTGGTACATGGTACTTTGAATCGATAACCCCATTTCCCCGAGAGGGGACGGAAACTCGCCATGGAATGGTTCGTCGATAACAATATCCCAGTTAGTATCGATAACCCCATTTCCCCGAGAGGGGACGGAAACCCACCGCGCGTTGTGTAGTAGTCCCATTCACGCGTACAATCGATAACCCCATTTCCCCGAGAGGGGACGGAAACTCAGGCCATTTCTAACGGCCTATATTGTTGTTAGTGGTACAATCGATAACCCCATTTCCCCGAGAGGGGACGGAAACTTGGTCACCGAACCAAAGCAGCGCGTCGATGAGGCTAATGATCGATAACCCCATTTCCCCGAGAGGGGACGGAAACCTTATGGTAAACTGTTCATAGTCCAGTAGGAAAGACCGGGATCGATAACCCCATTTCCCCGAGAGGGGACGGAAACCCCGCAGCGTAATTTTTCCGCCCACCTCACAAACAATATCGATCACCCCATTTCCCCGAGAGGGGACGGAAACTCAACCGCACGCCAAGGTAGTCCTCAATGAACTTGCGTAATCGATAACCCCATTTCCCCGAGAGGGGACGGAAACTTTGGCTGCCGTGTCAATTCGCCTGGTTGTCCAACCGTTCGACAATCCCATTTCCCCGAGAGGGGTCGAAGCGCGGTGGGCAGTGCGTCGTCTAGCAATAGGGGAACTGGCGAGCGGCTTCCCCGTCAATATTCGTTTGAGCTTTATGCTTGTTTGGGCGCCTGGAGCGCTGATATCTCCCGGTTAGCCCGTGCGGCTTGCGGA
>ERZ1034917.2110-NODE-2110-length-10160-cov-6.807719_pt1 | contig 10160 bp, 8 predicted proteins | sample MGYA00520605_ERZ1034917 | MGnify/ENA primary metagenome ERZ1034917 (study PRJEB33766, sample SAMN09781784) | gut metagenome | biome: gut microbiome | host: Homo sapiens | place: Madagascar | study: EMG produced TPA metagenomics assembly of the PRJNA485056 data... | reverse complement strand
GGTCTGTGGTTGAAAGTCGATGCCAGTCGCAGGCGAAACGATCCACATAAGCGGGGCAAAGTTCCCGTGAGCATGGTGCGGCTTAGATGTAAGTCCTGTCGTGCGGCATTCCGAATCGAATGCGGTGCGAGAGTGGCAGTAGTGGGCGGCGTAAAGCTCAGTAGCGAACCCACCGACAGGCGAGTGTGGGGGCAAAAACCAGGTCAGCCGACTCCATGTGCCAAAATACAAAAAGGGGTATTATACCAAATGTTTGAAGACAAAGTACTGGTTTGCAAGGATTGCGGCCAAGAATTCACTTTCACCGCAGGTGAACAGGAATTCTATGCAGAAAAGGGTTTTGACAACGCACCCGCTCGCTGCAAAGCGTGCAGAAGGAACCGCAAGCCCGCAGCCCGCGGCGAGTCCGGCCGCGTAATGTACGACGCAATCTGCGCAGAATGCGGCAGACCCACCAAAGTTCCGTTCGAACCCAAGACCGACAAGCCCATCTATTGCAGCGACTGCTTCGCAAGGCGCAGGGGCTGAGGACAGCCGAAAAGCATCAACCTTTTTGAAAGGGTGTTTGCAGGCTGCCGTTTCTCTGTTAATTAGTCCGATTCCGCCTGCTTTTCATGCAAATGGCGGCAGAATTTCATTATTAATAGATTTCTGAACAACATGACCGACGGATTGCGTCGCAGGAAAAGCTCCTGCGGCGCAGTTTTTTTGCCGAAAAGGTGTGTTGGAGCCTCTTTAAACAGGGCAGACCCGGGAAACCCCGCCTTATTACAACTCCGGGCTTGACTTTTTCTTCGGAGGGAGTATAATCACAGATAAAAGATGAATTATTGTTTCATTTCGATTTAGAAAGGGAAATCTCTCCCGATGTGTTGCCGAATTGGCTTTTGGCAGCCGTTTTTTTACGCTCGGGAAGAGATTGCAGCCATGTGTTGCAGCCATATGATTGAAGTGAAACGGTTGCAGGAGGAACAGGAAATTGATATTCGGGAAACACATCAATCGCTACTACCTTAAAAATGCACCCGTGCTGATTTTGGGCGTACTTGCACTTATCCTGGTTGATTACTTCCAGCTCAGGATACCGGAGCTTTATCGTATGCTTATTAACGGCATGAACGGCGAGCTCATATTTGTGAACGGGGAATATGTGCCGTTTAACCTTGATTTTCTTCTGGATAATATTTGTCTTCCGATAATCACTATCATTGTTGTAATGGTCATCGGCAGATTCCTTTGGCGTGTCTGCTTCTACGGCTCGGCGATCCGCGTCGAAACGGATCTTCGCAACAAAATGTTCAATCACTGCAAGGATCTTTCTCAGCAGTATTATCAGGTGAACAAAGTCGGCAATCTCATGAGCCTTTTCACCAACGATCTTGACACGATTCAGGAATGTTTCGGCGACGGTATCCTGATGTTCCTTGATGCTGCATTCCTCGGCATTCTTGCACTCGTTAAAATGTGGCGCATGGACAAGCTTTTGACGGGACTTTCAATGATTCCCATGGTTCTGCTGCTTATAATCGGCACGATCGTCGGAAGAGCCATGATGCGCAAATGGGAGATCCGCCAGCAGGCCTTTTCGGATCTGTCGGATTTTGCACAGGAGAGTTTTTCGGGCTTTGCCGTTATAAAGGCATTTGTAAAGGAGCTTAAAGAGCTTGCCGCGTTCCGCAAACTGAATGTGCTGAACGAGAATGTCAACGTTGATTATACGAAAATTTCCGTAACGCTGAACATTCTTATCTCACTGCTTGTGGAATCCGTTATCTGCGTTATCTTGGGCTACGGCGGGTATCTTGTTTACCAAAAGAAATTCGATGCCGGACAGCTTGTTGAATACATCGGATATTTCAGCTCCATAGTCTGGCCGATCATGGCGGTTTCGATGCTTATCGAAAAAACTTCGCGCGGCAAAGCCTCTCTCAACCGTGTAAGAGAGCTGCTCGATGCCGAAATAAACGTTAGTGATGCTCCGGGCGCGGTTGATATCGGTTCGGTGAAGGGCAAAATTGAAATGCGGAACCTGAATTTTCGCTATCCGGACGGTGAATTCGATGTGCTTCGGAATGTTTCGTTCACGATCGAACCCGGCGAAAACGTCGGCATAGTGGGAAAGACCGGTGCGGGAAAGACAACGCTGGTTGACCTTATCCTGCGCATATACAATGTTCCGGACGGAACGCTCTTTGTTGACGGACACGATGTAAACAGCGTTACGCTGTATTCCCTTCGCGAAAACTGTTCGTATGTTCCGCAGGACAATTTCCTTTTCTCGGACACGATCGCAAACAATATCGCCTTTGCATTCGATGAAACGGACAAAGCCGCCGTTAAACGGGCGGCGGAGCTTGCGGATGTTGACGATAACATTGTTGAGTTTAAAGACGGATACGACACCGTCCTCGGCGAACGCGGTGTGACTGTATCGGGCGGGCAGAAACAGCGAATTTCCATTGCACGCGCACTGCTTAAGAATGCACCGATACTGATTCTTGACGATTCCGTGTCCGCTGTTGATACGAGCACCGAGCAGGTGATACTTAAAAACCTGCGTGAAACACGTGCGGGGAAAACGACAATACTTATTGCACACCGAATCTCAACGATTCAGGATATGGACAAGATTATCTTTATGGATGACGGGCGCATTGTCGCTGTCGGAAAGCACGATGAGCTGCTCGAACGCTGTGAAGAATACCGCAAAACCGTTGAGCTGCAAAAGCTTGAGGATGAGTTCGGAGGTAAGTGATTATGCATGAATACTATCCCCTGCTGCTTGCGGGCGGCATTATCGGACTGATTTCGGTTGTTCTTATAATTGCATATGCAACCGTAAAAGATAAAAAACAAACCATGGGGTTTGAACGTCATATGAATGACGGAGAGATTACCCGCCGCCTTATGGCATACGCAAAACCCTATGCGCTGAGATTTGTTTTCGTGGGCATCGTTATGCTGTTCACGATTGCATTCGACATTGTATCTCCGCTCATCATCGGCGGCATTGAGGATATGATCGTTACCGATTTCAAGCTGAACAAACTGTTCATAATGGTCGGAATGTATGCAGGAATACTGATTGTTTCCATGGTCGGCGCATATGTTCAGGCTATTGTGCTGCAAAAGACAGGTCAGCGAATCATCTCCCATCTGCGCGAGGATCTTTTTACCCATATCGAGAGCCTTTCGCACGAACAGATGAACGAGATTCCCATCGGAAAGCTTGTGACCCGCATCACAAACGACACGAACGCAATTTCACTGATGTTCACGACGCTGCTTGTGAATCTTGTGAAGAACTTTTTCGTGCTGACGGGCGTCCTTGTTGCAATGTTTTTCCTGAACTATGAATTGACACTGATGGTGCTGTGCATTGCGCCGTTCATAGTGCTTTTCACCGTTATCTTTCGCAAGTTCTCGCGCAGAGCATACCGAAAGATTAAGGACAGAACGACCGATATAAACACCTATCTTTCCGAAAATCTTTCCGGCATCAAAATCACTCAGATTTTCAACCGCGAGGAGGCGAAGGAACGTGAGTTCGACAAAAGGAGCAACCTTCTGGGCAGGGCGAAACAGGAGCAGATACTTGTGTTCGGCATATTCAGACCCCTTGTCTATATGCTTTACATAACAACCGTGATGTGCCTTTTCTACCTTGGCGGCAAGGGCTATCTCGACGGAACGACATTCCTCGGGCAGACGCTGACGGCAAGCACGATCGTTTCGTTCTACATGTACATTGCCACTTTCTTCAACCCCATTCAGAACCTTGCGGAGCAGTTCAACTGGCTTCAATCCGCATTTGCTTCCGCCGAAAAGGTGTTCACGATTATGGACATTAAACCGAAGCTTACGGATGCACCGGATGCGATTGAGCTTGACGAGGTTCGCGGCGAGATTGAATTCCGCGACGTTTGGTTCAGTTATGTACCCGGCGAATGGGTACTCAAGGGCGTTTCGTTCAAAGTCAATCCCAAGGACACGGTTGCGTTCGTCGGTTCGACCGGCTCGGGCAAAACAACGATTCTTTCGCTTATCTGCCGCAACTACGAGTTCCAGAAGGGCGAAATCCTGATTGACGGAATCGATATCCGAAAGATAAAGGCTGCATCGCTGCGCCGGCATTTCGGACAGATGCTTCAGGACGTTTTCCTTTTCTCGGGCACGATACGCAGCAATATTCTGCTGCGCGAAGAGGGAATTTCCGACGAGGAGGTCATGGAGGCCTGCCGTTACGTAAACGCGGATCACTTTATCAACAAGCTTGAACGCGGGCTGGATGAACCCGTGCGCGAACGCGGCAACAATTTCTCCGCCGGTCAGCGGCAGCTGCTCTCTTTCGCAAGGACGATAATCCACAAGCCCGCCGTCATGATACTCGACGAGGCGACCGCGAATATAGACACCGAAACCGAACAGCTGATTCAGAATTCGCTTGAAAAAATGATGAATATCGGCACGATGCTTATCGTTGCGCACAGACTTTCCACGATTCAGCATGCGGATAATATCATTGTTCTTTCAAACGGAAAAATCGTTGAACAGGGCAATCATCATGAGCTGCTTCAGAAACACGGCAGATACTATCAGCTTTACACACTGCAATACCATCGTGAACAGATGAAAAGTGCGCGCGCGTGAGATGAACCCTGAAGCGCAGAAAGCAAAAATCAAACGGTGAAACCGTTGCTGCAATTCAAAACCCGGGCATAAGCGAGAATGCCCGGGTTTTTGCATATAAACATTGTGCTTCCGAAACTTCGGTGCGGGAAATAAATCCGAACATGAATCGATAACCCTGCTCAGGCAGTCCTTTCAAAAAGGTAAACTTTCACGGAAAAGCATTCGTTCCCGGGCATTTTTCCGGAAACGATCCGAACAGCTTCGAAACCCATGTTTTCATACAAACATTTTGCGGGTTCATTGCCGACCAATGCCTCAATGCTGTGAATGCCGGGAAATTTCTTGAGAGCGTATTCTGCAAGCTGCCTGCCTATGCCGCATACTGCTCGGCGGAAGCGGCAGTCAATGCCGGTGCGGCGCAAATGAAAATCTTAAAACACTGCTAATCTATGTCATGTTTTTGCGAAAGTCGGCTATGGATATTCTAAATATCTGTTGCAAAGGCACGGAGGATATGATACAATAAAAATATACAGGCAACTGACTTTTTCGCATACGGCGGAGAAAAAACGAAAGTGAAGCGCATCACCGCAATTCAACGCGAAAAGCATTCGGCTGTTTTATTCGGAGGGAACACATGGCAATTCGTTTGTTCGGAAAACACAGAAACAAAACCGAAAAGAAAGCAGAAATGAAATATAACGAAGGCATGACTTTTATCGCCAACGGGTATTGGGATGAAGCGTTTGCGCCGATTTGCGAAGCTGCCAAGCTCGGGCACCGCGGAGCGACCGGGCAGCTTGCAATGATGTATTTTTTCGGTAAAGGCTGTGAATGTAATAAAAACGAAGGAATGCGCCTTTTGAAACTTTCGGCAGAAATGGGAAACCCGTATTCCTGCTATGCTTTTGCGGCGTTGTTTGATAACGGGGCTGCGGGCATAACGGCGGAGGAAGCGGAGACGATGTGCCGCATTGCCGCCGAAGCAGGCGTGGAAGAAGCGGAGGAAAGGCTGAAGCGCGGGTTCGGAAACCAAAGACAGATTGAAAAGGATTAAACGATGTTTTTTCAGCCCCGAGTTTTGCGGCCTGCTGTGCAAAACCATCCGAAAACGCGGAAGAAGCAGGAAAGAAATATAAACAGGAAATATAAATATGAAATTCAGGATAATTGAGGAAGCGTGGGGGGTCAACCGAAAAACGGGGGAACGGAAAGTCCGCAGAACGGCGGAGCGGATCTTTACCCCGGAGGCGGGGCAGATAATCGAATTTCCGCTCGGCAGGCGGAGGTTCGGCATTGTTTCGGCCGATGAGGAGCGCGTTGTGCTTCGGGTGCAATGTGAAAATTCGGCCGATGAAAAAGAGTTTATTATTGAATGCGGTGCCGGCGGATTCTACAACCCGCGTTCATGTGACGGAGGTTATCGGTATCTGTTCGAGTTCGACACGAATGAACCGCAAGGCAAACCGTCCGCGGGGCGACGCAGGGGAAAGGAATGCAGGTATTCAATTGCAATCAAGGTCGAAAAGGCTGCGGGGGAGCATGATTACACGCAAAGCAAGTTCTTCGGCTCGCCGACAGTGCCGAACGAATGGGTCGAAAGATTCTATGACGACATAATCTTCCTTGCGCAGATAAGGCTTTCCGATATTGCCGAATATGACCCGGACAACATACTTCCGCACAGCGGCTATCTGTATTTCTTCCTTGATGCGGAGATGTATCCGTCAGATCAGCTCTATGTTTGGGTCGAATATTACGACGGAGAGCCGGATACGATTATTGATGATTTTAACGAGCTTTCACCGCTTCCGTGCGGACTTAACGAGGATTGGCTGATTTCGTTCGGTGCTGCGCCGCCCGATGCGGATGGGACAAAACTTCTGGGGCTGCCGTCCGGTGCGGCGGGAGAGGATGCAAGCCTTCCGAAGCTCCTGCTGCAATACGACCCGCTTGATTTTGAAGGAGTTCCCTATCTTGAGAACGTTGACGGGTATGCATATGTGCTGTTCGGCAGGGATGAAAAGGATTTTGACGGAGCTGCCTATAAGGTTGACAGAACATAACCGACCGAACAAAAACGCCGAAACGGCGGGAACTTCGATAAGAAAAAATACGTAAAGTTATAAAAAACTGCTGCTAAGGAGAGGGCGGATAAATGGCATACAGTGAAAAATCCGCGGCGCGTTTGGCTGCGCTGCACGGAGAAATTGAAGCGCGGAAGGAACATGAATTCGCTGCGCCGACATACAGGGATGCGGCGGCACTTGCCGAAATAAGGCAGACGGTGTTCAATCAGCTTGAATCGGAGCATGAACACGACAGGGACACTGTCGAGGACAGCATCGCGGTGCTGCGTTATCTTGCCGAGAACTATGAAAACATGGGACGGACTGCCTGCGCGCTGCCTTTGCGGAAAAAGGTGCTTGAGCTTGATGCTGAGCTTGCGGCACGGTTCAAAAACAGGGAAGGAATCGAATCGGATTATTATTGCGCATTAAAGGCGCGCAATCGCTACGGAAGGGATGAATGCGCCGACCTGCGGGAACTTGCGGCGGGGCTTCTGCCTTTGGATAAACAAATTCAAATCGAAAAAAATGTTTTTGAAAACTATCCGATGCTTGTGCGCGACAGTGTTGAGCTTTCGGAAGAGTATCTTGCGGTTATCGATGAGGTTGAGCGGCTGCTCGAGGAAGAATGCGGAGAAAATGCGCATCCGCTTGAGACAGCGCAGGCAAAAGCGAGACTTTTGAGCGAACGCGGAATCCTTTGGCGGTCCGAAATGCAGTTGAATCCGGGAGTTCTGTTCGATTGAAAAGCAGAGAACCAATCCGGAAATGAACAAATGCCGAAAAGTCGGCAAAAACAAAACGAAAGCAGAAACCATAAAACAACAGAGCAAAGGGGTGCTGCCGTGAACATAAGCTATAACAAACTTTGGAAACTGCTTGTGGACAAAAAAATGAGCAAGGCGGATCTGCGTCGGGCAACGAAGCTTGCGCCGAACACAATGACAAACCTCCGTCGGGATAAATATGTTTCGCTGGAGGTGCTTGTTCGCATATGCGAAGTGCTCGATTGCGATATCGGCGATATTGTCGGCGTTTGCAGGGATGATGCAGCGGGGAATTTGCAGAAAAGTCCGACAGAATAAATGAAGCTGCATGAACCGGGTTTGGCTTCCGAAAAAAATAAATGTCGCCGTCGGAGCGACCTGCACGGACGCGGGATATGGCATAATATGCTTGTCAGAGGACGGCAGGGAAAAGATTTGAAAGAAAGGAAGCTTTCGCGGCACGCGAAAACCATGGTCCCGAAAATGAAAACGAATCCGAACAAAAAACAGAAAAGAAAACGCAGAAACAAAAAATTGCGCAAACTTCTCAAAGCGGCGGGAATGGGCAAACACGTTGCACTGTACGACGTCGGCATACTGTTCCAAACGGGCAGAAAAATCTGCGGTGAACCGAACCTTGCAGCAGCGGCGGAGCTGATGAGAGATGCCGCCGCAGCGGGGGATAAACGCGCCGAAGAGTGGCTGAGGGATTATTATTTCGATGACGATGCCGCCGTTCAGGCGGAAGCATAGGAGGCGGAATCGCAATGAAACTTCATACAAAATGTCCCTATTGCGGAGGAACCGTCGAAACTGTCGGCGGAGAGGACGGTGATCCGTTCAACATCGGACGGAAAGCACGACTTGTTTGCAGCAGGTGCGGAAGGAGCGTTCCGAATACCGAACCTGATTGCTTTGGGGACGGAGACAAAGTAAACGAAGACGGCGCATACGGGTTTGATATTCGTCCGCCGCATACCGGGTGCCTTCCGGAACGCGGGAGAGGGAACAGGCTCGGAGGCGGAGCGGATTTGAAAAAGCCGAACGGAGGGCGAAAATGAAAGCTGAAACTGTTTTGAAGCTCAACGGAGGAGATATTGCGGCGGCGGAGGAACGCTGTGCGGAATGGATTAAAGCATACAGTGCCGTTGCGGAGGAACATCCCTCCGCAGAGGAGAAAGCCGCGAAGCTGATTGCGCGGGCAAAGAACGCTCTCGATGTGATAAAAACACGCGCGGAGGCAGGCGCGGAACCGCTTTACTGCAAGGACGAGGCCTATATGGAACAGGTGCTTGCCGAGGAAGAGCAGCGGGAAGCGGAGCTGGACGGGGAATTTCCGCTCGGCAGCGAATTCGATGCTTCGTTTGCAAACCCGTATTTCACTACAGAAAATCTTGCAAGGATTCAACTCGGGTATTTAATGAAGTCCGAACGGGTGTTTATTACGAACATGCGGAGGACGTTCTTGTTCGGCAGGGCATACTGCATGAACTTAACGGCAGATGGAAAGAGGCGGAACGCTGTTATAACGGCGTTTCGTTGAGCGGGTCCGTGCTTGAACGGGAATATTACTGCCGCAAAAAAGCGGAATCCGAAGGGCAAAGGCTTTATGAAAAAGGGCTTGAACTTATCAAAAATCTCAATTGGAGCGCGGCGTGGTATCCGCTTTTTGCCGCAGCGGAGCTCGGGCATTCGGAAGCTATGGCGGAGCTTGGGCATATGACGGTTTACGGCCTCGGCTGCGGTGCGAGTGCGGATGAAGGGTTGGAATATCTGCGCCGTGCGGCTGAAGCAGGCAGCGACTATGCATGTCGGTTGATTTGGGAACTGCACGACGACGGCGCGGGCATTGTAAGCGGAGCGGAAGCCGAAAGGGTGTGCGAAGCAGCGGCCGAAAGAGGTTATGAGCGCGCAAAAATTCGTCTTGAGGAAGGGTTTGACACAAGAGCCTATATCGATATTTTGCAGGAAGACGTTGATGCGGGCAATGTTGATGCGTTGTGGCTCATGGCAAATGAGCTGTTGGAAAACGGTGAAGAGGATCGCGCGGTTGAATATATGGAACGCGCTTTTCAGGCGGGGCAGATTGATGCCTTGATGATGTACGGAAACATATACGCAAACCGAAACGACGAGTTGTTTGACAGGGCAGCAGCGGCGGAATGCTATAAAAAGGCCGCCGAACAGGGCTGCGCGGAAGCCTGCAAGGCATTGGGCGACCTTGCGCTTGAAGAGGATGACGAACCGTTTTGGATGATTGAGCGGGTGCCTGAAAACGGCTCAAAAGAATTGCAGCTGCGGCATAGGGCACAGTTTGCGGGGTATCTCAGGGCGGCGGAACTCGGACTGATTTCGGCGGCGACGGCGGTTTCATCCGCATATCACGAGGGCCGGCCCGTTGAACGGAATGATGAAAAGGCGTTCCTTTGGGCTTCCCGTGCGGCGGATGAAAATGATCCGACGGCATTATACATGATGGGTTTTTTCAACGAAAACGGTTTGGGCTGTGAAAAAGACATTGCGGCGGCGCTGATGTTCTATACGGCAGCGGCGGACAAGGGTGTTGTTCAGGCGATGCTCAGGCTTGCGGACATATATAAAAACGGCATTGAAACCGAAGATGCCGACGGAAACAGGAGGATTCTTGTTGAGCCGAATGAAGAACGGGCGGCAAGGTATCTTTTCACGGCGG
>ERZ1034917.2108-NODE-2108-length-10168-cov-11.416395_pt1 | contig 10168 bp, 8 predicted proteins | sample MGYA00520605_ERZ1034917 | MGnify/ENA primary metagenome ERZ1034917 (study PRJEB33766, sample SAMN09781784) | gut metagenome | biome: gut microbiome | host: Homo sapiens | place: Madagascar | study: EMG produced TPA metagenomics assembly of the PRJNA485056 data... | reverse complement strand
GGCGGGTTCTGATGTATCTCGCTCTGATTTACCCACAAATTCCCGTGAAGACCCATATTTTTATCCGTTATCCGTCTGTATTTTCTTCTCTGGGTTATATCAGACCGGAGATCAAACTTGAGATCGGAGCTTTTGCCGAGGGGACGCCGTTTGCTCCTGCAAAAGTGAATTCTTACGTTGCTGACATATATCCGCAGCTGGCAGAAGACACGGCAGATATACCAACGGTTTCTATTGCCAGAACATTCTGGGAAAAAGTTACTGTTTTACATTATCTGTATTTCCTGCCAGAAGATCGTGCCACCCCGTCACGCCATTCCAGACATTTTTACGACATTTACAAATTGTTCCAGTCATCGTATCAAAATGAAATTCTTCAATCTGCCAGTCTGCTTGATTCCATTATTTCCTTTGACCGCAAGTTTTATACCAAAAGAGGCGTAGATTATGATTCAATAAGTACAGACACGCTTCGACTGTATCCATCTGAGGCGAGAATGGAAGCTTTGCGCAAAGACTACGAACAAATGGGGGAGATGATTTTCGGTACAACTCCCTCTTGGAATGAACTGATGGATTTCTGCAAAAAACTGGAAAGGCAACTGCATTCATAATGGACGATCACTTCAGTTACTCCGGCTGGTAGATTTTGCAGTTCAATTTTCTGCCGTCAATCATCCTGACACATTCCATTTGCAGGGATTCAAAAAGTTCCTGCAACGATTCTGCAGAACAGATCTGAACATGTCCGATTTCACAGGAAAACGACAAATTCAGATAATCCCCGGATACCCGGATATTGCTGATACTCTCCCATGACAGCAGGAAATGTTCATCCGGCATACACAGTTCAAACCGGGGCAAATGCCCCTCCACACAAGAAAATGGTTGTACTTTCATAGAGGCTCCTTTCGCTTATACTATAATATCATATATCCATGCCGCGGCTCGGCTTTTTCTTCGGTTTTGATACTTCGGGGCTTTCCAGATGACTCTCCTGTTCCATTTGGACGGCTTCCACTTTCAAGCGTTCCGCCTCCGCTCGATCCTGCTGTTCACGGGCGGCTTGCTCTTTGGCTGCCTGTTCCTGGGCAAGACGCTTCTGTTCTCTGGCGGCTCTTATTTCGGCAAGACGCTCTTTGTCACGCTCCATTTTCAGGAGAGCTTCCTCACGGGTCAGTAGCTTGGGTGGCGGTACATAGTGCCAAACTGATCTGGGGCTGACCGAGGCAACCGAAACGGCTTCCCGTTTCTGGGGGACCGGGATGGGAGGAATCTTTTCCTCTTTCGGTTCAGGTGTTGCGGTCTGCTCGGCTTCCCGCTGTTTTCTTCGTTCTTCCATCGCCTTAACTGCCAGTATTGCTTCTTCGTATGGAGAAAGTTCTTTCGGGGGATGCAGTTTCCGGTGGATTCTTTCAGCACGCTCGGCTTTTCTACGTTCTTCTTCCAGCACCGCCAATGCGTTCTGCTTTTCGATTTCCAGTTTGACTTCCGACGTGACGATCCCATAGCCATATTTCCGGTTGCGGGCGCGGCGGGCGGAGATTTTACGGCTGATCCCCAGCAGATTATCTGCCATGCGTTTAATGCTTTTCATAAAGGCACGGGTTCTCTCTATCAAAGATTTGTATTTTGTGTCCGGCAACGTTTCTGCTTTCCGGGTCATAGCATCTTCCGACAACGGCAGAATTTGCCCATCCCGTGCCAAGTCATGCACACTTTTGCGGTCGCCGATACGGAAGCTCAACTGCTGTTTGAGGAACTCTTTTTCCGGACAGTGCAATGCCATGTGTTTACGCCCGCGGCTCAATGCCACATAAAAGGCTTTCCGGTCAAGAGCCTGCGCCGCCACAACCACCGTTTCCGATGTACGTCCCTGGGACTTATGGGAAGTCGTCACCCAGCCATATTTATAGGTGGCATATTCTTCCGGCAGTTCTATCAGCTGACGGGGCTTGCCGTCCGGATAGAGCAACATCACTTTGTGGGGATCATCGGTAATCCGGGCAATATTGCCGTTGTAAATTTTCTTGTCCCGCATATTTACGTTGAACTGGATCAGATCGCCGGTGCATAGTTCTATTTGCCGCATCTCTCCGGCTTCGGTGAAATCCGCCGCCGACTTCACATGAAGCATTTTGCCGTTATCCAGATACAAAAATCCATTCTCCACTCTCTCAACTCGTGCCGTTTCTCCGGCACGACCAATGTCTTTCATGTTCCGGATAAAAGCAATCGCCGTCCCCGGAGCGTAATTTGTCGCATCCTGCATCCACGCTTTCGGCTTGCTCCAGGAACGGAACACCTCTGCCATGCGTCCCGTCTGCAAGACCGAACCAGCTTCTTTCAACTTTGACCTCACAGCATCCGTCAGCCTGTCGCCTTCCTCATGCATCGGCGCCACCAGAATGGAACGGTCGATAAACTGCCCGTTTTCCGTATATTCCATGTAACTTGCCGCCGCTTCCTCAAGGTATTTTGACTTGCCTTCATGGATAAAGCCATTTTTATCGAACCTCTCAAATGCCGATTCAAAGTCCCCAAGCGCACACTCCGAGATCCCGCGCCGATATTCCTCGTTCTGCTGACGGTGAATATCCGTCAATGAAAACTTTTCTATCAAGGAATGATCTTCCAGCAACCGGAAGAAATCTCCCGATTCCACCGCCGTATGCTGTCTGGCATCGCCAACGAACAGTACCCGGTAATTGTTTGTCCGTGCCGTTTTCAGAATCTCCACGCCCTCCCGCAATGAATTCAAACCGGACTCATCTATAATCACATAACTCCCCGCAGGCGGCTTTTTCGGACTCAAGAGAAAACTTGCCACCGTCTGTGACTGTTCAAACCCCTCCTGTTTCAGCACATCCGTAGCCGAATTTGTCGGTGCGATCACATAAATACTGTTGATACCGCCGGAACATAACCCCTTGCAAAGTTCCTGCAAAGTCGAAGTCTTACCGGCTCCCGCCACGCCCCGGAACAGATTAAAACGATCTTTCGAGTTCAGCATCCCATGTATCAATTCTGCCTGTTTCGACCGTGATTCCACTCCCGGAAACGCCTGAAAATCCGGAGCAATCGGTTCAAACACATCTTTCTGTTCCTCGACCGATCTCACCGCATAGAGTTCCCGTTCTATCACTTCTTCCGGCGATACCCATGGATTCACTTCCAGACCGCCCAGATTCCGCAGTCCCGGCATTTTCGTCGCTTCTCTTTTCAGACAATCCAGACTCACCATGCCGAGATTCTGATTCAAAGCTTCCGCAAGAACCTTATCCAATTTCACTACGCTTTCCCGTTCATAGACCAAAGCCAATGCCTTTTTCAAAGATTCCTGAGCTATTTTCGGACTATTGAACATCATCCACTTGTCATAATAGGCTTTCCGGTAACAGCGTTTCAAATCATCAATCTGATTTTCAGTCAACTGTGCCAACTGAGATTCCCGAACCCGTTCCCGATCTGAAGTCGCCATTTTCATTCCACGAGTTGAAACAGACAAAAAGTTATTCTCTGCCAGTGTCGGCTTACGCCCATGCTCCTCAATAAACTTTGCTTCCTCAGCCTCGATCTGCTGCCGACGTTTTGAAAAAATCTCCATGACTTCTTCCGATACGCCGTCTATATCCCGCCACAGAATATTTCCTTTTTCATCACGGTGATCCACCAGTTTATACCCCAGCTGCCGGCACTCCTGAGACAACCGGTTATGATAAACTTTCCCCGCATAACGTATCGCCCGGCACATTTCCACACTCTCCAACGCTTTGAATTTACCCTCTGAATCCTGCGTCACATTCACCACCACATTATGCGTATGCAACTGCGGATCAAGTGCACGGCTTGTATCATGCAGGAAACTTGCATAGACGATCTTGCCCGTGATTTCCAGATTGTTCGTCCGCACATTATCTCCTTTGCGAACCCGTACAGCAGCCAGTTTTTCCAGCTCTTTCATCGCTTCTGCCACAGCCTTTTTATGCGCTTCAATCAACTGCTCATCAAACAGGCTCATGATCGACACGGACTTCGGTGCCGCACACTGAAAATCAAAGAACCGTACCCCGGTTGATACCGTTCTTTGCGTCAATTTTCCACCTTTTAACGGATTGATATTCTGTTGAAACAAGCTGAATATCTCCGTCTCCACTTCATGATTTCTCAACCCGAATTTAGGAGCAAGCGATCCCTGCCAGATACCGACCACTTTTTCCTTTTCAGAGTAGTAGTCATTCGCCGCAAGATGATTCGCATAAAACGCCTTGCCAGCTCCATTGACCGCTTTAATTTTTGTCATATTGAACATAAAAACCTCCGAAAAATCCGCAAAATTTCTTCTGTTTATAATCTATACAACCGCAAAAATAAACGCAATGAAAAATCAACTCCGAAGCCGTCAAGGAACATAAAAATGACACTTGAGTAAAACGCAATACCCCTTAGAGTTCTAAGGTTTTCATGTGAGCGGTGAAATGCTTTAAAATGCCAATATTTTGTATTCACATTGCAATGCTTTTTTAGAACCTCCGGGAAATTGTATTTTTAGCTGCAAGTAGTTGGTAATTCCAATTTTTAATATTCAATAAGCGGTTAAATAATATTCTCCTGTCACTTCTTTTTCATTCTTCGTTTGAACCTTTCCATAGACATGATTAACTTATCGCCGGCAACCAATAACAACTGACAGGAGACCTTATGTCTACACCGCCATTTCAGAGTAAATTGATCCCATACCAGAAAGAACTTTTTCACAAGTGGTACAAAGAACGTGCCACCTTGAAACAGCTCCAGCACTGGCTTTCCGAAAAGGGAATAGAAATTTCCATCTCGGGAATCTCCCGTTTTATCCGCTGCCGGAAGAACCGTCCTGATCCACATGAACTGCCGCAAACCTATCGCCCTCAGCCGAAATCCTCTCCCGATAGCATCGCCAAAGCCATTTTTAAACTGGAGGAACTGATGAAGTAAAGCATGGGCAATTATGAGGGTGAAATTCAACTATCGGGGTATATCACTTGTCTCTTAGCCAAAGCACTGAAATAATGCAAGAAAAACCAGTATCTTCATTAATCTGAAGTTGTTCTATGCCTTGGTGGACATAAAGCATGAGCAAGGAGTTTTTGTAATATGTGGAAAAGTTCAGATGTCATAAAAAATAACAGAGCGAATCTTTACAAATGGGAACACAATAAAGTGGATCCTTCCCCTGTAACGATTGCAAAGATCACAGCATATCGTAACATGGGCAGGAAAGCTTTGCGGAAAAAACTTCAGGAACTTGAAGAAAAAATGTGGAACAGCTGAATTTGCAATAACCAGTCATTTTTAACTGGAGTTGTCATGTCGAGGCGTCATGAAAATCAGTTGTTTCTGTTTTTGCAATTCGTTCATGATTACTAAAAAACAGATCCAGAACAAAAGAGGATATGAAAACAATACGTCGGTATGCACGTGAAGAATTCAAAAATGACCGGATTGCATAAAGCGATTTTTCATGATTCTTGCAGTTTGTTACGCATTGGCAAAATGTGAACGTGAAGTAACATAACCGATAGCTTAGCCTTCCCGGATGAAAATTCAAACTTAGACTGTTCTCCATCTCAAACCGGTATTTTACCATATTTAATCATTTTTTTTGTAAAAAATATTGTTTAGGTCTTGACAAACCGCAAAAATCATGGATAATATCTGATACTGAATGATTTTACGAAAATATAATATCGTGTGAGTGTGGAGAGAGAATGGTTTTCAGGTTGTTATTCATTACACTGTTTTTTGCGGTTTTAAACTTATTATCTGCGGAATCCGACTGGCGGAAAGCGGCGGAATTGCGCAGGAATTCCGAATATTCACAGGCGGAGAAATTACTGAAAAAATATTCTTCTCCCGCAAGGTTCGACAGTCTGAAAACAACGGAGAAAATTGAATTTTTGCGGGGACTCCTGGAACTTGCCCATGTGAAAGCGTTGCAGGATGATATTTCCGGTTCCCTTGCTCTGTTGAACTGGGCGGAAGGGAGAAGCGATGAATACCAGCGTTCGATAGCGTGCGTGAAATATGCGGAAATTCTGCTCGATCTGGGCGAATTTGAACGGGCGCAGGGGTATCTGAAAAATGCCGACGAAATCATCCGGAAACGTGTTGCGAATGAAGATGCGGGCATTGCGATCGGTCAAGGCAGTGAAACTGCCGATACGGGGGCGGTCTGGCGCGGATTACGCGATCAGTCGGATGCGTTGAAGGCGGACATCGAAGCCGAAGCGATGAAGAAGAAGTTCGGCGCGACGTATGGAAATTATGTGAAGTTGCGCCGTTTGCAGAATCTGGTGAAACGTTCCGGAACTCCGCGCTATCTGAAAGAGGCGCAGAGAGTTGCCGATGAGATCATCGAGACGGACCCGGCGAGTCAGTTTGCCGCCGCGGCGGGTTATCTGAAAGGCGAGATTCTGGCGTCCCGATTGAAAGAGAGCTCGCCGAAGAAAGAGATCAAAGAGGTCAAGGATTATCTGAATCGGTTTGTGAAACAGCAGCCGGATGGTCTTTACCGTGGCGAAGCGCTGATGCTTCTGGGCAAGATCAGCCTTGAAATCGAGTGGAACGCGAAAGAGGCGGAGAAATACTATTCACAGGCTCTGGCATGGTTCCGCAAGGCAAGGGAAAAGCGCGATGCGCTGAGCCTTTACGCCGCGATGAACGATGATCTCAAGAAACAGTCTGTCCCCACGCAGAAGCCGACCTCACTTGACCAATGGAAAAATATTGTCTATCATGACGAAGATCCGCTGAAACTTTACAATACGGTTACGTCTCCACCATGGTATATAAATGACAGAGAAAAAGACTGCTGTCTCTGGTTGGGATTTATCGCCCTTTCAGATGGAAACGCAGAACAAGCAAAAGCTTACTGGAGTAAAGTTCAGTTTCTGGACGATTCCTCCGGGAGCGAATCAGCGCCATATCCTAACTTGATGAAACGTCTGATGTCAGCGTGCCGCTTCAAAATGTTTATCTTATCCCCGGAAGAGCTTGCATCCGTAAAAGATACAAATATGAAGTTCCGCTTAAACTATGCTTCAATGTATTATATAATGGGACGTTTGGATGAAGCAGAAGCCATTTTTGCAAAAATCTTCAGAGAAACGAAGAATTATGAGGTAAAGGCACTGTGCATGCTTTGCCGTGGAGGAATTGCGCATATTGATGTGGAGAAAAAAGAGATAGCAATGCGTCATTTTGAATGGATCATGAAAACAAAGCAGCTAAAGAACTCCATGCATTACGGAAGTGCCATGTTTGAATATGCCAATGCTCTGATGGGATTGCCGGAAGGATATAATAAGGCGTTGCCCCTTTACCGGGAATACCTCAAGAATTATAAAAACAAAAACCGTTGGGATTATTATAAACATGCGAAATATCGTGAAATATTTTGCCTTATCCTCCAGAAAAAGTTTGATGAAGCGAGAAAAAAATTTGAAATATTTAAAAAGGAAAAAAAGAACCCATATGTAAAGGAATTGGAATATAAATTCAAGGTGATTGCCGAGAAAGGAGAATATTTATGAGAAAAGTTTTTTACGGTAGTATTGTCATGTTGGAATGCATGGCATTGTTTGGTGCCACCATTGAACCGGGAGATTCCAGTAAAAGACATAAAACGGATTATGTAACAGACTGGACACCACAAGAGACACAAACCTATACAGTTTCCGCATCGGCAAGCGGTTGTTCATTCGTTGACTCAAAGACAAAAGCAAGTGGTGGAGCGATTTTAAAAAGTCATTCATCATCCAGTGCGTCCGCTGAAAAAAACATTGAGCATACGGAGACACCCAACGCATCAGCTTTCGGTTTTTCTGTTTCGGGTGTATTAGCTGGTTCGGGTAATGGCGGTGAAGTCACTTGGAGTGTAACTTTACAGCAAAAGTTTTTCTGGCTGACAGTTGCACCTTCAATCATCGTGAAAGCTGGGACGGCAATAACTGTAACAGCAAATGGGGCTCCGACAGAATCCAAATGGAACATCAACAATAAAGAATGGAAAGACTGGACGGCTTCAAACAGTGAGCCATATAAGGCATCATCCATTACGTTGAACCGCAATATGTGGGATAAAATGAAGTGGACACCAGAAAAGCCTCATTCAACATTTGAAGCTCCAACGGCAGGAAAACATTCTGTATCTGCAACAACTACAGAAACAACAGGTGCAAGAAGTGCAAGTATTGATGTGCATGTAGTAGAGATTTCCTTACCTGCAAAAAATGGTGAACCTACTAAATGGCTTCCTGGTTCAGCAAGATACGATAATCAACTGGTTCGTTCATCCATTCCAGCAAGTTACAGTATTCCAATTCATACAAAAGATGCTGGACGTTCTGATAGAGTCCTAACCTCGTCAGGAGGTGGGACGATTTCAGGAAGTAATTCGAAATCTTATACTCCTGGCAATTCTACGGGTAACTTTGAGGTAAGGCTTTCTTTTGTAGCAACAGGAAATGAAGTTATTGATACTAGAACTGTTACCATATTTGAAGATCATTTAGCTCGTGATTACTACAATTTTGGTGCTAGTGGTAGCTGTGATGATGGTTGGAAACCACTTTCAAAATATGGAGTTGCTTTGGAAGATATTGATGGAATGGGAGGGTGGAACTGTCATGGTTCCGTTTGGCATGCTTATAATAATTCAGGAGGTGGTGTAAGTGCTACTACGGTTCCATGGACTCCATCAGTGGTTAGAAGCGAGCCTGATGCAGATTTTTGGAAGGGAATTTCATTAAAGCGCGGGGATGTCGTTGCATTTTACAGGATCGCGTCTGATGGAACAAAAACTTTAGCACATTCCCACACCTGTATTACACCATCAGATAAAACAATGTGGGGTGCAAATAATGAAGGTGGGTGGACAAATCATTGGAAGTGGAGTCTGTGTACATCAGAAGAATATTATAATAAGACATCACCACGGGTTAATTACGTGGAAATTCTGCCTAAACCTTAGAATAAAAATTAAAAAGAGAATCCAAATGAAATTATTTCTTTATTTAGTTTTTTTGGTCGGTGCATCTTTGTATGCAAAAGAAAATACATTTTTAATTATTGCATCTAATCCAGAAAATGATAGATTCCAACTTGATTACATTCATATTCAAAAACGTAAAATAAATCCGCTTTTGAAAGAGCTTGATTATTTTGATATTTCTGCTCAAAGCAAAAAAATTGTCTATAAGAAAAAAGAGATAGATAATTTATTTTTAGGAGAGATCAGAACTGATACTATGAATGGGTTAAAGCTCTTAGAATCTAAAATCAATTTTCCTTTTACCTCTAATGATATTTTTTTTACATTATCTTCTGATGGAGCCTTTTTGATTTGGGCAAGATGTAATCAGAAAGAGAAAACAAGCTCTTTATTTATTATGGAACTTGCTACTTCATCTTTCAGAAAAATCTGTGATATTACCGGTTTTCCATATAAGATGACATGCTCTCCTGACAACAAAATGGTAGCCTTTTATTTAAAAACAAAAACGATAAATATCTTAATAGATGACTATGCTGAAGCATATACATCTATTAAGACTGGGCACACTGTTTGCTTCCCTCAATCTCTGCCTACAAGACCAACGCCAATGAGAACTTGGGGACCACGCTGGAGCAATAACAGTAAATATATTTTCTATGAAGGCAGACTTCATCCTGAATCACCTTATTTTGTATTGTTGGCTGATACTGATCGGCAGAAGATATATCAATGTATCGGTGGCTACTGGTTTCAAAATGAAGTATTGGTCATCAAGCCAGTAGCACAAAAATTAAAGCTTTACTTAAATTCCCTGAACTCTATCTTGAATGACTCATTAGATAACAAATTTATAGGAGAAATTAATACCCCTGCATTCAATGTCAGTTACTTACAACAGGAAAAGAATAGACTTTACTTTCAAACCCCATTCAATGTAATTGCTTTTTATGATTTTAATAATCATAAAAAGGTTGATATCCTGCAATATAAATGTGGCATTGCCATGCTATGTCCATTAGTATTTTAGTTTAAGTATTCTTAAAAATCAAGATATTGCTGATAAACAGGAATCCATTAGAGAGAAGAAATGATTACAAGAATATTTTTAATACTATTTTTCTCTTTCTGTAGTGC
>ERZ1034917.2107-NODE-2107-length-10169-cov-3.964406_pt1 | contig 10169 bp, 7 predicted proteins | sample MGYA00520605_ERZ1034917 | MGnify/ENA primary metagenome ERZ1034917 (study PRJEB33766, sample SAMN09781784) | gut metagenome | biome: gut microbiome | host: Homo sapiens | place: Madagascar | study: EMG produced TPA metagenomics assembly of the PRJNA485056 data... | reverse complement strand
CTTCAAAGGCAAGGAGCTGTTGCGCTTGATTTGTAAAATCTCTTTTGACTCGTTAATGTACTCTATTATCGTAAATCTGTAAAATGCAAAAACAAGGTTTGGGAGAAAATATTTATGAATTTCGCGCTTGACAATCGCGATTTTGCACTTTGCGCTTCGGATGAGGAGCTTTGCCGTGATTGCGAGTTTGATTTTTTCAAAAGCACCGGCAATGGCGGCCAGAAGCGGAACAAAACGTCCAGTGCCGTTCGCATTATTCACCGTCCGACCGGGTTGCAGGTCACCGATTGCTCCGAGCGTTCGCAACATGCCAACCGACGTGCCGCATTTGCCAAATTGCGATTGGCTATTGCTGTGGCGTACCGCTTCCCCCCAGATGGCACTATCGTCGATTTGACGGTCTCCTGCGCTTCACAACGATACCCTCTGACGGTAGCAAAGGCGCTGGATGTGCTTTCTGCTGCAAACTGGGATCCTGCCGCAGCGGCTGTTGCGCTGGGGGTCAGCAAGAGCCGGCTGCTGAAATTTCTCGCGCGTGACGGGAGTTTGGGAGAAGTGGTAAATCATGCCCGGCAAAAGGCTGGTTTGGGATTCCTCCATTTTTCATAAAAACAACAACCGGTTTGACGTTTCCGCTTCGAGCCTGACGGTAGCCTGAAATCCCCCCTTGTGTGAGCTTCCGCCTGCTTTCTATTTATGTCCCTTGGGGGATTTGAAGCGTTTTTCCAGTTCTTCAACGGTTTTTTCAAATACTTCCAGTGCTTCTTCGATTGGCGTTGGTGTTGATAAATCTACACCTGCGTCTGCCATGATGTCGAGGACGTCTTTAGATGCACCAGCTTTGAGAAAGCCGAAATAGCGTTCAATCAACTTCGGATCGCCTGAAAGAATATTCTGCGAAAGTTTTAACGCAGCAGACATACCAGTAGCATATTTGTATACATAAAAGTTGTAATAAAAGTGGGGAATCCGCGCCCATTCCATTGCAATCAAAGGATCCGGTTTTACCGCATTTCCGTGGTAAAGTGCATTGAGTTCTCCATATTTTTTGCTGAGAGTATCTGCCGTTAAAGGAATCCCTCTGGCAGAAGTCTCGTGCATCCAGAGTTCAAATTCCGCAAACATTGTCTGCCGGAAGATTGTGCCGCGGATCTCATCGGTCAGGTGGCAGAGTAAATAGGTTTTAAGCGTTTCATCGTGCGTTGTATTGAGAAGGTAATGGTGCAGCAGCAACTCATTGGTCGTTGAGGCCACTTCGGCAACAAAGATACTGTAATCGGCATAATGAAAATGCTGGTTGGTGTTGGAATAGTAGGAATGCATCGAGTGGCCGAGTTCATGGGCAAGGGCGAAAACATCGTTGAGAGTATCATTATAATTGAGCAGCAAATAGGGATTGGTATCGTAGCAGCCGCTGGAGTAGGCCCCGGAGCGCTTGCCTCGGCATTCCGGAACATCAACCCAGCGTTCAACAAACGCACGGTTGAGTGTTTTGCTGTACTCTTTGCCCAGCACAGATAATGCTGATTTGACGGTAGAGACCGCTTCCTCATACGAATAACTTTTGCGACAATCCGGTAACAATGGGTTGTATATGTCGAACATATCGAGTTTTTTCAAGCCGAGGACTTTTGCCCGCAGTTTCATATATCTGTGAATTGCCGGAAGTTTGGCATGGACAGCCGCAATCAAATTCCGGTAGACGTTTGCCGGGACATTGTCGTCAAAGAGAGACTGTTCCAATGCCGAATTGAAGTGACGGATTTTGGCGGAGAGAACATGGCGTTTGACTGTGCCGTCCAGCGTCGTGGCGAATGTGTTGCGCAGTCCGGAATAGGTTTTGTACAGTGTCTTGAATGCGTTCCGGCGAACATTGCGGTTTTTATTTTCGAGAAATCCGATGTAGTTGCCATGGCTGAGTTCTACCTTTTTTCCGTCTTCATCAGCAATTTTCGGAAAAACCAGATCGCTGTTGTTTAAGCTGGAAAATGCCTTTTCTGATGTTCCCAGCACATCGGAAAGCTGGCTGAGGATTGTTTCTTCTTTTTCGCTCAGGGTGTGTTTCCGGCCGCGCAGAAGTTCTTCGAGGCTGCGGCGGTAGAAGGCGAGTTCCGGTGCATTGAGAAGTTCTGCCATGCGTTTTTCCGGAATGGCCATAATTTCGGGATCGAACCATGCCATTTGTGCTGATACTTCCGCAAAAAGTGCTTCAATGCGTTCCAGTCGCGACTTATTTTCACTGTTGGTCGTATCTTCGTCGGAACGGAGGTGGGCGAAGACATAAACTTTTTCTGCGATACGGATGATTTCATCGGATTTTTCAATTGCCTGCAGCAGTACTTCTGGTGAGTCAGCAAGATGGCCTTTGAATTGCAAATAACTTTCAGCAAGGGGAAGAATCCGTGCAAAGTCTTCTTCCCAGTCTGCAATGTTCTCATAAATTGCGTCAAGATTCCATGTCAAATCTTCCGGCAAATCGCCGCGAAGCGGAAGTTTTTTACTCATAATGTCAGATTCTCCTGAAATGTTTGTCATACAATACACCATTGGTTTTTCATTTCAATTTTTTTGTTGCGACAGTAATGAAATCTTTGTTTTTTTCCCATGATGGTTGTTTCCGGTGAATGCTGCAAGTATAGTATTTTCAAATTTTATTCCAACATACAGAAAAGGACTGCGGAAAGATGAATACGGATACAATTCAGGCAACAGAAAAAATTTGGCACTTGGAGTCCATTGATTTATCGAAAGTTTTTCAGGATGTACGTGTGGCGCATTTAAATGAGACGATTGATTCAAAAAACTTTGCCATTAACGGACACTCTTTTGCCTGCGGTATTGGGACGATGGCCAATAGCGATATTCATATTGCGCTGGACGGCAAAGCGCGTTGCATTCGGGGAATCTGTGGTGTCGATGACGAAAGCGAGACGTTCGGTGCCGCAGAGTTTATTATCCGTTCCCGGGATAATGGTGACGTTCTCTGGCGCTCAGGAATCCGTCGCAGAGGAGATGAACCGGTCCATTTTAATATTTCACTGGATAACGCTCGAGGGATTGCTTTGCAGCTGATTTCGGTTGGCGATGGACACCCGCATTATCATGGCGACTGGATCGGCGTTGAAATCGTTTATACTGGAGATGTTCCCCAGGCTGTGGATCCGGAATTTATCATTGCGACGGCGAATCTGGGATGGCGGTTTCATGCAGCCCGCAATCAGATGTTGATGCAGACCGGGTTCGGTCTGCACGGAACGAAGGTTATTCCGCAGGAAAGTTTTTCAACCTATCCCGGGCGGTGTTTTGAACGGGAGACCTTTACCCGGCCTTACAACCTTTATGTCGTCCAAAGTGATGGAGCGCATGATCTGGAATTACTGTTCCAGTCTGTCGAACAAGAAAAAGTAAGTGACAATATTACGCAAACCGTCTTTGTCATGGGGGATCCTGCATATCCGATTGAAGTCCGACTGGTTGTGACTTCTTTTTATGAGGAAGATATGTTTGTCGTGCATCGCACGATCACCAATACCGGACATCAGCCCGTCCAGCTTTACAATCGGGATTCTGTTATGGTTGCCTTGCCCAAACGACAGTATTACCTTACAAATATCAATGGAAACTGGGGCAGAGAAATGGGACAATCGGAATCCCTGCTGCCTCGGGGAATTGTTGAACATTGCAATACGCTTTTTGCCCACAATGTTGTCCCAGACTACCCTGGCTGTTTTCTTTCTGCCGATCATCCGGCACGTGAAGAGGAGGGGGAAGTTTTTGCTGCTGCGATTGCGTGGTCGTCACAGTGGCAGTACAAAGTAACGCGCCTCCCGGCTGATGATGTGCTCTTTTCGGCTGGAGTCTATGCTACTGCGGTTACGTTGAACCCCGGAGAGACCAATACCGCGCCGAAAGTGCTTATGACGTATTCCGGGAAAGGGAAAGGACAGGTTTCCCGCAATTTCCACCGCTATTTGCGCCGCTATGGAATCGCCCATGGCATGGAGGAACGCCCGGTGATTCTCAATAGCTGGGAAGGCGTGTATATGAACTTTAATGAAGAAAAAGTGCTTGAGATGATCCGTAATGCGGCTGACCTGGGAGTGGAGATGTACGTTCTCGACGATGGTTGGTTCGGTAACCGGTATCCTCGCAATATTGATAATGCCGGGCTTGGTGACTGGCAGGTCAATGTGACGAAGCTGCCTGGCGGGTTGGAACGGTTAATTGAAGAATGTGATAAATATGGCATGAAATTCGGCCTCTGGTTTGAGCCGGAGATGGTTAATCCCTGGAGTGAGCTTTTTGAGAAACATCCCGATTGGGTGATGCGTTCTCCCAGGCGTTGTATTTGGGGCGGACGTTCTCAATATGCACTGGATTTGAGTAAGCCAGAGGTGGAAGAGCATGTTTTCAATTCCGTTGCCGGGATGTTGCGGCAATATCCTGGAATCCGATATATCAAGTGGGACCAGAATATGTTGACTCTGAATACCGGAGCTCCCCACCTGCGTGATAATCAGGGCGCGTTGGGAGAAAAATTCGGCGCCGCTTATTACCGGGTTCTTACCCGGTTGAAACAGGAATTTCCGGATGTATTGTTTCAGTTGTGTGCCTCAGGAGGAGGCCGCGTCGATGTCGGGGCAATGCAGTTCCACGACGAATTCTGGGCCAGTGATATTACAAATGGGATTTTACGTATTCCGATTCAATGGGGATTCAGCCACTTTTTTCCGGCGAATACGATTGCTGCCCACATTGGACGCCTGGGAGAAGGAGATTTCAAGCTCCGCTGTGATGTGGCAATGACAGCGCGGCTTGGTGTTGAGCTCAGTCCGGATAAAGTCAGTGAAGAAGACCGCGAAGTAATCCGCCGGGGAATTGCCGTATACAAAAAACTTCGTCCATTCCTTCATAGCGCTGAACTTTATCGTGGACGTTCTCCTTATGAATCGCAAACCACGGAGTTGGCCTATGTTGCGCCGGATCGCGCAGAAGCGGTTTTCTTTGCATTCAAACGGAACCATGGTGCGGAAATTGCCTCGCTTCGGGTGCCGGGAATTGATCCAGCACGTTCTTATCAGGTAACAGAAGTGAATCCGGATGTTGTTCCACGGATCCGTGATGGAGTCGTGTTTGGTGCGGATCTCCTTGCCGGACGTTTGACAGTTGCTTTCCCGGAAAAACCGGCCAGCGTTGTTGTGCACCTTACTGCCGTGGAATGAAATTGCGGTGTGCCAGAAGCCCGTTTGCCGCATAGAAGGCGGGGAAGATCTTTATAACGTATTGTCATGTAACGGCGTATGGAATAGTGACAGGCGCTTAACCTGCAACAGTTCTTGCTGCAAACGGATTGGTAAAACGTTCTGCAGAAATATTCTCTGCAGAGATGAGGTCATTGAAGGCCCGCGGATGATTCCGGAATTCCATGCTGCCATTTGGTCCACGGCCGTATTCGGCAGCGAATGCCCATTTTGTGGCGGAAGTACTTGGGCCACTCTTTATTGTAATCGCGCTGGATGCCACGTTCGCGATAGATCCCATTGATCAGGTTAATGAAAATCGCACGATGGTGTTCTATCAGAGAAATGGCGGCAGTGCGTATTTTGTATGGTTCGGAGGGATTGTTGCGCCAATATTGTACGCCAGCGGCAACAGCATCGGGATTGTCGGCAACTCTTTGCTCCGCAAAAGCAGGAATCATTTCATTGCGTCCACCGAGGTTATCAGTATTCACAACAGGTAAGCCGCAGAGCAAATACTCCGTAGCGGCAAACATGGCTCCTTCTGCTTCGGAAAGACATAACCCGCAATTACAATTCTTTAGAAGAGAACTGAGTCGGAAGCTTTTTACTTTCGGGAGCCATGTGGCGTGATTCAATTCGCGCAGAACTGCTTCAGCATATACTGTTTCCTGCTGGGAATAGCCTCCGATAATCAGCAAATTAGCGATCTTCGAGGCCAGGGCGTGCCGTTTGAATGGAGTGATGCGAGCGATATAGACGGCATCATATTTACGGACTTTCCTTTTTGAAAACCGGTATCGTCGAAAATCCAGAAAGGCGTTCTGATGGCAGAGCACTACCGTCACGCCATAACTATGCAGAATTTTTTCCTCCTGCGGAGAGTTTGCCAGAACTGTAACGTGTAGCTCTGGCCACCGACTACAAATTGTATGCAGTTGCGAAGAAAGTTTTTCTGCTTCCTCACTGGTTTCGTGCTGCCAGTTAAGCATCAGCAACAAGTCAACTCTCGGGCTCGGCAGAGCGGCATGAAATCGTTTAGCGTTAGCAATAAAGTCGCGGTCATACGCAATGACGATGTCTTTTTCCGGAGTAGGGCAATACCCTGGCAGATAGCCCTTTCCTGCCAGCCGTCGCAGGATAGAAAACTTTGAATGATTTCCCATTTGCCCCCCTTCCGGTTTCAAGTGCAGAGCAGACTCTTCACTATTTTGTCAAAAGTTTGTCAGTCGTGCGGAAATCCCCGCCGGTAAATATTTTCCAGTACTTTCGGGAATGGTCATTTCCGTGGCTTCTACCCGGCAACCCGGCCAGACTTGAAGTAGTAAACGCTCCAGAACCAGTTCGGAAAAACCGGGCGAATGGCAACTCAAGACCACACAGAATTTTTTGTCCGGTTCAATCAGCGTTTTGCAACATTCCAGCAGTGGAATGAGATCTTCTTCAATTTTCCAGACTTGCCCTTTGCTGCCGCGGCCAAAAGAGGGAGGATCAAGGGCAATCACCTGATAGCGGCTGTTGCGGCGTTGTTCACGGGCGCAGAATTTATTGACATCGTCAACGATCCAGCGGATATTCCCGGGAACTCGGGGATTCAGTGGCAGATTTTCCTGCCCCCATTCGATCATCCCTTTTGACGCATCCAGATGAGTAACTTTGGCACCTCCAGCAGCCATTGCCATAGAACCGACTCCGGAATAAGCAAAAAGGTTTAACGCTTTGACTTCTGTCCCTAAAGAAGGAATAATCTCTTCAAACCATGCCCAATTCCGATACTGTTCCGCAAAAAAGCCCAAATGTCCGAAGTTTGTTGGTTTAACAGTAAGAGTAAAATTCCCCCATTTTATTTGCCATTTTTCCGGGAGTGCAGAACGGTTATGCCAATCGCCGCCGCTGGAGTTGATGCGGTCAAAAGTTGCAACCGCAAGATCCCATTCTTTGCGGGAAAGCGTGGGAGCCCAAAAGGCATTTAATGCCGGACGGATAATCCGATAGGGGCCTACTTGTTCAAGTTTTTGTTTATTTCCTGAGTCCAAAAGCTGATATTGCATCATGATTCTGCCAGAGTAAAAAATACTTTTTGTTATTTACAGTGTTGGATTTGATAAGCGTCGGGCACTTGAAAGACGATTTCCCCGCGCCGAACAGTCATGAGTGGACGGTTAGTTCCCCGTTCAAAGACCGCGATATCTGCCAGTTTGCGGGGGAGAAGTTCTCCTCGGTCAAAAAGATCCAAAGATAGCGCGGCATTCAGACTTACGCCCGCCGCCGCATAGGTTTCCGGCATATGACTGTAACTCATCAAACTGTGCCAGCCGGAGTCGAGCATGGTAGTCGTTCCGGCAAGCAACCCGGCTGAAGTATGAGAATAACCATCTTCAACCAGGATAACTGACGGCCCCATCCGGTATTGGCCGTTGAACATGCCGGCAGCCATTGTGGCGTCACTGATGCCGATTAATTTGTCTTTGGGTTTACAGCGGCAGGCCAGATCTACCATACGGGGGTGGATATGACGTCCATCAATGATTAATTCCACCGTAACGCGTGCGTCCGTGAGAGCAATAGACGTTAATGTCATATTGCGCTGCTGCAGAGGTGGCATTCCGTTGAATAGATGGGTACAATACCATGCACCTGCATCGATAGCTGCAAGCGTTGCTTTTTCATCGGCAAGGCTGTGCCCCATCGCGGGGGTTACATTGTATTCTCTGAAGAGTTCAACCAGTTCGGTCGCACCGGGTAGTTCCGGAGCAAAGGTAATCCGCTTGATTTTGCCTCTGCCTGCCTCAAGGATTTCCCGGGCATATCCCAGATCGATGGGAACAATATAATCGGCTTCCTGCGCCCCGCGTTTTGCCTGGTTGATAAATGGTCCTTCAATATGAATGCCAAGCGGTTCGGCACCGGCGTGAGGCGCATCGATCATTGCCGCGAGGGCGGTTAAGTTTTGGAGCATCCGCTCCGGTTTATCGCTGACAACTGTCGGCATAAAACCGGTTACTCCTCGTTGCGCGAGAATGTCGCACATGACATTGATGTCCGAATTTTCTTCATAAGCCAGAGACGAATCGAAGCCTCCAGCGCCATGAATGTGGGTATCGATAAATCCGGGGGTGATGTAGGCATTACGAAATTCAAAAACTTCCAGTTCCGACTCCATGATAAATGCTGAACGACTGCCGATCGTAAGAATTTTTGTATCTTCACAGAGAATCCCGCATTTATCGATGCGCCTTGTCGGCGTAAGGCAGTAGTCTGCAATATAAAGTCTTCGTTTTCGTTTCATCTTTGATCCCCACATCAGAATGCTTGTAATTGCCTATAATGTAAAGGGCATTTGCCTTTTTCGCAAATGCCCTTGGCCGCAAAACAGAAATTTCAATGCCGGGTTACTTTTTTATCTTGTCGCAAATTGTTTTTCTATAGTCATCGAGCTGGATAATTTTTCCGGTTTTGCGGGATTCTTCTGCTGCGAATACCAGCCAGTGGCCTTCATAAGATTGCGTGATCGGGGTTAAGAGAAGGGAGCGATCGCCAGAAATGATTGCATCGACAAAGTTATCCATGATTGCACGGTCTCCACCAGCATGCGACCCGGATACACACAGGTCTATTGTTTCGCGTTTCAATGGAGAGAAGCTGTAGGCCGAAACGGTATTGGATAACCCGTCATAGACAATTTCTCCTTTGGTCATGCTGATTTTTGTCATGCGGCGCTCGACGCCATTATGCCCGCACATGGTAAAAGAGACATGGATACCAGACGGGTATTCAATCTGTACCGTCTGATTATCGACGACATTATTGTCACAATGGAAAACACAACGTCCGAATTGGTTGTGCCGCAGCGCTTCGAAGAGTTCAGCCTTGGAGTTGATCACGCCCATCTGACGGATATACGCTGGGTCTGTATCGGGTTCAAAGTAGAGTTTCAACACATTATACGGACATTCTGTGCCGACAGGGCACCCTTCCAGGCAACAGTTGGGGGCGCCGGCAGGAGCGTTGGCTTCGACAAAGTATTTCAGGGCGCCAAATGACGCAATTTTTGATGCGCTCTCTCCAATAATGAAACTGATCAGGTCGAGGTCATGACAGGATTTTTGCAGCAGCATTGGGGTCAGGTGATCGGAAGAGAAGAGTCCCCGGACAAAAGAGTGCGCCATATGTGAGTACGCGAGATTTTCGCTGTGTTGAATGCAGACGATTTCTCCAAAGCGTCCGGATGATACCAGCGACTTGATTTCCCGGTAAACTGGCGTCAAGCGCATCTGATGACATACAATTAGTATTTCAGAGTAATCTCGGGTCAATGCTTCAATTTCCGCCAGTTCTTCCGGAGTTGTGCAAAGCGGTTTTTCAATCAGGATATTATAGGATTTCTCCATTGCCAGACGTAGTGGCTCAAAACGGAAATTTTCCAGTGTCGCAATAATTACGCCATCCAGCTCCAGATTGGCCGCAAAGAAACTGTCGCAATCAGCAAAACAATTTTCCGGAGGCAGCTGATGGAGTTCTGCAAATTTATGTCTCCGCGCCGGATCTGGTTCCACAACTGCAATGAATTTTGCACGGTGCGGCATTTCCAGTGCATAATTCGCAAAGATACCCATTCCTCGATTGCCTGCGCCGATCAAGGCAAATTGTAAAGCATTCATGATATTTTTTCTCCTGATCGATAAAACTGAGATTTCCTTAATTATGGTTTACCCGTCGCTTTGCGGATTGTTCTTGTCCTGAATTTATTTTCTTTTTTCAGAAACATCCGTATGACACAAAATCACCAAAGTTACGCTATTTTGTGATAAAAATTGTTTTTTTAAACGGAATTATTTTTGCCTGACAGTTCCGCGCGCGAACTACGTTTTTCATATTCGAGATTGTGTTGTCGACCCCAGTTTAATTTTTTTATATGTGATATACAGT
>ERZ1034917.2105-NODE-2105-length-10175-cov-4.241897_pt1 | contig 10175 bp, 4 predicted proteins | sample MGYA00520605_ERZ1034917 | MGnify/ENA primary metagenome ERZ1034917 (study PRJEB33766, sample SAMN09781784) | gut metagenome | biome: gut microbiome | host: Homo sapiens | place: Madagascar | study: EMG produced TPA metagenomics assembly of the PRJNA485056 data... | reverse complement strand
GTTCACCGAATTGTCACCGAATTTTGCCTCGGTATACTTTCCGTAGCCCGCCATGTCGACAAACACACAAACCGCCTCGGTCAGTGTGCTTTCCTTAGCTTTGTCAACGCTGCTGAAATACCGCTCGGCAAGATATGTTCCGCCGGAAACAAACGATACAGCCTCTGCAAGCTCGCCGACCGTAACCGTCTTGTCCGCCTCATACTCCGTTATAATTCCCGTTTCCTTTGCAAATGTCACCGCAATGCTGTCATCTGAATACTTTATACTTCCGCTCGCATCGCATACAAAGCATAAATTCATGACCATAGAAACGGCAACACACAACAAAGACAGTCTTTTCAAAAATTTCATCATATTTCCTCCCGCTTATAAGCTCTTAATACATTCATAGATTATCTTTGCCGCCTCGGCACGGGTCAGATTCTCACCCGGTCTGAACGAGCCGTCCTCAAATCCGCTGACTATGCCGTCACGCGTCAGGCTGTCTACCGCTTCCCTTGCATAGTCGGAAATCTCATCAAAGTCCGCAATATCAACCAGAGTATGAACCTTTTTAAGCTCCGTCTCCGTAATCTTCAACGTACGGTAAAGCATAACCGCGGCGTCCTGTCTGGTGATATACGTTCCTGTTCCGAAAATACCGTCAGCTATACCGTTTACAATCTCCATACTAACCGCTACCGCAACATATTTCTCATACCATGACCCGCTTTCGACATCGGTAAATCCGTTTTCCTCGTCACTCGGATTGATTTTAAAGCCCGTCATAAGAATTTTGACAAATTCCTCTCTGGTTATTGCGTCACCCGGTCTGAATTTTCCGTCGCCGTCGCCCGTCATAACCTTGCGGCTGTTCAGTTCTTCAATCGCGCTCTTTGCCCAGTCATATCCGCTTATATCGGAAAAACCTCCGGCTTCGCCGTGCATTTCGGAAATTGTCTGTCCGTTTATCGTAATCGGCGCGGAAATTCCGCCCCTGCCGCCTGAGCTTCCCGAGCCGCCTCCCGAACCTCCGGAGCCGCCCGAGCTGCCGCCCTTGCCGCTGCTTCTCTCGGCATAAAGTTTATCAACCGCCTTATCAAACGCCGCCTTTACGCCCTCCTTGGAGTTTATCACCTCGTAATCAAGGAGCTTTGCAAGATCCTTCTTTGATACCGCCTTATACTTACTGCTGCTCAGGTCAACGCCGAACACATCATTGTAGCCCTCCAATACCGTCAGCACCGTGTCCGCGCCCGCCTTATTGAACGCAGCAACCGCAGTAGCCTCATACACCGCCTTGTTTATATCCGCAAGCGTATTAAGCGCAGCACCGGAGTTTCTCATATTGGCAAGAATTGCCGCCGTTTCTGCCGAACAACCCGCAAAATCACTGTTTGTATCAAAAATGTCCGTTCTTTCCTCCAAAACGTCCTTCATTCTATCCGCCGTCATTTCGGAAAAACCGCCGACAAGCTCCGCAGCCTTTATAAGCTCCTTTATGTCATCCTCACTCGCGACAGAGCTAACGGGTTTTCCTGCCTTAAGCAACTCATACATCGCCGCCTTGTTCTCCTCCGCCGCCTTTATATCAACAACATACAAATTGTCATTATATGCGGCGATATTCCCGTACAGCGCCTGTTCATCCGCCGACGAATTTATAACCTTCATTGCCGCGTCAAACTCATCGGCGTCCACGCGCAGCATATAAACCATTCTGTCCGCCTTTGCCGCGGAAAGCTCCTCCGAGCCGATAACAACGGTGTAAACACCGTACGGCGCATTTGACGGAAGTACAAAATCGCAGCTTTGCTCCGCAGTCTGTGTTACATATACAAGATGCTGCTTTACAAAATCGGCGGTTATCTCCGCGCCTTCCTCCAACTTTGTATCGAACACATACATAAATGTTCCGTTAGCTCCGCTTTCCGTATCGTGTGTGACCGTAACTTTGTTACCGTCCTGCCTTACCGTTATGTCTGCCGCAAATACCGACGACTGCAAAAGCACAGCGCCCGACAGGCATATCGCTGCCAACCTACTTAACCTTTTTCTTTTCTGCATTTAAAGCTACCTCCGATATTCCCATATATTCGTTTCCGTCAGACATAACTCTGATAAACATTGCATTTTCAAACGGTACGGTCGTTTTAACGTCGGAACTGCCGCTGTAGATTTCATTCCAAGCCTTGCCGTCCTCCGACTTTAAAACCTTATATTTGTAGACCTCGTTTTTAGGTGCTCTGAACGTAACCGTTATATCTCCTTTTTCCGCCTTCTCGACAAGCTCATAATCCATATAGGCTCCGTCACCGTTTCCGTACCAGAAGGTGTTAACCAATCCGTCATTTGTGTTTCTTGTACTCTTTCCTTCATTGTCCGTATGCTTGTATATACCAATCGGTACCCTGCTGTCCGTATGTGCAAGATAATCCGCATATGCCTCCTGACCGCTGCGGTGCAGCACGTTGTGCTTTGCGTAAACCTCGGGAGTATTTGCATGGCTGAATGTCATCTTGCCGTTTTGGATTTTTACGTCAATGCGGTTGTCGCGCTCGATGTTGTCCGAATTAACAAGCTTAAAGCGGGTTTTCCCGCTGAGCGGATTTTTGCCGTCAACCGTAACCGTAATGTCATAGTCACCTCTGAACCCTCTGAGGAACGCCCTTCCGTCCTTGTCGGTTTCTACCGTTTCATGAGTCGAAAATTCCTCGTCCATAAGCCGTTTCCACTCATAGTACGGAGCCTTTTTGTTCCACAGCATATCATACATCGGAGCATTGCTTACCCAGTGCATATTGCTTGCATAACCCCACATTATAAATGTTGTAGCCTTGGGGTGCGAGAAGGTTGCAATGACTCTGTCGCGCATATGCTCCATTTCCCGCGACAAATCCTCCGATTTGAAGTCATACTCGGTTACCGCGACCTCGTCCACCTCTTTTGACAATATATCCAAATCGTCATAGAACATCTGCGGATAATTATATGTACCGCCGTGTCCCTGCAATCCCAAGCCGTCAATCGGCGCACGTTCGTTGTCAATCATATTTCTTACAAGCGGTTTGAGCTTTGTCGCAACCGTCTCCTGCGCAAGCGATACCTTACTGCCCATTGACGTATCGTTTAAGAACAGCGAACAGGTCGGGTCGATTGCCTTTGCAAGCTTAAACGCATCGGAATATACCTGAGTTCCGTATCTATATCGGAACACGTTTGACGCATACGGCTCGTTCAGCACATCCCACGATGAACACATACCTCGGAACAGCCAGCATTCCTTTGCGACCTCCTGAAGAAGATAATTGTACTTTTCCTCATAGGTCGCGGTGTCGTAATTCGGCATCTTGTTCACCTTTTGCTCATCCCATGTGAGCGCATGACCCCTCATTCTGATTCCGTTCTCATAGAGATATTTATACATATTTACGCTTGTGATGTAATCATTTGACGATTCCTTCATTTCCAAGCCGTCCAAAACCATGTTAAAATCATTGTTCAGCGTGTCAATCCTGATTTTGCCCGCCCTTGACTCCGGATCAGCCCTGTTTATTTCACTTGTACATATTTCAACGCCCCAGTTAAACTCATGATCTGTCATGTTAAAATTAACTTTTGCGCCTTCAACCGGCTTTCCGTCCTCATCTGTTACATAAACCGCCATATCGTTTTTGCGGTACTTCTCTATGCGGCGGTACGCCTCCTTGCGCCACACCGCGTCCTCCTCGATTCCGTGATAGTCCGTCTGCTGTATCGCGCTCGGCTTTATTACCTCCAGCGGAACCGTGTCATGAAAATTCCGTATATGTATATCGGCAATCTCTATTACCTGCGGTTTATAACCAACCGGGAATGTAAATCTGGAGTTCCCGGAATACAGTGTGTAAAACCCGCTGTAAAGAGGAAAGTAATACTTTTTCCATTCACTTCCGATGTTGATTTCCTGGTCGACAGCCTTCTGATAATTATCCGACTGCTCCCATGTCGCCTTGAATCTTGCATAGTTTGATTCATCGGTTATTTTTGTTGCACGTGCCCAAAACGTAAGAAGTCCCGTTTCGCCCGCCTTAAAATCTCCCGATTTTGTCGTAACATATGCCTGAATATCGTATGACTTATTTGGAATCATTCCGTCAATATACGGCAGTGTTTCAATGCGTATCGCCTTGTCAAAGCTCATTCCTTCGACATCGACAACCTCATGTTTGATATAATTCGCTCCGTTTTCGGAAACAAGCTGATTGTAATACTCATCCATCCACATTTCGTCTCCGGCAGGGAGCTGCTTTTCCAGTTTTTCATAGTTAATCATCTTTGCCGCGTTTATACCGTCATATTTGTCATTTATATCGGGGAACTTGATATAAATGCTGTTCGTTGCCGCGTCATATACGCCCGGGTCGGTCTTTAACGCGTCCTCAACAAAATACAGCGGAACCATCGGCGTACCGTTTATCGTTTTTGTCGGATACGGCAGCTCGATGTTTACCGAATCCACCATTGCGGTTATCTTGTCCGTCTCTATCCTGATTTCACCGTTATTTCCCGAGCCTGTATAGCATTTAAGGTTATCGTCCCAGCTCATGTACACTCCCATTTTAAAGAAAACCTCCTCAAATGGGATATATACCCTGTCGCCTTCCTCAACCGCACACGGATGTTCAAGCTCAATAAGCTCGTTATCTATGTACAGTTTCGGCGCGTCAGCCGCACTGACAGCAGGAACGGTACCAAGCAGTACAGAAAATGCAAGAATAAATGCAGCTATTTTCTTAATAAACATAATTTTCCGCCTTTCTCAATTCAGATTCACCGTGCTACTGCTTTATTACCTCTTTCATCAGCGGAACAGCGCCGTCAAGTCCGTTAAGTGCATATACCTTCAGCTTCATGCCGTCACAAACGCCCTCAAGCGTAATCGGGAACTCCAGTGTTCCGTTTTCTCCGTCACGGTTTTCAAACGTCAGAATATTCACGTTGCCGATAACGCTTGCGCCGTCCTCCTCCTTCTCGGTAACCGCAAGCAGGGTTACTCCGAACGGCACATCCGGCGTTATATTGGTATAATCTATGTACAGCTTGTTCTCGCCGTCCGTTATGCCCTTTTTACTGTCACTGCCCGCGCTGAAGCTCTTAAACCTTACGCCGTCATAACCGCTGCCGTTGGAAGCCGCTACGGAATAATCTATTCTCAGCGTGTCAAGTCCCATAGCCTGCTCCTTTGTAAGGCAATTCTCCTTTGTCAAATCGTAGTATATATCGTCCGTTACGGTATTTTTAAGCACAAGCCTTGCGTCATAGCCGTCCGAGGAATTATATATAAGGGTCAGTTCAAGCTCCATATCGTCCGAGCATGAATATTTAACCTCCTCTGTATTCACAGCCGGCGAGGTGTCGTTTATGCCGAGCAGCGATATAAACGGTTTTGGATTCCAGTTTGCCCTTGCAGTCGATACAAGCATTACCTTTGCACCGTTTCCGCTGCCGATAACGCTCATTCCCATGGTTGCCCACTCACCTGCCAACCATCTTTGTGCAGCGCTTTCCAGATTCATTCTTGTTTTAAACGTGATATTTCCGCCGTCCTCGTATACGGTGTTTAGCCGTCTTAAAATCTCGCCGTTTGACTTTGTTGTAAGCCGGTTTTCCTTATATCCCAAGCCGTTCTCGCCTACAGCGTTTATAAGCTTTAGGTTTTTCAGCTTTTGGGTGTAAAACTTGTTTCCGTTTATATAGTCCTCGTCATCCTCAGCATCCGTAAAATCGTTGTCATAGGAAAGAGCTGTCAAATCCAGCTCAACCTTTCCCGTTTGCTTTTCCCATTCAAAATATGCGTCCGTGAAGGATACGGAATTTACCGTCGAAAAGCTCCAGTCGTAATCAAATTCCGTTTCTCCGCCGCGGGTTTTCACTCCGCTTATTTTCACATCATAGCTTGTTGACGGTTTCAGTCCGGAGAAAACAAAATCCGCCCTTTTTCCGTCCTCGCTCATCGTAATGTCCTCAACCGCAGCGCCGCCGCTTACGGTAACATTACTTTTATCTATATTCTCAACCGCTCTGTTAAACGTTACATAAAAGTCACCGTCAGGCTCGGCTGCATCGCCGCCCTTTTGCGGGAAGAACTCCGCCTCCGGCTTTGTCTCCGGAATTATTGCCGTAACACTTGCGTGTTTCAGATAAAGGAACGGTTCCTCAACCGTTATCCTTTTATACGAAACAGCTACAAGTGCCAAATAATTCGGTTCTGTAAACGAATCGGGCGAAAGAATGTTATATTCGTTTATAATACCCGCACCGACCTTTGTTCCGTCACAAAACAGCTCAACCGAATATTGGTATGTGCTGTCCGGGTTAGGACTCATTGTTATAACCACTTTATAATCGGTGTTTGCTTCAAGTTTCAGTCCGCCGTTATCTCTGTCAAGTTTCTTTTCATTAAAAGGCCAGCTTGTTGTACTTGCATAATTCATATCAAAACCGTCTGTTGCCGAAGATGTTATCTGTAAAGCAAGCACATAATCCTTAAACCTCATTGCATACCAAAGTCCGGTATTCGCCGTCTTGGCGTCATCTGCCGTTCTGAAATCAAGGGAGGCAACAACAGTCGAATTTTTCGGCAGCGTTTCTTCCTTCAATTTGTGGTAAATATATGTGGTCGAGCCGTTCTCCGAAAATGCGGTATTTAGTTTTGACTTTACCATCATAGTATCGTCCACATCTTCAAACCATCCCTCCGAGCCCCATTCCGATGCCCACTGAGTTCCGTCCACATATGTTGACTTGTTGTTAATATTTCCCCACAATGTTTCACTAAGGTGATGCGAAGAATATACCTTATTAAAACTATCGCTAAACAGAGTAATTTCCTCCGCATATGCCGCCTGCACGGAAAAAGCCGCCGCAAGCAAGATACAAAGCATCAATAAATGCCTGAATATTTTCCTTTTCATCTTTACCTCCTGTTTGTTATGCCGCCATGTCCCAATTCGGTACGGAGCCGCACCGGCGGCCCCGCTCCAAATAATTTTCGGTAAAATGTACTAATTTATTGTTTTTACATCCATAAGCGGAACAAGCGTTCCCGTGCCGTCAAATGCAAAAACCTTTACATAATCGTTCTTTGCGTCCGTTATATTTACGGTTAACTCAACATTATCTCTGTACTTGATAACATTATCAAGATTTACCACATCAAAATCGGTCTGTATGCCGTCCTTATTAACTACCGCGGCGCAAACCGCTGCGCTGAGCGGCGTCTTTGACAGAATTTCGTACGGAACATAAATCTTGTTTTCGCCGTTCACAAGCTCTGTCTTTTCGCCGTTTGAAACGCTGATTTCCACATTTCTTACGCCAAACGGAACTATTCTGTTTGCCTCAACGCTCTCGCCCCATGATGAATATGCGTAAAGTTCAACCGTATTAAGGCTTTCCGCAATTTCACGGCTGATTACAAGCGGATTTGTGCGGTTTGTCAAATCTTCAACAACCTTATCATCCGTCACATTTCTTACCACAATTCTTGCATTATAGTTATCCGCGTCCTTCGGACTTAACGTGAGTTCAAGCCTGTAATCCTTTGCAGCGTCAATAACGTGCCATTCGTTAACGTGCCACTGATTATCCTTTTTCGCGCTGTAGCCGTCCAAAGAATTATATGCGCCGTTCAACTTTTGGTCTAATCCGCCGACTCCGTAACGGAACGGACCATTGCCGTTCGCGGTTGTACGAATCATAAATGACAACAGATTAAGTTTGTGTGTTTCTGCCGCATCGGTAAGCGATACCGCCATATTCAACCCCTGACTGTCCGACGTTAACTCCTTTGCTTTAAAATCAAACTGCATATTTAAGGTTGCGCCGTCGGTTATTCCGTCAAAGCGTTTTGTTAAAGAACCGCTGCCATTAACAAACTGATTATCGTGCTGCCCCATCCACATATAGCTTCCGTCGCTTTTAAAAGCACGCCAATCCGCTGCGTATTCATTTGCAAACCATCTGTTGCCCGCCGCATAATCGGGAATAGTGTTTTTATCTGTATCTCTTACAAATATTTTCCCCGGATCCTGGTCATAAACCTTTTCCCTTAATCTGCTTCCCGTGTCCTCATAAAGCACGCCGTCTTTTACGTTTTCAAGCTTTACACTCTTTATGCCAAGTACGTTATCAACACCGCTGCGCGTTTCAACATACCAGCTTGTGGTCGCCTTGATTCGCAGCCGTGAAAAGGCCGTTACATCCTCCCACGCAAGACCCACCGCACCCGAATTAAGGTACACCGTTCCGTCATCTGCGTCTGCTGCCGTCACCGTTGCCGCATAGTCATCACCCGCCGGCTTGATACTTACATTGATTTTTACGTCTTTTCCATGCATAGGTATATCCCAGTTTGTCTCCGTTGACGCTGCGGAGTTTGCAATTTTAGCCACACAGCCTTCATCTGTTTTTTCGTTATAAGTAAATATATTAAACGTCTTATTTCCGTCACTGCTGAGAAAATCAATATAAACATTCTCACTCTGTCCCGGCAATTCCGTCTTTATCGGCTTTACAACCACAGAAAGCTCCAGTGATTCGCCGTCCGCAACAGTGGTAAAATCCTTATAAATGTCTAAATTATTAAAATCGCTTGCCCCCCAAGCTCCTTTAATTGTCTTTATCCACGTATAAGTACCGTCGGAAATAAAGTTATCAGCAACCCCCGCGTCAATAGCAAGGGCACCTCCCATATTCCACTTATGTCCGTTCGCAAAACTGTCGTCAATCAAAGCGTCAGCCGTACTTCCTATTCTTACCGTTTTCTGCGCCTCTGACAACTCAGCAAATACCGCCGCAGGCGCTGCCGCAGTCATCACTGCCGCCATTAACAAACTGACTATCTTTTTCATTACCAACACTCCTTTTTTCGGTTACTCATGCGGTTATTACACTTTCCGTTTCAAAAATCCTAATTTAGGTTTTTCTGCACTATACCGCACTTTACCGATAATTTTATAATATAACCGCACCTTCTGAATCCTGTCGGGGATGAACGTACGGTCTGTGCGCGGTACGTTTTATTCGTACCGCGCTCCGTACATGAGCCGCAGTATGTCGGACAGCCTTCCGTTTTCCGCAACTCTGACATTTTTCACCGCAGTGCGGATATACACATTTTGCTTATATTATGCGGCGCCTTTATTTGTGCGCCTTGTAATATTCGTCAAATTCCGCCTGAATACTCTTAATGTAGTCATCTATGCCAACCTTCTTCAACTGCTCGTTCAGCTCGCCTATAACAGGCTCGGGGTCAACCGCACCTGTTACAATCTGCTTTGTGTACTTATCTATTACACCGTTGATTTCGCTGCGAACTCTTGTGCGCTCGTCATCCTCTTTAAGACAGAAACTTAAAATCGCGTTATCGAGCTTGCTTGTTTTTGCGCGGTCGTTGTATGCCTTAAGGTCGGTCAGCTTGTTCGGGTCCTCTGTGTCAAGAAGATCGTCAAGGAACACGTTTCCTATTGCCCATGAGTTGCTGTAAATATCGTAGCCCGAGCCGGGAGTTGCCTTCACCGTCTTTTCATCTATTCTCTCGTAGTGCTTACCCTCCACACCGTGTACAACAAGGTTTTTGAGGTATCTGTCCGTATTGAGAAGGTTTAAAAATCTCATTACGCGGACAGGGTTTTTGCTTGACGCCGAGATTGCCTGCATAGAGCCTGTTCCCGCAAGATAGTCAAGCGTAGGCTCGGTTATCTCGGTCTGGTCAAAGTCGTATGCCGTGTTCTTGAACAGCTCCTTTGCCTTGCCCGGCTTAACCGGCTGCATCATTACAAAGGTTTTGCCTTCTTTCATTCTCTGCAGCTGGTCTGTTGCGGTCAAAACGTCGGGTCTTACATAGCCCTTGTTATAAAAGTCGCGCGCTGTTTGGCAAGCCTTAAGATAGCCGTCTGTAGCGTACGGGTTTACCGACTTGCCGGCGTCCTTTGTACCGTCTCTGAACAGGAAGGACTCAAATATGTAATTCTCCTGACTGAACTTGCTTGCCGGAGTTGTGTCAGATGCCCAATCAATAGGATACTTGATGTCAGGCTCATTTTCCTTAATCATTTTCAGTACCGGCTCAAGCTCCTCAAACGACTTGTACTTGTTCATGTCGATATTGTACTTATCGGCAATATCCTTGCGGTAAATCCAGCCGTACT
>ERZ1034917.2103-NODE-2103-length-10176-cov-10.249975_pt1 | contig 10176 bp, 6 predicted proteins | sample MGYA00520605_ERZ1034917 | MGnify/ENA primary metagenome ERZ1034917 (study PRJEB33766, sample SAMN09781784) | gut metagenome | biome: gut microbiome | host: Homo sapiens | place: Madagascar | study: EMG produced TPA metagenomics assembly of the PRJNA485056 data... | reverse complement strand
TAAAAAACGTAAAATAGAGGGTTCTGCCCCTTGACTTTTACATAACAGGAGAAAAACAGATGAGAAGAAGATGTTTCACCTTAATCGAGTTGCTGATCGTAATTGCAATCATCGCGATTCTCGCTGCAATGCTGCTGTCTGCGTTGAATAAGGCAAAAGAAAAAGCCCGCAGCATCGTCTGTATCAACAATCTGAAACAGTTGGGGACTTCATTCCTGTTTTATGCCGATGATTCAAACGGTTATGTAAAAGCTCCCAGTTATTCCAATTTCTCTTGGATTCTTCTCAATACCGAGGAGCAATATGGCGGCAATCCTTATATTAAGACATTAGTGGAAAAAAAGAGTAAAATATTATATTGCCCTTCCGCACCGCTGAAACCGGACATGTATGATATTGTTGATGAAAAGAATCAATGTTACGGCATGGTTTTTGAAGTTACCAGTCTTCCCAAAGGAGTTTCGACCGCAATAAATCCGATTAACTACATAAAATTGTCAAGCGTCAAAAAACCGTCTTTGACAGCTCTGCTGGGAGATTCCCTTGCTAAACCTTATCAGACGCAATATCCGGTGATTATTCCTCACTCTTTAATGTATCCATACAGTATCCGGCATAATTTAAGATCGAATCTATTCTTCATGGATGGCCATGCCGAATCATGCGACAGAAATAAGTTCCTTGAAATAGCCAGAGGAGCTGAGTATCCGAATGAGGCGATTTACGCCAGTCTGCAAAACGGAGTGGTAATCCAGGCCAGGTAAAAACAGCAAACAAATCAGGAATCCAGGAAAAATGATAAAAAAGTATGAAGCGATGCAAAAATATTGGAATTTCCGGAATCTGTTCCTCTACATTGCTATATGCTGCGGTCTGCATGGATCTGCTGAAGAAGCGAATACGTCAGGACTGGTCGGTCGGTCCGAACTTGTCATTGACGCAGGTAAAAGCGCTCCTAACGGATATGTGTTTTTCACCAATAATCCACGGAATTATACCGGAGTAGTAAATTATGCAGTCTCCAGTGAAGGGTGCATCGGTATTCGTGGAAAGGAAAAAGACGGAAATTTTGGTTCATGGGAAGTACGGCCTGCGGTAAAATTATCACCCGGAGGACCATATCAAGCAAGCGTAAGTGTCAAACACTCAGGATTTCCGGCAGGAAATCATATTGGAATTGAGATTTTCAGCTTTGACGCCAGCGGAAAGCCAACACTGCTGGCACATATATTACACAGAAATCAACTTATTGGAAAATGGCACACGATCACCGGCGATTTTACTGTCCCCCCGGATTCAGTCAGTTTGCGCATCCGTCTGGATTTGACGTGTCAGGGCGAAGTTTTTTTCAAAGATTTTCGCCTGGAGAATACCACTGAGTCCAAAAAAGCTGTTTCTTTTGCCAGATCGCCAATATTATCGTGGGCAGGCGGGTGGATTCCAAGACCTGATACCATTGTATCTAATCTCATGCCAACCATAATCCGAACCATAGATGGTTCACATGTCAGAAAAAGTGAGCCGTTTTTTGCAAAGGAATCAGAAAACATCATCACATTTACCGTCAATGGCGAAGCCGGCGAAGTTCGCGCCATGAGTTGGGAAAAAACTCTTGAGTGTCCCAGAATTATGGAAAATATGCGGTATTACACCATCAGGTATCGAGGAAAAGGAATCCTGCGGGTTGCTCCTGTCGAAGGAGTGGTTCAATTGAAAGGCACAGATACGGCAGGAAAGACATTAAAGCAGAATTTATTGAATACGGCAACAGTATTCGATGACGGAGAATTTCATACGGTAACAGGCCTGATTCCGGAAGGAATCACTGTAAACGGGATACAGGTGAATCTGAAAACCAATCATTCTCAAGCACAACTTGAACTTGCAGGAATAGAATTCACGCCGCAACTGCCGTTATCGGAGTGTGCAGTCAGAGCTCCGCAGGCAGGTTTTCATTACATTTCTATCGACAAGCAATTCAATACATCCTTAAACTCGCTTTATCAGAGAGGGCTGGAAAAATACGGTTTTCTGCAAGATGCCCTGCCAAATTTCTCCGTATCGGAAATCTGCTGGGCAGGAATACCGTTCCATGTCAGAACAACAGGCAATAATCTGATCCAACCGCCATTCGATGACTCTGCAAATCGCAAGACATTTCCTTTTCTCGGAGAAACGGGAACACGCAAAAATATAGCGCCGATCTCCCGGCAGGACAAGATCGTGCTTTCTGTAGGGAAGCGTGCCCGTGAAGCTTATCTGCTGCTTTTCGGCATTAATAATCCCGCACAGAATCGTTTTGCATTGCCGCATCGTCCGCTGCGGCTTGATGATATGGAAAATTTCCATGTCGAATTGTCATACGCCGATGGCTCCCGGTCCACAGTATTTCCCTATTCTGTAGAAAACAAGGCATTCTATATTTCCGGACGTACTGCCGGTGCTTATGCCGTGGCATTGAATCCGGAATTGGAATTGAAAGACCTGATCTTGCATTTCCCCTCTTACGAAATCAACTTTTATTTGGCTGCTCTGACATTGGCAGAAAACGGGAGAATATTGGATTTTATCCGTAATCCGGCACCCGCAGCGGAACTTGCGCCGGTCTTGCCGCGAGAACAGAAGGCAAATATATCTCTTTCCAATGGACGGTTGTGCATCGGAAAATTCAGCTTTGATTTACGGAACGGACTGGAAACAGGAAAAGTTCCCGGCGCCGATCTGCATCCTGCTTCTGGTTTGCTGTTCAAATTAGGCAATGACTACTTTACCGGACGGTGTTTCACTATGGAAAAAGCGGTCGTCGACGATGAAAAAGCAGATATCCGGCTGCGGGGAAATGTCAATGGAATTCGGGAACTGTCCGTGTCATTGCGTTTGCGTCCGGGAAAAACAGGTGATCTGATATGGTCCGGCTCAATACAGAACAACGGGACAAAAGCGGTTGCTGTATCAGGGGCGATTGGTGCAATTCAGGATTTGAAGATCGGCAGCGCCTGCGACGACAGAATATTTTTTCCCCGTTCCCGTGCAGAAATATCCGAACGCAATGCCACTTATCGCGCCGCCTATGGACTGGAGTTTCTGCATATGTTTTTTGATTTTTACAATCCGGCAGAAAAAAAGGGATTCATGATACTGTGCGATAATCGCGACCATGCGAAAAACGAATATCGCGCCGCCAAACGGAACGAGGGGATGTCCGGAGCCGTCTATTTGCAGGAACATTTTGCCGAATTGAAACCCGGTCAGACTCGCCAGCTTCCTGAGATCCGCTGGCAGCCACATGATGGAGACTGGCATTCAGCAATGATGATCTACCGCCGCTTTCTTGACAGCTTCTATCAACCGGTTAAGTCTCAAAATAAAGATTATTTTCTGAATACATTCGTCAACACCTGTTATCACACAACACATACTCTTGCATGGAGTTTCTTCAAAGTTCCGCCGATTCTGTCCAAAGACAAGTCAAGGTATCATATTGACGAAGTGTTAAATTTTGAGAAAAAACATCTTGGCCGCAAACCTGACTTTGTTCATTTATGGTGGTCATTCAGTGACGATAAAAAACGTTTTCAGTATGGCAACTGGTCCAGCGAACCATTTTACAGGCAAGCGGGCGGATTGCAAAAATTCCGCGAGGCAATCCGGCATTTCCAGGATGAAACACAGATTCCCGTTTCCCTATACACCATCAGCGACCGCTGCATGAATGAAGACATGCCTCAAGGATTTTCTGTAAAAGAATCGGCGCTTACCTATCCCAACGGCAGTCTGATGGCAAATGACAAAGAAACTTATACCTGTCTCAATTATGATGCATGGGTCAATTATGCCGTTGCCGACTTGACCAGGCTGATGAATGATACCGGGGCAAAAATACTTTATTCGGATGTAATCAGTTCCTTTAACGGCACCAGATGTTACAATTACTCCCATGGACATGAAGTTCCCTCCAACTCCATAAAAGGGGACGTCAAATTCATAAGCCGGCTGCGGGCGGCATTACCGGATGACGTTGCCCTGTGGACCGAATATGGGTTGCCCGACTCGGCATCCGCTTACAGCGACGGTTTTATTTCTTATTATTTCATGGAACTGAACGAACATTTCGCACCTGTTTACGATATCGACGACCGGAAGAACAAGACGGAATTCGAGGCTCCGTTTGCAGCGATACGCTATCTCCTGCCTTATTATAAATTATTCGGACTGCCAACCGGTCTTGAGGCGGGCAACAAACCATCGCAAGTTGATTATATCTTCTTTAACGGTGAAGTTTTTCATGAAGTCAGTTGGTTCATGCATGAAAGCAATGTCCGTGAAAGAGTCAATCGCGCTTTGGCAATCAAGGATCGTTACAGAGATTGTTTCCTGACGGCAAATCCGGAACCGAGAGTCCCGACTTTAACCGGAAATGTTTATGCAAATCGTTTTTCCGGTGCAGGCAGAACGGTATGGACATTGTTCAACGCCGCTCCGGTGGCACGTTCCGGCAACATATTGGCTGTTCCGCATATTAACGGCGCAACGTATCGGGATTTGTGGAATAATACTCCACTGACACCGGAAATCCGGGATGGAATGGCTGTCTTATCCCTGACGCTGCCGCCACAGGGAATCGGAGCCGTTTCGCAGGAATGCAAAAAGCAATAAAACGGATTCATACTTACAGGAGTCAGAACAGAATATGAAGTTATTATGGATGCAGCCGCAGGAAAATACGGCGGAACCTTACATCGTTGTTTATCGGTGCCGTTTTTCCCTGCCGGAAGCCACAACTCTCTCGTTCCGGTTCAGTGCGGATGAACGGGCGCAGATATTTCTGGACGGGAGGCGGATAGCGGACGGACCGGAACGCGGAGTTCCGGAACGGTGGTATTATCAGAACGGAACTGTCCATGCCGGATGCGGGGCACATGTCCTGACGGCACGGGTGATCTGTTTCGGGAAAAAACTGCGTGCCTATGCACAGATGTCGATCCGTCATGGATTCCATATTGAAGATTTCAGCGGACATCTGCGGAACTGGGAGTATCAGATTGAGTCGGGATGTCATTTCGAGTATCCCTACCCTGACTGGGCAAGTTTTCCGCGCATCAATCTGGATTTGTCTTACAACAGAGATATTCTTTCCGGCAGGGGCGGTATATGGCGGTCCGTCGCATATTTCGAGGATGAACGTGTTCTCCATGCGCCGGATCTGCCGCCGATGCGTTATGAGGAAGTCACGCCGGACAGACAAGAAGGAAATCTGCTGTTCTTTCGGCAATATCTCTGCGCATGGGCGCACTACCGCTTCACCGGACACGGGCGCGTCAAAATCCGCTGGGCGGAGACTCCTTACCTGACGGAGGATTTTGATCCGATTCAATTAAAAGGAAAGAAAGGCAGACGGAATGGAACACATCTCATCGGAAATTATGATATATTTGATGTCAACGGAGAACTGACCTGGCATGACTACTGGTGGCGCGCCGGGCATTATGTCGAGATCGTGACGGAAGGCGATGTCCATTATGAAGCGCATTTTCACAGGACGGGATACCCCTACCCTGTTTACAAAGGGGATTCGAAGCTCTGCCGCATGGCTTACGAGACACTTCAGGCATGTTCGCATGAAACTTATATGGATTGTCCATACTATGAACAGCTTATGTATATCGGAGATTCCCGTCTGGAGGCTCTTTGCACATATGAGATCACAGACGACCACCGGCTTCCGGCAAAAGCTCTGCGCTTCCTGTCGCTTTCACAGTTGCCGGACGGGGCTCTGCGTTCGCAGTATCCCTCGAAATCCATGCAGGTGATTCCGTCTTTCATGCTGGTTTATCTGCTGATGTTTCATGACTATTACCACATTCACGGGCGCGATGAGCTGGTTGAGGAGCTTCTTCCGCGGGTCGGCAGGCTTCTTGATTATCTGCTGGCACACAGAGAAAACGGGCTTCTCGCCCTGCCCGGCTGGAACTTCATCGACTGGTGCGCGTCATGGAATCAGGGGACGCCTCCCGGCGGGGAACCGGACAGCATTCTGAACTGGCTTTTCGCACTGGCGCTCCAGCGGCTTGCGGAAGTGAACGTGCGCCCCGGTCTTCAGGAGTGCGCACAGGAGTTGAAGCGGATCATTCATGCCCGTTATTACAATCCTGAGGCGGGGCTGTATGCAATCGACCTGCAGAAGCGGTATTATTCCGAACATCCGCAAGTGCTTGCCCTGCTGGTTGATCCATACGCGCCCGTCATTCCGGGATTGAGAAAATATGAGCTTGTGCAGTGCAGTATCTACTTCTCCTTCTATTATCTGGAAGCGTGCCGTCTGTGCGGGCTTGACGATCTTGCGGAAAAACGCATCGGCAGGTGGAGGGCATTGCAGGAGGAGGGGCTGACCACATTCCCCGAAGAATTCAAAAATCCACGCTCGGACTGCCATGCGTGGAGCTCCCATATTCTGTATCATCTGCTCCGGCAGGAAGCCGCCGTCGGCAGTTGACTGAATCAGTTTTTCTGAAAATCTTCCAGCAGGAAACGCGCCTGCGCGGAATCGGGATTCAGGCGCAGAGCCTCATGCAGAGCATTCAGCGCTTCCGCTTTGTTTCCTGCAAGGAAATTCGCCAGTGCAAGATTGATGCGCAGACGGTCATTTCCCGGCTCCAGCGCACATGCTTTGCGGAAAAGACGGACTGCTTCCGCATAATCTTTCTCCGCAAGAGCGAGGGTTCCGAAGTTATTCAAAGCTTTCCGGTGCGACGGGACAAGAGACAACGCTTTCCGGTAGTACTCTTTCGCTTTTGCCGTATCGCCGCGCGCATGGAACAAACGCCCTGTGTTGTAATCCAGATCCGCCATTCCAGCATCGCTGTTCGCCAGCGTGCGCGCTTTCTCAAAACAACGCTCCGCCTCCTGCCACTGTTTCGCGTCCAGCAGAAGCGCGCCCTGATTCATATATCCCTGATACTGTTCCGGATATTCCTTCACTGCTTTCGCGAACCACATGGCGGCGGAGTCCGGTTCCCCTTTTGCGAGCATGACCTCCCCCAGCAGATTATAACGGCGGTCGTTAAACAGCGGATGGTCGGAGCACGCAGCCAGTTGTTCTTCCGTTTTCTCCGTATCCCCTGCCCTCAGCCATGCTTCGGCAAGCAGCGTGCGCGCATAATTTTCCTCCAATGCCACATCTCTCCGATACGGGCAGAAGGTGACGATGCCCGTCAACAGCAGAGCCGCACACCAGAGCGCCGTCCGCCGCTTTGAAGAAAAACGGTCCGGCAGGGAACAGAGGAATAATGCCGCAAACACGCATAACGGCACAAACAGCGGCAGACGATACCGTCCCGCGGTCAGAAACAGAATCTGCGAAGCGTAGAAGGCGGAGAAATAAAGAATGAACCATTTCATCCGATTGCGGAACACAGGTTCCGCGAGCCCGCAGAGCAACACCGGCAACCCCAGCAGAAGCAGGATTGAAAAACACCACTGAAACGCATAGCGGTGCAGAGTCAGTTCCCGCAGAACCGCAATATCCGACCATGTGGTGAACTCCTGTCCGCTCAGTGCCATGGTCGCTTTTTTCACGAGCCCGCCGAGAAAGTGGCGCGGATGGTGCGCCATATAATGCAACGCTTCTTTCAGGAAATAAGCATCGGTGGAAATGCCGGATCTCTTTGCCTCGAAATCCGCGGCGCCGTGAACCTTTTCCCAGAGATATCCCGGCGGGATGCAGCAGGTGCCGGTCGCGGACGGGTTGTTCCCCAGATAATAGTTGAACCCGCTGTTCGCCTGAATGAAGACCGGTCTGCCGGCAATGCGGGTGTTCCATGCGGACACCGGAAGGACGATACATAAAAGAGGTATGGCAAACAGGAAAACGCTTTTCAGTATTGCCTTCCACTTTTCCCGCCTCATATTCCAGAGCAGAAAAAGGAACAGTCCACCGCAGAAAATGACACTGGACGGATGTGTGATCAAAGCAAGCGCGCAGAAAAGCCCCGACAGGCAAAACGCCGTATTCCGTTGAGACATCTCCGTCATTGCGGCAAAAAAGAGTCCCCAGAGAGTCAACACGATCATCAGCGGTTCGCTGATCAGCTCACATTGATAAACAGCCAGTGGCGGGTAAAGCCCCAGGAACAGAACGGAAAGATACGGCAGAAAACGTTTTCCCCCCGTATCCTCTTTCCATGTTTTCCGCAGAAGCAGGAACACAGGCAATGCAGTAAATACCATCAGAAGAACGCACTGGAGCAGACGTGCCGTGAAATACCCCATGGCAGAGAACTTCAGCAGAAGCGCCAGGAAAAAAGCATACAGCGGCGCATGAATCTGCACCGTCTCCGGCAGGAATTCACCGGACAGAATCCGCATGGCATGTGCGTGATATTCCGAAACATCGGGACCGGTCACGCTGGAAAGCAGAGGCAGAGAGGCATAGTCCGCCAGGTGATATACGCGCAGAAACAGACCGGGCAGAAGCAGGAGAATAAAAATAAAAGCAGGGGATGCAAACAGTCTGTGCAGAAAATCCGGTTGACGGTTCATGCGAAAACGCTCATGATCGTTGTATTGTCACGCGCGCCCCTCTGGAGCACAAGATGCATCAGGCGGCGCACTGCCTGTGACGGCTCAAAAGAGTCGAACAGGGTTTTCCGGATTTCATCCACGCCCACATGCAGCGTAAGCCCGTCCGAGCAGAGCAGATAACGGTCCCCGAACTGGCGGTCATAGACATGAATCTCCGGCTCCGTATGTTCAACGGGCCCCACGGAGCGTGTAATGATATGCGCATAAGGATGCGTTTTCGCCTCCTCCTGCGTCAGCCTGCCGCTCAGAATCAGCTCATTTACAAGGCTGTGATCCACGGTCATCAGCATCAATTCCCCATTGCGCAGGCGATACAGACGGCTGTCGCCGCAGTGGGCGGCTGCAACCCATTCGTCCGCCATGATCATGACGGCAAGCGTTGTTCCCATCGGTTTAGTGCCGTAGGAGTCATTGATTCTGAATATGGCGTCGTTGATTTCCAGAACGGAATGCGTCAGAAATTCCACAGCATCCTGCGACGTAAGCTTTTCCGTGGATGAAACCAGCCTGCGCCAGCGCATAAGAAGCATTTTACAGACAAGCTTGCTTGCCACCTCCCCGTTTTCATTTCCGCCGATCCCGTCCGCCACGGCGGCAATAATCCGCGAACCGTCCGCATCCAGAGCATAAAAGAAACTGTCTTCGTTGTTCCGCCGGACAAGCCCCTTGTGAGAATCAGCGGCAATGCTTGCGCGGTCAATCCGCGTCAAAGCGTGCGGGTCATCCGGGATCACCGTCTTCCCGGAGAATCCCGCTGTTTCCGTTTTTACCGCCTGCAAATCTTTCTCTGCCATTTTCCAACCGCCGTAATGCTGTCCCGTTTTCAGATCTCTTTAATATAGCGGACATGCCGGAAAAAACAATCCCCGGAGTTCCGGCAAGCTCCGTATTTATTCTCATTTTTTTGTTTTTCCGGCAAAATAAATAAATTGCTCGGAGGCAAACAACGGGTATCGGAAAGCCGGATCAACGATGAAAAACCGAAACGATATGGCGCACGCCGCTGACCTGCGGCGGCTCCATCCGTTCGCCGCAGGAGAACTGATTTCCCGTATGTTCTGCGCGGGAGCAGTTTATTTTTTCTTTTCCTTATACATCCTCAATGCAGCGGCAAGCTGATCCGGACATGAGGTCGGTTTACCGCCGCAACTGATGCCGGAGAGCTTTTGAATGACAGTGTCGATATCCATTCCCTGCACCAGCATTGAGATCCCCAGCAGGTTGCCGGGGCATCCTCCGATGAATTCCAGCGATTCTATTTTATGATCCTTGATTTCCAGAATGATTTCCTCGCTGCAAACCATATCTGAAGTGCGGAAAGAGATCTTGTCCACCTTGTCTTTATTATCGCTCATCTTGATTTTCTCCTGATTTTTGAAGTCGGTATTATATTCCGCTTTCGTTAAAATTACAAGCGGAAAGCATGGAGATCTCAGTGATTCGCGATCCTGGTCAGGAATCAGGAAAAGACGGTAAACTTGGTTGCCGAGGTGCAGGTGACTCTCACCTGCCGCGGAGTTTGAGGGCGCGCAGCCCTCATGTTCTTGTCCCCTTCAGGACAATAAAACTACCGGCTTTGCCGGTATGTTCAGTCAA
>ERZ1034917.2099-NODE-2099-length-10186-cov-11.131675_pt1 | contig 10186 bp, 12 predicted proteins | sample MGYA00520605_ERZ1034917 | MGnify/ENA primary metagenome ERZ1034917 (study PRJEB33766, sample SAMN09781784) | gut metagenome | biome: gut microbiome | host: Homo sapiens | place: Madagascar | study: EMG produced TPA metagenomics assembly of the PRJNA485056 data... | reverse complement strand
GCCTTCCCCGCGATATACCGCGGCACGGTGGTGCGGGGCAGGTATTCCTTTATGAAGCCGCTCTTAACATCGTCAACAAATGACGCGGTATACGGCAGCGCGGCGAGTATGGGCAAGGCCAGCGCCATGGCCTCGGAGGACAGCGCGCCCATGATAAGGTCGCTGTGGAAGCCGGTGGAAAGCAGCTCCGCCGAGCGGAAGGCAGACAATATGCCCTGAACGGAGGAAAGGAGGAGTATTAGGGCGGTTCCGACTGCGCTGATGATAAACCCACGGCTGAATATGGCCTGCCGCAGGCCGGCGCAAATGGCTCGTTTCATGGGTTCGCTCTCTCCTTTCCGCGATTTTGGGTAATAGGGAAGCAGGCATGACGGGGTGGTGCGCCATGCATTGCTTTTTACGTTGGATTTTTTATCAGTAACCCCTTGCCAAATCGATTATGCTGCCGTCGATGGCGTTTATCATCAATATCGGTTGTTCATATTGCCCGTACTTTATTCCTTGTTCCTCAATCCAGTCCCAACTCCTGTATCCGTAAAATGCCCAAACCGGCACGAGTAGCGTGTTGCTTGCGTCATTTTGCTGCTGAATCAGTACATAATAGAGGCCCGCTTTAGTAATTTCTATATTCAGCGGCTCCTGAGAATTTACGAGTTTTGCCATTGGTTCATACTTAACCAACATCATTTTCGAAAAGATGTCTTGAATATCTTCAAATGCAAGCAGGTGTGAGTTATCTACTTTAATGCCTGCTGTTTTATATGGCGCATCCCATGTAAAGCTTTGAATGCCGGAATCGTTGATCCTTATTTTTATCTTTTCATAATTTATGGGAGTTTGAAAGGCATCCTCGTCTACACTGTCAATAGTCGGTGCAAGGCTGATCCCATCATATGAAGGGAAATAGAACAGCTCATACGCCCATTGGGAAGCTTCTTTTTTATCCTTATTGGAATTATTTATCAACATCATGCCGCCCAGTTGATATTCATCACAGCCAATGCTATGCAGCAGATCCTCTGCATCATTTTTTGCATCAGCAGGACTTTTTTTGAGCTTGCAGCCTTCGGGGATTACGGAAAAATCGCTGATAACAGCAGCGCCATATAACCCAAAGATGTTATCTGTGCCTTCAGCGAAAAACGACACAGTTGCTATGGGACGATGTAAATACCATGAACCGCCGCCCTCGTCCGGGATGGAGATGTCAGCGGTTAAGGTATCGCTATTGCTAAGATATAGCCGATGCTGAATATCGCTTCCGGCATCCCACACCTCTATGTAATCATATTGTCCGGCAATACGTCCTTTCCCATCGGTTATATCATACGTTTGAAAGGTTCTGTCAAACGGTGTTTTTTCAACTTTATCCGGTGCATCGGGCATAAGCTCGGTATAATATTTAATTGCCGATTCGATAGTATCCTGATCCTCCTCGGAGCTATATTCAGGCAGAGTTTTTCGCTGTTTAAGCTGAATAATAAGCGATTCCAACTCTGCTTTTGTGAGTGCGTTCCTGTTTTGAATAAGTTCTTGTGCATCTATCATTAGCTTATCAACCAGCGTTAATGCCTGTTCAAGTGTGAAGTCCCTTGGTTCTGCTTGAAAAATAGGGACATTCAGCACTTCAGGCAGGTTGAGCTGCACATTAGAGGATATGGAGAAACTATCGCTTGAATAGTTAAATACAAAGTTATCAGGAGCCTGCACTGCATCCTTCAGGGCTTTTTCAGCGGTACTCTCATCAGAAGTCATTGCCTGCTCGATCATAGTTTCATAGTCTTTGCCTATTACTATCGGGCTCTCCGGCGTTTTCTGGCAGGCGGCAGCGCCAATTGCCATAATCGTGATAAGCAATATGGCGATTATCTTTTTCATATCCATAACACCTCGCTTTGTTATCGTTGTCACCATGATACGGTAAGCGCCGATGCAAAGTCATCATCAAGTTGTAATTAAAATGTAATTATTGAAAGCGCACCCGCACGGTCGTGCCCTTCCCAACGCCGCTCTTTACCGTAAGCTCCGCATCGTGGGCGTTCGCGATCCTTTTTACCAGCGCAAGGCCAAGGCCGCTGCCGCCGGCTTTTTTGCTTCGGGATTTATCCACCATGTAGAACGGCTCGAATATTCGCTCCATTGCTTCCTTCGGAATGCCGCGCCCAAAGTCCTTGACCTGTATCGTGTTGTTTGAAAAGGTGAGTAAAACCCGCTTATCCGGCGCGTCTGTGTCATATGCCTTTGCCGCGTTGTCCACAAGGTTGATGAGCAGGGACTGGATAAGGTCCGCGTTGCAGTTCAGCGTCCCGCCGCCGGAATGGGTGATGAGAGTCACGCCACGGTCGGCAAGGCTTTTCTGCGTGTTCTGCCGCACAGTGTCAAACAGCGCGTCAACCTCGTAGGGCCTGCGCTCTATCTCGCGCTCCAGCGTGATAAGCTTCAGAAGCGTCTGCACCAGCCGCTCCAGCCATTCGCATTGACTCTCGATATGCTCTAAGGATGCGTCCTTTTCCTCGTCCGTCATGTTTGCCCGCCGCAGCATACGGGAGTGGAGCAGCAGCGCCGTAAGCGGCGTCTTGAATTCATGGGTCACGCCGCCGATGAAAAGCCGCTGCCGCTCGGCGGTTTCCGTAAGCTCAGCGATGCGCGTCTCCATAGCCTCCGCCATCCGATTGAAATCGTCTGCCAGTGCGCCCACCTCGTCATGGGTGTCAACGCTGGCGCGGATGCCGTATTCCCCGCCCGCAATGCGGCGGGCGGTGAGCGCAAGGGCGGTCAGGGGGCTGGTACTCCTGCGCATGAGCAGCGCAATGCTCCCTGCGCCCAAAAGAATTCCTGCCATGCTGACGATGACGAACGTCCACGCCATAGTTGCAATGCTATTGTAGGTTGTGGAAATGTCCTCTACCACGTACACGGCATAGGATGTGCTTCTCACCATGACAAGGCTTCCCACAATGAGCACATTGCGCCCCTCAATCTCCCGCTCCGTAAGCTGGGCGCCGTATTCGCTTTCAGACAGCGGCAGCAGTGCGCGCGGGTCAACCGAAACGCCGGAACAGAGGGTTTCTTCCCCGCGCATCAAAACGGAGGAGGCATCCGCAAAGCGGGAAAAGCAATAGTTGACGAGGGAGTTTTCCACCGTCCGCGAATCGTTCTCCGCAATATAATAACCCGCCATTTCCGAAAAAGAGGAGGCAAGGCTTTTCTGCCTGTCTCTTGCTCGGCTGTATGTAAGCTCCAATATGCTGTTTTTGGAATGGATGAGAAGTACAGCGGAACAGGCCGTGACGATGACGAGCAGCACTGCGATACAGATGATAGAGGTTTTTTGCCACAGCTTCATTTCAGCGTTCCTCCAATCGGTAGCCAAGCTTCGGTATGGCCCGTATCGCATCGCCAAGGTCCAGCTTCTTGCGCAGATTGGATATCTTTACATCTACTGCGCGGGTCTCGCCCGCATACTCGTAACCCCAAACCTCGGAAAGGAGCTGCTCCCGGGATACGGTCAGGTTTTTGTTTTTCAGGAGCGTCAGCAGCACGTCAAACTCCAACGGCTGCAATTCAATTACCTCTCCGCACTTTGTTACTACCCGTGTTTCGCTGTTTACTTCGATGTCCCGAACACGATAAACCGTGTTCAGTCTGCCGGTTCGCTTCAATACCTTCTCGATGCGCACCATCAGCGTCATCATATCAAAGGGCTTTACGATATAATCCTCCGCGCCGTCCATGAGGCCTTTAATTTCTGATGCGGAGTCCGTCTTTGCGGTCATGTATATCACGGGAATATTATATTTCTCCATATAGGAAAACAGCTCAAAGCCGTCGATACCGGGAAGCATGATGTCCAAGAGAGCAAGGTCAAAGGCATGGTCGTCCGCAAGGCTATCCGCGGCCTTTTTCCCATCGTCAAACACGGCATATCCATAGCCGACAAACTGCATATTGAGCGCAACGGCTTCGGATATGGCGTGGTCGTCTTCAACGATGAGTATCCTGTTTTTCACCTATCTGCCTCCTTACATAAAATGTATGACATTATTGTACCATAGCTGGGAAAATCAGAAAGGGTACACAGAATCCGAAGCTGTAATCTTTTTGTAATTCCTTACGAAAGCAGACCAACATACCTGATTCAATTATGTCAAATAATAGATATATTATAATTCTATGAAGATGAACTTTAAGTTCGAATCCTCGCGAATGTGCTATAGGTTACTCATACATTGCCAAAACATTTCTGGGTTCAATTTGACTTCCATCTATGGCGTTAAATACAAGTGCTTCAGGTTCGATTATTCCGGTCTTGGTATATATTTCATCATATAAAACATACCATGACGGAATCAATCGGCAATAGTTTTGTTTATCTGCGATTCCTATCATACTTAACCCAAGCTTTATAGAATTAATTTTTATTTGCATCTCTGCATAAGGGTCTGTCTTAACTAAATCCTGAACATATGAGTATCGATATTTCAGTTGCTGCTTAAGGCGAGTGATAATTTGATCGAATGGCAAGATTTGTACACTATTGTTTTCCACCTCAACAACTTCACTTGCGTAATCCCATAAAAAAGCTCTGATCCCATTATGGTCAACGAACACGCGTATTCGTTCTTGACCCCACGGGGCAATGGTTGCTGGTTCCTCATAGTTGCGCACTAAGCCTCCAGTACCTAAATCTACAGTATCTAACGCACCGAGCGACCGCATATACGTTAAATAATAACCTTCTGTTTCGACCATGTCCTCGGGTTGTGAAGGCATTGAAGTATTCAGTTCGCGCGCTTTTACTATCGTGACTAAATTTAGGTCATATATGCCAAGCTCAGCCAGCAATTTGTTGACTGTATTAATTGCTGTAGTTTCATTAATTTGAACATTCATTAGGCCGCGGCCACCTTCTTCTCCCGGTATTGCGCCTCCCATGAGTACCATTTTTTCCGTCTGAATCGTTCCAGTTAGCATATGAAAGTAACTGCCGCCCAATTTACCGCGTAGTGTTATTTCGTATGGATCTTTGATTACTAATGCTTCAAAATCAGTGTTAGGTAGTACGTTGTCGAAATCAAACTTAATATCCTCTACTACTTCGGGCGCATTCTGCATTTCAAATTCAAGCTTGTGTATATACTCTTCACGCGCATGGATTTCATCTGCAATCATGTCACTGGAATAATCGGTTAGATATTTTTTCATTTGAATGATTTCGCACTCGTAATCATTTTTTGTGCGTATTTCTCTCTGATGGTAAACTGATGACTCAGGAAAAAAGTAGTTAATTATAGAATTGTAAAACCCTATATCAAAAACTCTTTGCCTGACTTTTGCAACTGGCAAAGCCGAGAACGGGAACTGTACATCCGCATTCACTTCATAAAAGCAAGCATCTGAAATTTTTTCAGGTGTTATTGTAATTCTATTTTGACCTGGGAAATTGACTTGATTAACATCTATTGCTTCTTGTGCGATAATGATTTCAAGATTACCATCATTTTTATTAATGACCGCCTGTGAAAGCGGGGTTGGTTGACATGAAGTAGCAAACAAAATGAAAACTAACAGAAAGGGGTATATCTTAGATAATTTCATAGGGCACGTCCTTTCATCATAAAAAGTGTTTGGCGGGCAGCATTTGCTGCCCGCCAAGTGAGATTGTGATTAATTACTTAGAACTATGCGCAGTCCAGGTGCCAGATATAGTTGTAGATACTCCAGACTGGGTCACTGCAGCACGCAAGTAAACACTGCTTCCTATCGCGGCCGATGTATCAAACCATTTTGCAGTATTGTTTGATCTTGTATACGGGCCATCAAGCAGCACACCGGTTGAAGTAACTGCGGAACCGAGGTAATTTCGGCTTGCATAACTGTTATCATCGTATGCGTATTTTTTGCCGGTGATAGGGCCGAAATCATACCTATGTGAGAAAGTTCCAGAGTAACTTATCGCATAAGCCGCGGAGGCAACTGCCATTATCATGGCAAAAACGAGGACGAAGGAAAGAATCTTCTTCATATGTTTTCTCCTTTCAAATACCGTAGTTGTTTTTTCGTGGAACATAAGATACAATTTAGTTATGCCCTTGCAAATTGGCATCGCCTTTTCGGCGATGTGAGCCGCCTGCTCGCAATATGCAGGGGTATTTTCATATATGGACAATCATAAGCATCCCTCCTTCTCGGATAATACGACCAAATTATTTTATTCTCTACATATAAGACAGTTTGGGGCAACGGATTCTGACGATTTTGGCGAAAATAAAAAAATAAAAAATTTTCTTTTTTGCGTCAGATTTTGGGGCGGTTAATTGTCTTATAGGTGAAGGGTAAGATAAGACCCAATTATTTCAGAATGAGAAAGGACAAAACAAATGAAACAGAAAACAATTATTTCGCTATGCCTTATTGCGGTAGTCTGCTTTGCTTGTTTCGCACAGGCGCTGGCAGCAGGGAACAACGTGACACGCGGGACGGTAGCCTTTTCCAGCGGTATGCCTAAAGTTGCTGGCACAACGAATCAATATAATCCATATGCAATTGCCAGCGTAGGGCTTCCTGAACAGATATCAGTGGGATTTACATTGTATAAAGTTGTCAACGGGAAAGAAGTCTATATTACTTCTAGTTCTGATGGCGGTTATGGTAACTATTTTGAAGCTGAAGCTGTTGTTACCCTGTCAAACGGAACCTATAAATTATACGCTTACTACACAGGTGAAACTAATTCCGATGGCAGCACAACGACATATATAATCAAATAGTTAGAGTAACATCATCGATTGAATTATTAGTGTACACCAGCTCTAAAATTGGTTATCAGCTTGTTTTGAGATGAGCTGAATATCGTGGGTGTTCAATTGCGACTAGCATGATGCTATGGATAGCACTCAAATCCTTTAGATAAAGCACTTGATAGTCAATAGGCAGAATAAAACAGAACCGACCTTTTAAAAATAAAAGGTCGGTTCTACTTGTATAAATTGTATTACTTGAATATCTGCAAAACTCTTTCTAAAGGCACAACACTGTCAGCACTAACCATAAGAATTGAATCGTTTAGTTGTGTCAACGCACAAGTACTGCCATCTATTTTATCCGTGCTATAATAAACCTCACTGCCTGTACCAGTTGTATACAGTTGATATGAGTCATTAGTTAAAGCATTAATACCCGAAGCGATATTCCAAATCTGTGTCGTGACAATTAAGCCATCCTCATAGGCATAATATGTATATAGCCACTCCTCATTTCGCCGGTTCTTCTGGTATTTCGATGTCTCATAAGTAATATCTGAAGCATTCAGGCGATATGGTATATGTCCGGTTGCCTTTTCAAACTCTTGTAAGCTGGCAAATGTTTGCATTTCCTGCTTTTGAGGGTGCTCTTGTTCCAGCTCGGATGCAAAGTCGTCTGCAATTTGGCTGTCATACTCACGCGATGTATTGGTTTGCGTAGGCTGTTGAATTCCCACCCTGTTATCAAATAGCCGCACTACGGAATAATACATCTGAACAGCAAAAGCTCTGCTTTCGGGTATGAAGACAAGCAGCGCAGCAAGTATGAGTATCAACGAACTTGCCGCTGCAACCCATCTGTTGCAATGCCGTATATGGGCAAAAAATGTTTTGCGGTTGGTTTCTAAAGCATTCTGCTTTTCAGCTGAGGCTGCAATACGCCGTATTTCATCCAAGCGCTCGTCAGGCCAATCCGTCTTTGCCTTAGCACGCTGGATGATTTGCTCCAAACTTGGATACCCTTCTATTTTTAACCTTCGCTTTGCTTCGGTATGGGAGAGTATAAACTCTTCCCCCGTGGAAGCAACTTTCGTTTTTTTACCAGTCATTTTTAACCGCACCTCTTTTACGCACTAAAGTTTCATTAATACGTACAACATCATCTCTAATATCCAAGCAAAGTCATGCTTCATTTTCTTCCGCATACGGCGAAATTGTTGAGACAACGCGTTTTCGCTCATGTTGAGTTCCGTGGCAAGCTCCTTTACCGAGTAGCCATCCATATAGCATCTGAGAAACGCATCGGCGATTTCAGGTGAATATGATATCAGAAGTCTGTTTAGCCACTCCTGCCGCGCGCGCATGTCCTCGTGCTCCCGCTCCGTATCGTCATATAGCTTTGGCTCTGTTCCCGACAGCATGTCCGGGGCATGCGGAATCATCCGGCTGTTCCTTTTCTTAATGTTGCATGCCCTATTGTGCAACACGGTTTTGAAGTAAGGGATAGGATCTATCGCATCCTGCATCTTTGGATTTTCATAGATTTCGATCAACAGATCACTTAGTAAATCCAAAGCGTCGTTTTTGTTTCCCATCAACATATAGGCATACAGCGAAAGTTCCTTCCGATTTTCTTCTTTCAAAAAAACTCTGATCAGTTCATGCACATCCATAACGAATCCCCAAGTAACTATCTCCACCCGACATTTTATGATTATAATACCATGCCGCCATGTAACCTACAAAAGAATATGTTATGCTCAGCGGCAATACCTGTTTGAGGTCGAATGGCATGTCAGGTCCAACAACATCAGCGGAGAATCCGGCATATACCAATGGCCGCGACACCAATGAATCTTTGCGGCATTACGAATAATCTCATCAAAATAGTATTCTTCCACGGCCCATTCGCTTATGTTCTCCGCATCTGCCGGCGTAAGATAGAGCGAATAGGAGAAAGCAGCTTTTCTATCGCCCCTATTCATGAAGTATAAAAGTTCCGCAAGCCAGAAGTCTACGGTAGTGTTTATAAATATGATGAAATGCCTGAACCCTCTTTGACGTAGCTGATGGATGAAATCAAGTATGCGCTTCTTTAGCATAGTTTCATTGCGCCTATGCTGCCGTAAATTGAAGGCTTCCTCATGTTCAAGTATAACTTGTACAATGCATGTCTGTTCTGGGGCTGTCATACAGGTCATATATACTCATCCTCCCACTATAAAGATAGACAATTTTGCATGAGCAAATATGACGGGCAGATTCAAATTTTTTCCTGCTCCTTTATAATGCCCTCAAGTTCCTTGAGTTGCGCTTCGGTAAAAGCGTATTTTTGCTGTGCGCCGTCTAGAATCTCTCTGGCTGAAATAGGCGAACGCTGATAGGTTTTCTCAGCCTCATCTTCTGACATTTGGAAAGCATTATTGTTCAGTGCTCCGTCTGCACATTTACTGAAACCAGTTGGTGTTCTCATGGAATAAACCTCCTTTTCATTATGTAGCATATTCTCCTATGAATAGCTCAATGCACCATATTAGGTTAGCTGTAAGAGATATTTTAAAATACTCTGAGCTTATTTTCAATCAGATATGGGTACGCTAAGCTAATAAATATAGGAGCATGAATATGAAGTGTGAAAAGGAACTGGCGCTGCTGCGGGAAGATATCCGTAAAGGGCGCAAAAACAAAAAAATTACGCAAGAAGAGCTGGCGGAAAAGTTGGAGGTATCTCCAACCCACGTGAAGCATATCGAAAGCGGCCATCGTAAGCCATCGATTGAAATACTGTTCGAGATTACCAAAATCTTGAAATATCCTTGGACGGCGTTGTTTTCAGCAAAAACGAAAGCGCGCGCACAGATACTCGCAAAGAGATAGACCGCCTGCTGGACGTATCTGATGAAGCGTCCCTGCGTTTCATATTGAGCGTACTGGAAGCGCTGCGCGAAAAGGAGCAGTCCGGCGTCAGATAACCGTCATCTTGCCATGTGCATTGCAAAGGAGCCGCAAATCAGCGCTCCTTTTTTGTATCGTGCGTATTTCTTCTTCGGTGGGGTTGTGGCAATCCGTGATGAGCGAGAGTTGAAGATATCCTTCATACGCCGAAAGAATTGCTTCACGCAATGCCGCGGGAGTATCGCAATGAGTTACGTTGAACCATTCACGTTCTTCCTCGTCCCACTCCATTACCACATATCCGTGGCGAGTTAGCAGTACTTCGCAGATTCCTGTCTGAATAACCAGCGCAAAACAATCAAGTACGTTTTCAAAAGACAACATTGAAATCTTCCTTTCAAAATACCTTATATATAACACTATAATCATTCGCAGGCTAAATCGCAAAGGTGCAAACCAATTGCCTGCACATTGGTTGTAGCGAACTCGGAACAAACGTGGCAAGCAGGGCAAAGAGGTACCCACTTTGCTTTTCGGGCAATTTCCGC
>ERZ1034917.2098-NODE-2098-length-10188-cov-32.260732_pt1 | contig 10188 bp, 5 predicted proteins | sample MGYA00520605_ERZ1034917 | MGnify/ENA primary metagenome ERZ1034917 (study PRJEB33766, sample SAMN09781784) | gut metagenome | biome: gut microbiome | host: Homo sapiens | place: Madagascar | study: EMG produced TPA metagenomics assembly of the PRJNA485056 data... | reverse complement strand
GTCACTCCTATGAGAGCTGCAAGTTCCCCGCGGCAGATGGAACGCGAAAATGAGAAGATCGTTATTTCACATCGCCTTGTTTTATTTCCTCTTTCCATCTTCCTTCTTGCGCTTCTGTCTCATGTTTCTGCCCTTATGTCCGAGCGCTTTATGCTCTTTCTTCTTGGTCGGCTTGTACATGCCGGGCGTCACGACCTTCTTCTTCGGCTTGCCTGCCTTCACGCGGCGGACATTTCCCTTCTCATCATAGCGGGTGATGGTCTCTTCAATGGATTTTTCCAGCTTCCGGAGAAGGAATCCATCCTCCGGCGTCGCATAGGTGATGGCGATCCCCTTCGTACCGGCGCGGCCGGTGCGGCCGATGCGATGGATATAGTATTCAAGATTTCTTGGGATCCCGTAATTGAAGACATGCGTAATGCCTTCGACGTCAAGCCCGCGTGCCGCGATATCGGAGGCAACGAGCACCTGAATGCGTGCTTTCTCAAATTCGCGAATGACCTGATTTCTCTGGCTCTGGCTCATATCCCCATGGATCTCATCCACGATGAAGTCCGTCTCCTCCTGCAGCTTGCCGGCGAGCTCATGCGCTTCCTCACGGGTATTCGTGAAAACGACGGCCATGTACGGATTCATCTCCGTCAGATGACGGACGAGGAGCTTGAACTTGCGCGGGAGAGTCGTCTCATAGATGCGCTGCTCGACCGTCGACGCAGTCGCTTTTTCTGCGACATCAAGGAAAGCCGGGTGGTGCATATACTTTCTGGCGAGGCGCTTCGCATCGTCAGGCATCGTTGCAGAGAAAAGCAGGAGCTGGCGCTTCTTCGGCGTCTCATCGATCAGGGCTTCGATATCTTCGCGGAACCCATTCGCCAGCATCTGGTCGGCTTCATCCAGGATGACCGTCTTCACATTCGAAAGGTCAAGGCTCTTTCTGCGGATATGATCCAGAAGGCGCCCGGGTGTCCCGATGATGACATGCGGGTCACGCTTCAGCTTCTGCAGCTGGTTCTCGATCGTGCGTCCGCCGATGATATCTGCCCCATCCACACCGCACTCGATGGCAAAGGGACGCATCACGTCAAAGACCTGCTTGGCAAGTTCGCGGGTCGGTGTCATGATAAGCACCTGCGTCATGGCTTTGTCTGTTTCTACGCGCTGAATGACCGGCAGCAGATAGGCCAGCGTCTTCCCGGTCCCGGTCTGCGAACGGCCGATCAGATCACTTCCCTTGAAAGCGTTTGGGATCGCGGACATCTGGATGGGCGTCGGGGTCTTGATCCCCTGTGTTTTCAAAAGTTTCGTCAGCGTCTCATTCACGCCGAGCGCAGCAAATACGTTCATAGGTCCTCCTGTAAATGGGTTGGTTGTATGGAAATGTGTAATTTAAGGTGTATGGTTCAGGTTTCAGGTGGCGGCTTCGCCGCAATGATGTATAAAACGATGCCCGAAAGTAGTATTCAAGTCACTAGTCCCTCAAGCCTCCTAATTCCTAGCTGTTAATTCCTAGTCACCTGTCACTGGCAGCCCCTTTTCTTATTGATTCTTCCCCAGCACCACGCCAAGGTCTTTATATCCCGCTGCCCCATTGAGCTCTTCCTTCGCGGCCGCATTCACCAGATCATCGATGGCATATAGGAGCGGCGCTTTGCCTTCGTCGGGGGTGAAAAGCATCAGGATATCGAGTCCTTCACTTCCGGGGAAGAAATAGGAGCGGCAGTACATGGGGAGCTTCATCCCCTCCGCATTGTATGTGATCAGCCCGCCTACGGTATAGACATAGGCCTCATCGACATCCAGGCGGCGGAAAGGCTCCAGCCGAGAAAGCTCTACCTTGATCGAAGAATCCGCAGCGGGGCCAATGGCATTGTGGGCCAGACTCAGTACCGTCTCTTCGATCCCCTTCCGAAGAGGGGATGCAGGATTTAAGAGCGCGCGGTTCATCTGCGTCAGCCGGCGCCAGACATGTTCATCACGATTCATCTTGAAATACGGCTTCAGCGCTTCCGCCATCTCTTTAGGGAGCAGCGCGCGAATGATATAACCGGATGAGAAGCTCTGCTGTTTTTCCAATGTATACTGCAGCTGTCCCATCTGATAAGGAATATCTTTCTCCATAAAATGGAGTGTCTCCGTCCCCGCTGCCTCCCGGTAGGTGAAGCCTTTGGGAAGCGAAGCAGCCGCGACGGCATTCATATCATACGCTTCTCCCCCCGCAGAGATCCCGCAGGCCAGCGCGAGCGTGAGAAGCAAACATTTCCATTTCATGGAAAATCCCCTTTCAAAAGTAAATGCAGCAGAGAAAAGGCTTACGCTGTTCTGCCTAGATGGAGCGCACATCGTAAAGCGGAAGCACCGCGCATTTTGAAATCATCGCTTCGCTGCTATCTCATCTCTTCATCCGATAGAATCCATACAGCAGGAGATCCGACAGCTGTTCGGCCGCCGCGTGGCTGCCATTCACCTCGATCAGATAGTACTTATCCCCTGCCTTTAAAAGATTGGCAGAGATCCAGAGGGGAAACGACAAGCCCTTTTCATTCGTCAGGATGACCTTCGCCTCCTGTCCCCAGCGGTAGGTACCGTCTTCATTTTTGAAAGCACGCCAGGGGACGAATCTCAAGATCTTCACCTGTATAGATGGACCTTTTGTCTCAGAGAGCACCTGATCCACCAATGCCTGGAACTCCGATGTTTGGATCTTCGGCATTCCAAAGAGCGAGGTCGGACGCTTGGCATCCTCAAGGAAAGCCGTAGACCAAAAGCGGGCTGCCTTCGGATGCCCCTCATGGAAGAAATCCTTCTCCGTCCCCGAGATGACATAGATGCCCGCACTGTATGTCCCGCGCACATCCGTCTTGCGGATCTGGTACATGTGCATCGAGTCATAGGGATACGGCGCTTTCCCCGGATACAGCTGCATACCTGGCGGTACCGTCAGAATCGACCACATCGCAGCACGCGCCGATCTCCCATAATTTTTCCGATGTGTCCCTTCGATCATGAACCGAGAAAGCTCTGACCCGCCGCCATCCGTGACTGTCACGTCCTTGGGAAATGGCAGGCGGCCGAGCCCATCGATCACAAGATCCTCCGCGGAAGACAGCAGGAAGCCGCCAAAGACAAGCGCCGCGGAAAGCGCGAGTGGAAACAGTTTTTTTATCATGGCGTCTCCTTGAAAAAATGAGCGGAAAAAGGTTCAGGGCTAGCCCGTAGGGCGGCTCTCCCTTTGATTTTGGGGGTGAAAGCTTTGCTTGAATGAGAAATCGTGGCGCGGCGCATAATAATATAGAAGCGCCGCGAAGTAAGAAAAATTGATGCCCGTATACACCAGCATATTTATTCTATTGTAGAGAATCTCAAAGAAATACGCAAGAGGGCGCAATCAAAAAGCCCCTTCCTATTTGGGAGAGGCTTCGCCACGTTTTTTACGTTCTCACTGCACGCATATTGAAATAGTTTTCCGTAACGCCAGTAAGTCTGCTATTGTTTTTTTATCGTAATCACCGTTCCATGCGGTTTCGCTGGATTCATCGCATCCGCTAATCCGTCGAGCGTAGTAATTAAATCCGTATCTGCCGTTACTCTTGCTTCAAACAAAGTCCCTGCTTTATACGTTACGTTCTTTCCTTTCATCAGAAATCCGCCCACAGTAGATGCCAATAAAGCTACAGCAACAGCACCACCATCACTTCCAGCCTCTTTTTTGGTTGTATACTGAAGCGGAATCTTAACTCCATTGACTGCATTCAAGTAGTTAATCTGAAATTCTAATTTTCCTGATCTGCCAAAAAATCCGCTCTTTGTTGCTTTAGTAACGACACCATACACTTCAGTCCCTGCCGGAGCTACAACGACATCATTGACTATCAGATTCTCTTTTAACGTCAGCGGAACTGGCATCCCCGTTTTTATGTGTTTAGAAGAAATATCCTGAGTTAATTCAACGGTCAGAATGGTATTTTGGGGAATGTACGCATGATTCGCCGGAATGGTGCTAATTTCCATCTTTTTTTCCGGATGCAAAATCGCCTGCGTTCTTTCTTTTATATCAGGAGCATTCGCTTCATGTTCCGCTTTAATCATTGGTATATCATTACTTGCCGTTGTACGTTCGGCATAAGATACAACAGGATTTGACACAGAAAAGAGAAATGTACTTGCGCAAAGTACACCAATAACCAGCTTTGTCATTTTAGGCTTCATCGGCACGTCCTCCAATATAAAATTATTTTCTTGATTATAGCATAACTTTTCCTCAAAATAGACAAAAAATATTGAATTTCATGTCCAACTTCGCTGCAATCATCTTCTAGGCGCTGTTCTTAACGTTTCATTCACATCGTGTACTTGTTCTGGCTTGAAGACTAACATATATAAAGCATAAAGTACTCCCCCTACTATGAGAATCATTAACAAATATCCACCAAGGGTATCATGATATTCTGCCATTCCCAGATTACCCTATCTACCCCTTCGAAGCCGAGAATGCTGGCACAAACAAAAGCCCCTTCCCATCGGGAAGTAGTGCTGTTGAATTAAGCGCCACGTAGCCCTAACATTGTTAAATAACCACTAGCCCCCCTATTGTCTCCGAAGCTTCCCCTCGAAGTGGGGAAGTAAAACGCTACTTCGCTATCAATTTTCTTAACTTAATAGCATTACACATGTGGGGAAGGCTGACGATATGAGAGCAACGCTTTCTTATTTATCATCCGCTCCAATAACGTTGCGACACTTCGCGCCGCCCATCACTCCTGTCACTCTCCCAAAAGAAGAGCGTAGCGATACGAGAAAAGCGCCTGACGCCATTCTATACTCCACGTCGCCATTCGTCATCATAAGCGGTGGGAATTTCGTATATTAGATGGTGGTTGTCATAATAATTGAGGCATGAGTCGAAGAATCTGCCTCCATTGAACCCATTGAACCTCGAACCCATCAAAAAAGCAGTCCTCCCAAATAGAGGACTGCTTTTTATGATGCATCAATTATTCCGCATCGGATCCGGTTTCGAAGGATTCACCCTTATGGATGACATTCAGCTTGCGGTAGCGGGACATGCCTGTACCAGCCGGAATAAGTTTGCCGATGATGACATTTTCCTTGAGGCCGAGGAGCGGATCTTCCTTGCCTTTGATCGCTGCTTCGGTGAGGACACGGGTGGTTTCCTGGAAGGAAGCGGCGGAGAGGAAGGAGTCGGTCGCAAGAGCTGCCTTGGTGGTACCAAGAAGCAGGTTTTCGCCGACGGCTCTTTCTTTGCCTTCGTCATCAAGACGCTGGTTCATCGCACGGAATGCGACGATATCGACAGTCTCGCCCGGGAGCCAGCCGGAGCCGCCCGGTTCGGTGATCTTGATCTTACGCAGCATCTGATGAACGATGATCTCGATGTGTTTATCGTTGATCTCTACGCCCTGGCTGCGGTAAACCTTCTGGACTTCCTTGACGATATAGTTCTGGGTCGCCTGTACGCCAAGGACATCAAGGATATCGTGCGGGTTGACGTTACCTTCAAAGAGGCGGGTGCCGGCTTTGATGAATTCGCCGTTTGTGACGGAGATCTTCTTCGCTACCGGGATCTTTTCGCTTTCCGGGGCGATGTCCGGATCATTGCTGGTGATGGTAATGATCTTGACATTCGGGTTATCCTCTGCACTGGTGATGGAAACCGTGCCGTCGATACGGGAAATGATCGCATTGCCCTTTGGCTTGCGGGCTTCGAACAATTCTTCGACTCGTGGAAGACCCTGTGTGATATCTTCTGCAGAAGCGACGCCGCCGGTATGGAAGGTACGCATGGTCAGCTGGGTACCCGGTTCGCCGATGGACTGTGCAGCGATGATGCCGACTGCTTCGCCGATCTCTACGTGACGGCCAGTTGCCAGATTTCTGCCATAGCACTTCGCGCAGACGCCGTGAGCGGAGTGGCAGGTGAGGATGGAACGAACCTTAAGCTTGTCGTAGTATTTCTGGATTTCTTCTGCCTGGGCATCGGAAATTTCTTCATTCTTCTTCGCGATGACTTCGCCGGTGGTCGGGTTCACGACATCTTCCAGCGGGCAGCGGCCTGCGATACGGTCAGCCAGAGACTCGATCGGCTGGCCTTTTTCTTCGATGAGGGAGACTTCGACGCCTTCCGCTTCATCCATGCGGACTTTGAGCACCGGGATATCGGAAACAAGGATCTTCTCTGCGACATCGCTGTCGATGACGGTGCCTGCCGGGAAGAGGACATTGCCTTGGCGGTCATAGGCATCTTCTTCGAGTTTCTTGCCTGCGAAGTGGACAGTCAGATGATGGCGCATAGCGCGGTTGTATTCAGCGACAGCATCCTGTGTGCCGAGGTCAAAGGTCTTCGGCTCTGCGGCTTCGATGCCGTCAGCGGTCGGGATGATGACGGAAATATGTTCTACGAGGTGACGGTTCAGCAGGGTCACATCGTCCGCATCGAGGGTCTTGCCCTTGACGAGGAGGATATCTCCATTTCTGCGGTCGAGGACATCTTCATCCAGAACTGCGCCGAGAAGCGTCTGTTTGAGACCCATGATGGTCTTCTTGACTTCCGGCTGAGAGGCGATGAGGCTCTGTTCTCTGTCGAAATTCAGAACCTGTACGTCGCAGTCTTCTTCGCGAACGATGACGTCCTGGGAAACGTCGACCAGACGACGGGTAAGGTAGCCGGAGTCTGCGGTACGGAGTGCGGTATCGGCAAGACCCTTACGAGCGCCGTGGGAAGAGGTAAAGTAATCGAGGACGGTCAGACCTTCACGGAAGTTTGCCTTTACAGGGAGTTCGACCGTCTTACCGGAGGTATCGGCGATGAGGCCGCGCATGCCGGCCAGCTGACGGATCTGGTTATCGTTACCACGGGCGCCGGACTGGGCCATCATGGTCAGCGGGTTGAACTTCACCATAGAGCTCTTCATCGCGGCACCGACTTCGTCGGTCTTCTTGCTCCATACTTCGACGACTCTTCTGTATCTTTCGTCATCAGTCATGAGGCCGCGGCGGAAGAAGCGTTTGATCTGTTCGACTTTTTCATCGCCGTCTTCCAGGATCTTATCCTTTTCCGGTGGTACAGCGACATCGTAAATGCCGATGGAAATACCAGAGATCAAAGCGTAGTGGAAGCCGAGGGCTTTCACGGAGTCGAGCAGGTCGCCGGTCGCCTTGAATCCGAGTTTCTTGAAGCAGTCATTGACGAGCTTGCCCATCTGCTTCTTTCCGATGGTGACGCCGAGGCCATTGTTTTCGACGGTATAGGCATTGCCGTTTTCATCAAGGCGCTTTTCATGACGCTTGTAGAAGAAACGCAGTTCTCTCGGGATCGCATAGTTGAAGATCAGGCGGCCCGGGGTGGTGATGACAAGATCATCATCAGATTCATTGAATCCATCCGGACGATCTTCCTTCGGGATGAAGACCTTGATGAAATCATGGATCTTGATCTGATGCAGGTTGTAAGCCAGCATGACTTCGTCATAGCCGGTGTAAGCGCGAAGCTTGGAGGTGTCCATCTCATCTTCGGCTTTCTTCCACTGCTTCATGACATCGAATTTCGCCTTCGGATTTTCTTTCTTTTCTTCGTCGGTGAAATCGACCTTCGTATCGTTGGCAGTCTGTACGATGGTGAGGTAGTAAGAGCCGAGGATCATATCCTGCGAAGGAATAGCGACTGGCTTGCCGTCCTTTGTGGACAGGATGTTATTGATGGAGAGCATCAGGGTGCGTGCTTCAGCCTGTGCTTCGACGGACAGCGGCAGATGGCAGGCCATCTGGTCACCGTCGAAGTCAGCGTTGTAGCCAGGGCATACGAGCGGATGCAGCTTGATTGCGCGGCCTTCCCAGAGGATCGGTTCAAAAGCCTGGATACCGAGTCTGTGCAGTGTCGGTGCGCGGTTCAGGAGGACCGGGTGTTCTTTGATGACATCGCCAAGGACTTCCCAGACTTCCGGAGCGAGCTTGTCGACCTTCTTGCGTGCTGCTTTGAGGTTGCTTGCGACGCCTCTCTTGATAAGTTCATGCATGATGAACGGCTTGAAGAGTTCGATCGCCATTTCCTTCGGCAGGCCGCACTGGTACATTTTGAGTTCCGGGCCGACGACGATAACGGAACGGCCGGAGTAGTCGACACGTTTGCCAAGGAGGTTCTGACGGAAACGACCCTGCTTGCCCTTCAGCATGTCGGAGAGGGATTTCAGCGGGCGGTTGCCCGGGCCGGAGACGGCGCGTCCGCGACGGCCGTTATCGATCAGGGCATCGACAGCTTCCTGAAGCATACGTTTTTCGTTTCTGATGATGATTTCCGGAGCACCGAGTTCCAGAAGTCTCTTCAGACGGTTGTTTCTATTGATGACGCGGCGATAAAGGTCATTCAGGTCGGAGGTGGCGAAACGGCCGCCATCGAGCTGGACCATCGGACGCAGATCCGGGGGAATGACCGGCAGGACAGAGAGGATCATCCATTCTGGCTTGTTGCCGGAATGCAGGAAGGCTTCGACTTCCTCAAGACGACGGATGCATCTGACCTTGCGCTGGCCGCTGCCCTCTTCGATCTCTTTCTGCAGTGCTTTTTCCAGCTTCGGCAGATCGAGCTCCTTCAGCAGGTACTGGATCGCTTCTGCGCCCATCTGTGCTTTGAATGCTTTCTTGCCATAGGCAGCTACGGCATCCTGATATTCCTGTTCATTCAGGACCTGGCACTTAGACAGGTTCGTATCGCCCGGATCGAGGACGATATAAGCAGCGAAGTAGAGGACTCTTTCGAGCTGGCGAGGAGAGATCTCAAGGATGAGGCCGATACGGGACGGTGTACCCTTGAAGTACCAGATATGGGAGACCGGGCAGGCCAGAGAAATATGACCCATGCGTTCACGGCGGACCTTGGAGGAGGTGACTTCGACGCCGCACTTGTCGCAGACGGTGCCTCTGTAACGCATCTTCTTGTACTTGCCGCATTTGCATTCCCAGTCTTTGGTCGGTCCGAAAATCTTTTCACAGAAGAGACCGTCGGTTTCTGCCTTCAGGGTTCTGTAATTGATGGTTTCCGGCTTTGTCACTTCCCCGTGAGACCATTCAAGGATCTTTTCCGGAGAAGCGATACCGATCTTCATGGAATCAAATTCATTTACATCTAACAATTGATTAGCGCTCCTTTCCGGAATCAGTCATCCTGGCTGTCATTCGTAAAGCCAAGTTCTGTATCAAGATCAGTTTCACCAAAGCCAGCTTCTACGGGAGCCTGTGCATTGGCTTCTGCTTCGAGTGTATCATTGAAGGATGCGACATCATCGCCGGCGTTTTCGATAGCGCCATTCATGTGGCTTTCCATGTCGTTTCTGGAATCGGAAACGGCATCATCACCTTCCATGGCTTCTTTCAGTTCATCCTTATGCCATGGCTGTCCGCCGCCGTAGCCCTGTTCCAGATCGCTTTCATCAAGCTCTTTCAGGACGACTTCGTCGCCATTTTCATTCAGGATACGGACATCGAGGCCGATGGACTGGAGTTCCTTCATGAGGACCTTGAAGGATTCCGGTACGCCCGGACTCGGGATGTTTTCGCCCTTGACGATCTTTTCATAGGCTTTGACACGGCCGATGACATCATCGGACTTCACAGTCAGGATCTCCTGCAGCGTGTAAGCCGCGCCGTAGGCTTCCAGAGCCCAGACTTCCATTTCACCGAAACGCTGGCCGCCGAACTGTGCCTTGCCGCCCAGCGGCTGCTGGGTAACGAGGGAGTATGGGCCTGTGGAGCGGGCATGGATCTTATCATCGACGAGATGATGGAGCTTTAACATGTATTTCCAGCCGATGGTGACCTGATTGTCCAGTTTTTCACCGGTACGGCCATCATAGAGGTCCGTCTTCGCACCGGCCGGGAGGCCTGCTGCCTTCAGTGTAGCTGCAAGGTCTTCATCTCGGCAGCCGTCGAAGACCGGGGTCGCGATATGAATACCGGACTCGGTCGGTTCAGGCATACCGTATTTTTCGAAATCATAGCCGCAGTCGATGAGGCGCTGCTTCATTTCTTCATACTCCGGAGAACCGACACCGGCTGCCATCGCCGCATGGATCTCTTCGCCGAGCATATGGCAGGCCCAGGAAAGATGAATTTCCAGGATCTGACCGATGTTCATTCGGGACGGTACGCCCAGTGGGTTCAGTACCAGATCGACCGGAC
>ERZ1034917.2097-NODE-2097-length-10200-cov-8.267718_pt1 | contig 10200 bp, 8 predicted proteins | sample MGYA00520605_ERZ1034917 | MGnify/ENA primary metagenome ERZ1034917 (study PRJEB33766, sample SAMN09781784) | gut metagenome | biome: gut microbiome | host: Homo sapiens | place: Madagascar | study: EMG produced TPA metagenomics assembly of the PRJNA485056 data... | reverse complement strand
GTATAATAAGTATAAGCAATAAAGAAAATTTAAACTACATTACTAAGGAGGTAATCTATGAAAAAACTTACTTTATCAATATTGATATTTTTATTATCCATATCATTTGTTGCATGCAGCTCGGCTAATACGCCCTCGCAAGGTTCTTCTGCTTCGGAAAGTACTGACAGTAATTCAAGCAATAATGCTTCAAGTAACAATAGCAGTTCTTCAAACAACAATTCTAATTCAGGGGAAAATACTACACTTAACGATACTTCATTTAAGATTGGCGTAGATGATCAACCGTTTAATTTATCACGAGCAGGTATGAGCGCTTCAAATGAATCAGGAGATTATATGTTCTATCTAAATACACTCTACTTTCATGATAACGCCGCTAACACTACTGTAATAGCTTGTAACAAGCCTGACTGCGATCATATAACTAATGTTGACGATGGAGAAAGCGATTGTAACGCATTTTTCCCTCAGGATAAATATTATTACGACAAAGGTTTTTCATATTACAACGACAGCATCTATTTGCTTGGAAAGAGCAGTAAGGATGCAAAATCAGTTTCACTCTACAAAATAAGCAAAGATGCAAGTAAAAGAGAAGAAGTTGCAAATTTAATCAGTGTATCTGATTTGAACAGTATTACTGTTTTTGCTGTACATAAAGGTTATGCGTTTTGGTCGTTAAACACAGACAAAAGCGCACAACTGCTCGCTATAAACATTGATAAGCCTACTGAAGTTAAAAAAATTTTTGAAGGCAACGAACTTGCGGCAGGCATTCACAGCTTAATCGGTTCAGGTGATTATTTATACTTTTCAAATTCGTATTCGGAAGATAAGAACTATGAAAATTGGGCAGGATATATTAATCAGCTCGACATCAATACTTTAAAAACTAAAAAGTTGATGGACATGCCCGATGATTACACTGTTGCAAACGGAAAAATCTATTATCTTGAATCAAACGCTTTATATTGCTATACAATTGATAGCGATTCAAGCGTTAAAATTGCAGACAGTCCCGAAAATTCACAACTTATAATAAGAGATACCGACTACCTCTATCTTACTAACTGGGATAACGAAAAGGTTTCATCGGATAATTACAAAGTTTTTGTAATGTCCGCCAACGGCAATATTATTGATACTATTCCTATTCCCGACTGCGAATTTTTCCGAGGCGGACTTCATAATTTGTATATAGAAACAACAGACCGCAAAGTAAAGTATTTGGAAAAATCACAAATTCAAAAAGGAACCCATAATTGGAATACCGCATACTCAGTTTCTGAAACCGGTCAAGTTACCCTTAATGAATGAGTATATAAAATTCATTACTAAAAATACAAAAACACCGACAAGTTTAGTTACTGGTTGTCGGTGTTTTTATGTTCATCACGATTTTTTGTGGGATGGTGAACGAACAGAAGAAATAGAAAGATAGCGAATCAAGATAAAAAAGAAGTCATCATCACGGTAACCGTAGCCGATTCTTTTAGCGACCTTGATCTTGTTGTTGAAGCCTTCGAGCTTGCCGGTGCTGATTGAGTAGATGGCATGGGCAGCTAAGCCGGGGAGCCGTTTTTCTTTTTTGAACTGCAAACCGTACCAATGCGGGAATCTCACTTTCTTTCGCCGCCTGAAACCATTTTGTCCATCGCTACCGCCGCAATAAGGACACCGGACGGACTGCGTTGACCTTACACTCGCCAAAAATAGTACGCTTTAATCTTTATTAAGGCTGATTCCTATATGTGTTCCTTTAAATTCTTGACTTTCAAATTCGACTTTGATATCATCAAAATAGAGCATAGGTTTCTCTCCTTCATTGTTTGTCTCTTCAACTACAATTTTGGAGCTTCCTATGCTCTTTTTCAACATTTATTTTTGATTATCCCACATTTTTCCGTGATGAGGGAAAAATTTAAAAACTCGAAATCCGATATAACCGGGTTTCGAGTTTTTTGAGTCTGAGTGGCAGTTCAGTTGAACTGCCACATAATTAATATTCACAGTCGTGAATATTATTACACCTGTCATTTTTTTCTGCAAAAATATATGACAAGCACCAAAACAATCAGCAATAGCGAAAAGATAATAACATAAAAGGACACTGATTTTCCAGTTGAAATAATGTTTTCATCATCTTTGGCAGGACTGTCAGTACTGTCTGTGACGCTCTGCGTTGTTTCATCCGAAGTTTTTTCGATGTGTGCAATAACCTCTGTGCTTCCGTCGGTATGAGCGGCAAAAGCATTCAAAGAGGTCATAAAAAGCATTGAACACACCGTGACAAAGATTAAGAACAAGCACTCGTTAAACCTTTTGTGTTTCATAATATCTGCTTATTACAGCGAAATTTATTAGAGAGTGCGCAATGCACTGTGGAATACTAAGTTTCCACTGTAATCACCTGCGATAGTATTAAGGTCCTGACCATAAAGTGCTTTCTGATTAAGTGCAAGCGTAACATCTTGTGCCTGTCCCTGAGTTCCTGCAGTAAATGTGCAAAGATGATAACCGTACTCACTGCTGTCACCGCTTTTGTTCATTGGTGTATAGTTGTTGATATTTTCATCATTAACTGAACGCTCATACATATCATAATTCAAGCTAAACGGACTCTCAACATCCTTCTGTGTAAGATAGAACTCGCCGTCTGCTTTTTCGGAACCGTCCTTTACAAAGACTGAAACTGTCTGTGTTGTTTTAATATCAATTTTAGTTGCTTCAACCTGGAAATTGCAGTATTTATAACTGTCAACTTCACTTTCAGGCTGTGTAAGATTTCCGAATGTTACAGAGTCAGGAATTGTAATGATGTAGCTTACCGCACCAGGTTCTCCTCCCTCTATCCTTGCAGTAACCTCTGTGCTTCCGTCAGGGTTGTTGTCGGTTAATTCAGCAGCCGAGACGGATATCGCAGCTGTTGCTGCAAGTGCACCTGCCAACAAAACCGAAATAATCTTTTTTGTTTTCATAATAGACATCCTTTCTTAGAAATATTTTATAAATCAAACCGCTTGAATATAATTGCCAATCACTTAACAATTAATAAAAATTCTGATTCGGCTGAATTTAATGGAGTATGTTTCTCATCAAGAGAAACGCAGTCATAACAAACCATTGCTGTATATTTACCTTTTTTAAGGGTTTGAGAGAGAGGTACTTCTGTCAAACCAAAACCGGGTTTAAGCAGCTCTGATTCATAAAGTACAGTTCCGTCATCAAGCTTTAAGGTAGCATAAAATCCGCATTCGTTTGATTTGGGATTTCCAATGCTCAAATGAAGGTTCTCATCCCCCTCCTTCATTTCGGCAGTACCGTAGCCCGGAATCTGAATACCTACATTTGTCGGCGAGGTTTCACTTTTGTTGCCTATATCCCAATTATCTGAGATTTTTCCGACAACACCGTTTGAATCTGTCTGTGGTTTGTCGAAGAAGTTGTTATATACAACAACTCCGCCGACAATCATAACTGCAAGAATAATCAATCCGATTATTATAATCACTGGTTTTTTCTTTGATTTGTTTTTTTCTTTATCCAATTTTATTCCTTCTTCTAATAATCAAAATAGATGCGAGTGAACAAAAAGCTATTAAAATTGCTGTGTTGAACATCATTGAACCCGTTTGAATAGGAGTGTTGTCATTTAATATATTGCTGTTATCAATATTGCTGTCGCTGTTATTTATTTTATTAAGATCAACAATAGCAAATGACATGGGTGCAGAAACAGTAAATACTGCATTTCCGTTTTCAATACTGTCAGGCTTGCAATAGATAACATTACCGTCTGAACTGATTCCTGCAAGCTGAACATTTTTGCTTTCAACCGGAACAGAAATTTCGAATTTTCCCTGACACCACAGTTCTGCAGGAATAAAATTACCGTCTTTATCTGAAAGTGTTAGTGAGTATGCTTTTAAGATTTTTTTATCACCACATGAAGATGACAAAAACTTATATACGCTGTCACTTTCCTTGCAAACATCGTATTTTATATTCAAATCTCTGTGCATATTTCCCTTTACGGTTATGTTATTTCCGGCTGACTTAACTTTTAAGTTGAGAAAACTGCATTTTATTGTCGGGTAACCTTTGTTGAGAAGATTGTTCTGCAACCAAGTGACCGAGTCATCGGTTACACTGTTTAGCTTATCTACAAAACTACTGTCTTTAAAATCAGCATTGTTTGGTATTCCGATATTTGATTCATCAGGTGTTATTGTTGAATCTGATCCTACAGCTTTAAGTCCCTTTTCGGTCAGATAAAATACATTTGAAACAGACGGCTTATATTCATCGCAGCCGTTTATTCCTGCAACAGAACCCGTTGCATTATCAGACTTTGCATTTACTTTACCCGAATTGTATGAGCTTTCAATTATTCCGCCGTTTTTAGCCGCAAGGCCACCGGAAACAGTGGTGTCGGAATCCCCGATTTTGCCGTTATTGGCACAACCGTAAATTTTACCTGTGTTAACCGCTGCGATACCGCCACACTGCGTACCGTACAAAACCGAAGCGTTTCTACAGCCTATTATTGTGCCATTGTTTTCGCCTGCAATACCTCCGCAGACGTCACCTTTAATAATTGAATTCAACTCAGACGAATCTATGGTTATGTTAGGCAGATTTACAGTACCTGTCAAAAATGAATTTATGCCGCTTACGCAGTGGTCTATTGTACCGTTATTTATTGTTGCTATTCCGCCAGCTTTATTTGAAGAAACCCTAAAGTCGCAATCAAGCACAAATAAGTTTTTTACACATCCGTTCTCACCTATTATCTCAAATAATCCACCGTTGTCCTGAGAGTTAACATTAAGGCCCATAATGCAATATCCTCTGCCGTCAAAAGTACCGTTGAACGGTTTATTTTCGGCAATAGAGCCAATTCCATCAGTCCATAAATAATTATATTCTACTTTAATATTGTTTGTAAGAATGTAATTTTGTGAACCATATACATCATATTCGTTTCTAACAAGGTATGAAAGGTATATAAGATCATCATATGACTTAATTAATAAATTTCCGTCATCGTCCTTGTCAAACTTGTCAGGCTCTTTTGGTGCTTCGGAATAAGTATTTGAATAGGTATTCTTATATTCAAGATAATAAACCGTTCCACCGTTAAACTTCGGATAAACATCAATTATTCCACCGTTATCAATGTTCTGATACCAAATCTGACTTCCGTCTGTTACCGACTTATTCAGAAGATAAGCTACCTCGCCGCTCGCAAACTGATCAGATGTTTTTGTTGTTGCCGCCGTATCTGTAAGCTGATTGCTGATACAATAGCAGTTGTTTATTGTGCCGTTGCCATCGCCTCTGATTCCGCCTACATTGCTTGATTCAGTTCCGCTAACTTCGCCAACATTAAAGCAGTTGTTTATTGCGCCGCTGTCTGTTCCACCATATGTGTTTCTGCCTCTGATTGAAGCAACATACTTTGAGCCTTTTACAGAGCCGGCATTATAGCAATTCAAAATTTTTCCGCCGTAGGTAGAGCCTACGATGCCTCCGACATTTTCATCACCTATTACTGTAGCTTCGCTGAAACATTTCTGTACGGTAACACCGGTATTGTTGTTTCTTCCTAAAATACCGCCTACGCAGTTTTTGCCGTATATATAGCTATTGAGAATTCCTACATTATATATGTCTGCTCCGCCTCGGGTATAGCCGAATAATCCAATATTATCGGCATTCGGGTTATTAATATAAATACCGCTTATTGTGTGATGCCCACCGTCAAACTTACCTGTGAAAGAATTGTCATAATTACCTATCGGATTCCATTTTCTCAAGGAATTTAATTGCGCATCTGTAAGCTTGTTTATATCTCCGTCATTTACAACAATATCTTTAACGAGCAATGCATTTGCTGAAGTATTCTGGCTGTCAAAATCTGCATAAGTGCTGTCGCCGTTTACAAGTGAAGCAAACCAGTAAAGCTGACCTGCATTGCTGATTTCATAAACTCCGTTATCGTTTAGTGTTGCAGGCTGATAGCCACCACAATTTATGCAGAATCCGTTTTCATCGTAAATACAGTGTTTTTCTTCCGTTTCAATAATTATTTTTGCATCGGAATACGGTGCGGAGTAATTAATAGTATAAGAACCATCCTCATTTGGATTTAATGTACTAAATTCATCTGCACTTCCAATAATGTATGACTCTGATGTTCCGGATGAACTGAATAAATCATTATCTCTTACACATTTAATTGATGAAACCGTAAATGGATCATCTAATTTTATATTGAAAGCAAGATTTTTTCCAGATTCAACTTTTTTGGTTTCATTTGGGTTTATTGTTATTTTGTTATCAGCGTCATCTGTAGTTACTAATTGTACCGATTTAATTCCGGAACCATTTGCTTCTAAACTAACATTCTGCTGATATGTGTCAGATTGCTGAGTCAAAATAGCAGAAAATCTTTGGTTATCTCCCCCAGGTGGCTGAAGCTGCTGTGCAGTTGTTTCTTTCGTTTTGAGAGTACCTGTGGAGTGTGAGGATTTTGCATCAATCACCTGGTATGTAGCGTATTTTGTTGTAAAACTTACATTGCAATCGCAAGTATACTCACTTGTAATTAACATTAAATTTCCCGTTGCATCATCAGGTAGATAACCCTTAAGATACTTCTCAGGAACATTACCTGCCAAAGCAAAGCTGTTGGTAGCTAATAAATCATCATACACATCTATATATTTATCTGATACTTTAAAATCATTAGATCCGTCAGATATATTCTTTATTAGATTTAAATAATCTGTTGACGGCAGATGCAAATCGCCGTTGAGGGGAACATCATGCTTATATTCCATTGCAGATGCCGACAATGCCATCTTGTCACTGAATTGGTCTTTATCAATTATATAATAAATCGTGTCATTGACCATTACACGATTAAATTTTACATTTTCATCAATGTATTTTTTATCAACTGTTATTCTATACGAACCGTTACCACCTGTTATTGAATATGTATGTGCCGATTCAAAACCTCCGATTTTCATATTGACGGAAACTGCGTCCTCCGTGGGCATATAATCATTAAGAGATTTTGAAGTGTATTTATCAATGACCATTTTTGCATCCAGCATTTCATTAATTCTGTTTTCAACGCTGTTTTTGTTGCCTGTGATCATATTGTAATATTGATTTATAACATTCGTATAGCCAACATAATATGAGGAATCTGCACCGTATTTATTCAAAATATATTCGCCTTGAAGGTCAAAAAACTCAGACGCTGTAAGCATACACATAGTAAGCTCCATTAGCTGTTCACCTACTACGGTATGTACATATTGATATTGCTGATGACTGAACGGAAAATACTCATTTGCCGCAATTGCAGCTGTTTCTGCAAGGGTAATATTCGAAGAATTTTGACCTTTTACAAAATTAGCACTAAGCTTGTTTATCATATTTATAAATGAATCGTTAATTTTAGTGCTTGTAAAGAGCAAATCCTGAAGCTTATCGGTATCACCTGCAATATCCATACTGATGTCTCCGGGATACATGAGTCTAAATGAATCTATCATTTTTTTCTTTTCTTGTTCATATTTTTCTTTATATTCGGTATTAGTTTTATCGTTAGAATAATCAACAGCAGCTTTCATATATTCCGAATATTCTTGCAGTGCAGGCTCAGATTCATATTCGTTAATCACATTCATAACATCAGAATTCCATTTTTCATCCTGCTTGTTTCTGGCTGTGTTTGCTGCTTGCTCTCCAAGCATTTTTTCAACAACGGAAAAGCTCTCTTCCATGTCTTCATGCATACTTTGCACCTCATTGAGAATCTCATTGCACAAAGATGTTATTTCCGCAAGTTTTTTCCGGTGCTACCCATAAGAACCGTGTTGATTATTGACGCAACCTTTTGTACATCCTCGTCTCCCGTTGCATTTAAAGCCATATTGGTTGCTTTTGCAATGGTGCGATAACCAAGATCAAATACTTTATTCATTCCAAAAGTCTTCGCTGTATCTAGCCATCCGCCGACTGCAGTAACTGTAAATGATGAAGCAAACACAGAACCGACTATTGTAATTGATAATATCAATGAAATTAATCGTTTTTTCATGTTTTTACATCTCCTTTAAAATAAGTATAATTTTGTATTCAAACACAATCGTAACAAATTTTACTCCGTAAGTCATCAACCCTATACCAATAGTAAAGCTGATAGAAAAACGGTAAAAAAGGACTCCTTTCTGTGAGACAAATTTTTATGTTGAGTAAATTGTAAAGCCTTTTTTGTAATAAATTCAACAGGTAATTCCCTAAACGACATTAAAACGGCTTAAAACAACATAAAACAAGCCGCATACCTTGACATTTTTGTTTACATGCGTAAAACATGCATAAAAATGTGTTGGTATGCGGCTTGGCTTATTTTTAAATGTTAAATATATTGTTTATAACTTTAAGTCGTTTTTATAAGGCAGTTGTCCAAAATAAAGCATCAGTGCTTTTTCTGCGTCACTGCTGTTTTTGGTAAATTTTATTTCGCCGATATCAAATAAAATGCATCCGCAGTGACCTTTAAAAGTCGGAAAGCATATTACTTTTAAATATGTGTCTATTTCAGGACTGTAATCAATTATTTCCAATATTTCACCGTAAAGCGTTGCTCGCTCGTAACTATGAAGCCATTTTGAGTCCATATTGCTAAACAGACTGCCAAAGGAACTTCCTAAAAGTTGCTCCAAAGACATTTTTTCAAGCTTTGCAAGTGCAGAATTTCCGTATCTGAAAATCCAGTCAACTGCGTGGCTTTCATCATTAAAAACCATTTCAATATCAGTAAATGCGAAGGGCAAATTCTCAAAACTACTGTAATACTTACGGTAATCCTCATCTGTTGTAGGAATCCCCTCTTTTCTGAAATTACTGATAATGCTCTTTTGCTTTGAATAGAACTGCTCAATAATCTGATTTTTCTTTCGTATTGTATATATCAGCGATTCTCCATTGTTGAGGTTAATATTGTCTGATATATTGTGTATTGCCATAGCAGATACTATGCAGCCCCTGTGAACTTTTATGAATCCGTCTCCGAGTTCTTTTTCAAGCTCGGAAAGTGTCATTCTTGTGGGATAAATCTTACCTCCGGAAACATGTATTTCAACTATCTTGTTTGTCATAAGAACATAAAGAATTGTGCCGGTATTGAGTACAATTTTTCTTCCGCTTGATATTATAGTAATGTGCTTTGATTCCTGCAAATAAAACATCTCCGATTTTATTCAGCAAAGTGTAGTTTTTGATAATTATATCACATACTGTGAAAATGTAAAAGAGTATATATAAAAATGCCGTTTAGAATCAATATCGGAGTAATACTATGGCAATCCATATGATAGTTATTTTTTAGTATTCAGATATATTCAATACTTAGATATTTTCTTGACATAACACAACTCCTCCTATGGTAGCTTCTTAAATTCTGCGATAAGAAACAGCTTTCTAATACCGTTTAGTCCGTCATTGTAAAACCCATTCATAGGCTCATCCAATATGAGAATATCGGGATTTTCCATAATTGCCTGAGCAATTCCTAGTCTTTGACGCATTCCGAGAGTAAGTTTTCACAGACTATTCTTGCACACTTTTGCAACATCATTATCGTAGGTTACCAAAATTATCGTTTTGCCGGAATTATTAAATTCTTTAAAAACATACATAATTAATGAAGCATTTTTGCTATCTAAAGTGCCGGTGGGTTCATCGGCAAGTATAATCTTGGGATCATTTACAAGAGTTCTTGCTATGGCTGTTCTTTGTTTTTGACCGCCGGAAAGATTATACATTTGATAAATTGTTATTATATCATCTTTATCAAGGCTTTTCACAGGAAGAATAACTACAAGAAAGATCAAAATAAAGGAAAAGGCAAAGCTGATAAGAGATGTATAAGATAATCCGGAATAAATTAATAAAATAACAACCGCAGGTATAAACAATATCAATACTTGGATAATCACCTGACTGATAATATTGCAGCTTATCTTTGAGTATAGTCAAATAATCATTATTGTTGTTATTGAAACTGCATATAGCATATTCTTAATTGTTCCGTCCATAGTCATGCCTACTGTTTTTGAGCATAAAAAAAGAGCCCAATGGCTCAGATGTTAAAAATATTAAATAAGTAATTGT
>ERZ1034917.2092-NODE-2092-length-10220-cov-7.503099_pt1 | contig 10220 bp, 7 predicted proteins | sample MGYA00520605_ERZ1034917 | MGnify/ENA primary metagenome ERZ1034917 (study PRJEB33766, sample SAMN09781784) | gut metagenome | biome: gut microbiome | host: Homo sapiens | place: Madagascar | study: EMG produced TPA metagenomics assembly of the PRJNA485056 data... | reverse complement strand
AGTAACGGGCGGCGGCGGAAAGCGCGCGGGCCGGGCATGCCCGGCCCCTACGGGGTGGTAGAAGGGTGAGCGTGAGGGGTGAATTTTCCCACTACAACAAAAGAGGAGAGGCGGGCCTCTCCTCTACTTATTTATATAGCTTACTTTTTATGGTACATCCTGTCGTCTTCCTCATAGGTCGGTTCGCAGGTCAGGTACATGCCGAGTTTCTTTAAAGTGTCAGCATCCACGCTGGAGAGGATGACGGTGGAATGGATGTCGCAGCCCTTCAGGTTGGGGATCTGCTCCATAGCCTTGGCGGCGTATTCATTTTCGGAGACCGAGCTGGACAGGGCGATCAGAATCTCGTCGGTGTGCAGGCGCGGGTTCCTGCTGCCGAGGTAATTCGTCTTGAGCGTCTGGATCGGTTCGATGGCGCGGGCGGAAACCAGATCGATCTCCTGATCGATGCCGGCCAGCTTTTTCAGAGCGTTCAGCAAGGCCGAGGATGCCGCACCCAGCAGCGGGCCGGTCTTGCCTGTGACAATCGTGCCGTCGGCCAGTTCAATCGCAGCGGCAGGCTGACCGTCAGTGGCTTCGGACATGGCATGGGCACGCTTTTCGACCTCACGCTCACCCAGGGCAATGCCCGCCTGGTTCATGAGCAGCTCGAGCTTGAAACGTTCCGATTTGACAACGCCGCTGGCCTTCTGGTCGCAGAGGCACTTGAAATACCGGCGCACGATCTCATTCAGCGACGCTTCACGGCAGACATCGTCATCGATGATGCAGTTGCCTGCCATGTTGACACCCATATCTGTCGGAGAGCGATAAGGGCTCTTGCCTGCGATCAGCTCAAACATTGCATTGACGACAGGGAAAATCTCCACATCGCGGTTGTAGTTGACCGTCGTCTTACCGTAGGCTTCCAGATGGAACGGGTCGATCATGTTGACGTCGTTCAGATCGGCGGTGGCGGCCTCGTAGGCCAGGTTGACGGGATGCTTGAGGGGCAGATTCCAGATGGGGAAGGTCTCGAACTTGGCGTAGCCCGCCTTGACACCGCGCTTGTACTCATGGTAGAGCTGGGACAGGCAGACCGCCATCTTGCCGCTGCCGGGGCCGGGGGCCGTGATGACCACCAGCGGGCGCTCGGTCTCGATGTAATCGTTCTTGCCGTAGCCGTCATCGCTGACAATGTGGGCCACGTCGTTGGGGTAGCCGGGAATCTTGTAGTGGCGGAAGGTGCGGATGCCCAGGCCGTTGAGCTTCTGCTCAAACGCCGTGACCTCGGGCGCATCGGTGTACTTCGTCACGCAGACGCTGCCCACAAACAGGCCGACGCCCTGGAAGGCATCAATCAGGCGCAGCACGTCCACATCGTAGGTGATGCCGTAGTCACCGCGCATCTTGTTGGCGACGATGTCCTCGGCGCTGATGACGATGACGACCTCGGCCTGCTCCTTGAGCTGCAAAAGCATCTGCAGCTTGGAATCAGGCTGAAAGCCCGGCAGCACGCGGGACGCATGGTAGTCGTCAAACAGCTTGCCGCCAAATTCCAGATAGAGCTTATTGTCAAACTGGGCGATACGCTCCCGGATATGGGCGGACTGCATCGCAAGATATTTGTCGTTATCAAATCCGATCTTCATCAACATTCCCCTTTTCCTGTGCTTAAACCAATATGTACTTAGTATACCATTTTTCGCGGCGGCTTGCAATGGGGTGGGCGCGCTTTCCTGGCCGGAAGAGGCCCTGCGCGCCAACATTATCGCGCAGGTCAGTCTGGCGCTGAACCGCATCTGGACCGAGTGGTACCCCAGCCGCGGGTACAGCTTCAACATCACGGGGTCGCCGGGGTACGATCAGGCCTATGTCAACGGGCGCACGGTGTTTGCGGTCATGGAGCGGCTGACCGCCGAACTCTTCAACACCTTTGTCCAGCGCAGCGGCGACGCCGAACCGTACTTTACCGAATACTGCGACGGCAAGACCGTGACCTGCCCCGGCATGAAGCAGTGGGGCACGGTGGACCGCGCGCGGGAGGGCATGAACGCGCTGCAAATCCTGCGGTACTACTACGGAAACCGTGTGCAGCTGGTCACGACCGACAACATTGCCGCCATCCCGTCCAGTTATCCGGGCAGCCCGCTGCGGCGCGGCAGCACCGGGACGAATGTGCGCATCCTGCAAAAGCAGCTTTCCCGCATTGCCAAGGATTACCCGTCCTTCGGCAAGCCCGCCGTGACCGGCACCTTCGACGAGGCCACCGAGAACAGCGTGAAGAAATTCCAGAAGCAGTTCAGCCTGACGGCGGACGGCGTGGTCGGCAGGGCAACGTGGAACAAGGTGAGCTTTATTTATGTCAGCGTCAAGGACCTGGCTGAGCTGACGAGCGAGGGCGAGACTGCCGAGGGCACCCAGAGCGCGGGCGGCTGGCCGGGGACTGTTCTGCGGCGCGGCAGCACGGGCAGCAGCGTGGAGCAGGTGCAGTTCTGGCTTTCGGATTTAGCGCAGTTTGATTCGTCGCTGGTGCGCGTGACGGTGGACGGCAGCTACGGCGCGACAACTGAGCGGGCCGTGCGGGCGTTCCAGCAGAAGCAAAGCCTGACGGCGGACGGCGTGGTCGGGCAGCGCACCTGGAACACGCTGTACGCCGCGTGGGTCGACGCGCAGAGCGACCTGGGCGGTACAGCGTGGCCCGGCACGGCGCTGCGGCGGGGCGCTGCCGGCATGGAGGTGCGGCTTGTGCAGTTCTGGCTGCGGCTGGCGGCGGACAACTACAGCGCACTGCGCACCGTAACCGTGGACGGCAACTACGGCGCGGCGACGGTCAGCGCGGTGGAGGCATTTCAAACGCTGTTTGGGCTGACGCCGGACGGCGTCGTCGGGCGCAGCACGTGGAACAAGCTGAAGGAGGTCGGGCTGGCCGTGGCGAACAAAATTGTGGCCGCCAACGTCGCGCCCGGGCAGTTCACGACCACCACGCGGGCGGGCAGCAGCGGCACCGCCGTGCGGGCCGTGCAATACTACCTGCGGCGGCTGGCGGCCTACTACAGCGATGTGCCGCGCGTGGCCGTGGACGGAAAATTCGGCGCGGCGACGACGCGGGCCGTTAAGGCGTGGCAGTCCCGCGCCGGACTGACGGTGGACGGCGTCGTCGGGCGGCTGACGTTCCAAAGCCTGTACGACGCCGCGCAGGCACTCGAAGCCAGCGGCCCCGTTGTGCGCACGGTCAGCCTGCCCGCGCCCGCTGCCACGCTGCGCCCCGGCGACACCGGCGCGGCGGTGCTGCGGCTGAATCGGCTGCTGCTCTTTTTGAGTCAGTGGATACCGGAAATCAACTTTACGGCCAGCGACACGCCCGACAATACCTTTGACCTCGAGTTGGAAATTGCCGTGCGCAGTGCGCAGCGGTACTTCGGGCTGACCGAGACCGGCGCGGTGACGGCGGCGGACTGGAAGGTGTTCCGCGATGCCGCCGAGCAGCTGTTAGCCGCGAACCCCGCCGGGCCCAGCCCCAAACCGGGCGGTGTCTGGCCCGCCAGTGCGCTGGCACCGGGCAGCGCCGGGCCCGCGGTCCTGCAGGTGCAGAAGTGGCTGAACATTATTGCCGCCGCGGACCAGACCGCCGATTTTGTGCCCGAGACCGGCCTGTTCGGCACCGAGACCCAGACCGCGCTGGAAAGCTACCAGCTGACCGCCGGGCTGGAGACGCTGGGCGTCGTGGACGCCGACACATGGGAGAGCCTGCGTCTGGCTGCGCAGGGGCTCTGCCGCGAATGTAAGGAGGGATAAGCTATGCCAAAGGTCTACGTGTACGACTCCTATGACAACAAGTTTTTCCGCTATAATTTGAGTGAGAACGACCCGATGCCCTACAGCACCGGCACAACGCTGCGGGTGCGGGAGTTCCGCGGGTCCAGCAAGGGCAACGTGCTCTGGACGACCACCGCCGCCATGGAGGCGTGGAACCTGACCCGCCGCACCTACGGCAGCGGCATCCCTGTGGGGTACGCCTTCAAGCGCATCTGGGAGGGCGGCCACGGCACGACGAGCCAGCACTATGCGGGCGTGGCGTTCGACGTGGGGCAGAGCACCACTGCCGCGAAGCGCCGCAAAATTTACAACGCCGCTGTGCGGACCGGGGCGTGGGGCTACGTGGAGCCGCTGTCGATGACGCCCACCTGGGTACACTTTGACCGGCGGTACGGCAAGCCCGCGTGCAGCAGCACGACGGCGGGCTACCCCACCGTGCGGCGCGGCAGCCGCAGCACCTACGTGCTGATTTTGCAGGATGCACTGAACGCGCTGGGCTATTCGACGAACACGCTGGACGGCATCTTCGGCCATGCGACGGAGAACGCGCTCAAGGCGTGTCAGCGGCGGTTCGGCCTGACTGCCGACGGCGTATGCGGCTGCGCCAGCTGGAAAAAGATCGCCGAGGCGACGGTGGGGATCGGGAAAACGGCGACGGTTATTGATAAGTAAGCAATAAACTGCTATACTGTAGGGGCAAACCTTGTTCGCCAGCAGGGGAGCTGCGCGACAGTAGGGGCGGATGCCTGCATCCGCCCGCGCAGGCTGTCGGCAGCCGTACACATCCCGGGTCGATGACAAGCATCGGCCCCTGCACCGCGTGCTGTTTCCCGCTGCACTATGCACTATATTATATAAGGAAGTGTTCCCAAATGGATATGCTGGAGTTTTTGCGCACCCGCCGCACCTACCGCCGCTTTGAACAGCGCCCTGTTGCGCCGGAGATCCTGACCGAGGCCGTCGATGCGGCACGGATGGCCAGCTGCGGTGCCAACCGCCAGACCGTGCGGTACATCGTTGTGCAGAGTGCCGACGCCGTGGCCGCCGTGCAGCCGCTGGTACACTGGGCCGCCTACCTGCCGCCCGAGCAGGGCCAGCCGAAGCCCGACGAGCTGCCCACCGCATTCATTGCGGTTTTGCAGGACGACAACCTGCCCGGCGCATCCGATGTGGACGTCGGCCTGGCACTGGGCAGCCTGACCGCCGCGGCCTGGGCACACGGCGTGGGCAGCTGCATCATGGGCGCAATTGACCGCCCGGCTCTGACGAAGCTGCTGGCTCTGCCCGATGGCGTGCGCCTGTGCTACATGGTCGCACTGGGCTACCCGACGCACGCGAGCAAGCTGGTCGAAATGCAGGACGGCAGCGTGAAGTATTATCTCGATGAAAACCGCGGCTACTGCGTGCCGAAGCGCAGCATGGACGAGGTGCTGCTGAAAACGCTGTAAAAGTAAAAATCGCAGTCCCGATGATGAAATCGGGGCTGCGATTTTTTGTATCCGTCAGAAGCGGCGTCTTTCAGCCTTATCCCAAAATAGCAAAGCTCTGTGCGCCCAGGGACAGCGTGTCGTTGACGATCTCCGCCTTGCCGATCGTGTACTGAATTTTCAGATCCTCGGCCAGCTCCAGCGGCAGCTCGATGGAGACCCCCGCCGGGTTGACGGCGCAGATCAGATCGCCGCGCTGCCAGACGAACGGGCGGTAGTCGTCCTTCGCCTTGGGTGCGTACAGCACCTTGAACGGCGCGTCTGCGTTCAGGTCGGCGTGTGCATGACGGAAAGCCAGCAGCGACTTCACGCTGTTCAGCAGGCTGTCGGGGTCGTCCGCCTGAGCGGCCACAGTGGGCGCATCGGCGGCAGTGTCCACAGGCAGATAGATATCCTGCGCGTCGGCGGTGGAGAAGCCGTGGTTGGCCGTGTCGTCCCACTGCATCGGCGTGCGGGAGCCCGTGCGGAAGTAGCCGCCCTCCTTGGTGGGCAGCGGCAGATAGCGCATACCGATCTCGTCACCGTAGTAGACGAAGGGCGCACCGGGCAGCGTGAAAATTGTCGCGTAGGCCAGCCGCAGCTCGTCAGTCGTCAGGCCCGCGGAGGGGCGGATCGTGTCATGGTTGCAGGTGATGAAGCACCACAGACCGTCCTTGTGGGTGGCCTTGTAGGCCGGCAGGTACTCGTCCAGGAATTTGTCAATGCCGGTGCCGGAGTTCTTGCAGAAGTACGCCTTGCCGATGTTGTGCGGGTTCGAGTCCATCGCACCGTCATAGTTGCGCATGAGCCAGCTGTAGCCGTTGCCCTGCCAATTGAGATAAAAGTCCATGTCAAAGCCGTTTTTCAGCGACATGCGCGGGCCGTTCCACTCGGCGATGAGCGCGGCCTCGGGATACTCGACGTCCAGCATATCCCGGATATTGCGCCAGATCTTGCAGGTGTGCTTTTTGTTCTTAGTGTCATTCTTTACAAGGCTCGACGCCATATCGACGCGGAAGCCGTCGCAGCCCATGTCCAGCCAGAACCGCATGACGTCCTTCATGGCCTCCACCGTCGCCACGCAGGCGGGGTCGTCGGTGGGCTTCTGCCACTTCTGGTTGATCTTTCCATAGCCGTAGTTCAGCGCAGGCTGGCACTTGAAGAAGTTCAGGATATACGTGCCGTTGCGCTCGGTCTCGCCGCCGATGAACGGCATACCGTCGCCGGAGGCAAAGCAGGAATCCGTCCAGATAAAGCGGTCCGAGTATTCGTTGTGCCCGGGCTTGCAGCTGGCCTTGAACCACGGGTGTTCCTCGCTCGTGTGGCCGGGCACCAGGTCGAACAGCACACGGATGCCCTTCTCATGCGCGGCCCTGAACAGCGCGGCGGCGTCCTCGTTCGTGCCGTAGCGCGGGGCGATCTTTTTGTAGTCGCGCACATCATAGCCCGCATCCTTGAACGGCGAGTCAAAGCAGGGGTTGATCCACAGGGCATTGCAGCCCAGGTCCCTGATATAGTCGAGCTTGGCAATAATGCCCTGCAAATCACCGATGCCGTCGCCGTTGGTATCATAGAAGCTCTGGGGGTAGATTTCATAGAACACTGCGTCTTTCAGCCACTGTTTCATGAGATGTCTCCTTTACTATAATAGACAGATAGAATATCCGCGGCAGCCCGCAGGGGCGCATTTCCTGTGCGCTCGGGAGGTTTTCCCCGCCGTACACGGCCACGGGCGGATATGGAATCCGCCCCTGCGGCGCTCCCTGTCAGTTTGCCGCTTCATGAGTATGGAAACGTTTCATCCGTTTCTACCCCTATACTATCCCCTTCCTCTCCCTTTGTCAACGCAGCAAAGCAGACAAAATAAACCACAAATTTTCTACATTTTGCATCAAAAACTAACATATTGCTAAATTGTGAACGTTTCATTGACAAATTACGAACATCGCGGTAAAGTAGTAGGCACAAGCGATTGTAAAATTTAATAGGAAAGAGGGATTCATGTAATGAATACGCTTGTAATCGTTCTGATTGCCGCGGTTGTCCTGGTATGTGCGTACGCCGGATATGGCCGCTGGCTCGCCAAGACCTGGGGTGTCGACCCCAACGCCAAGACTCCTGCTGTGCGGCTGGAGGATGGCAAAGACTACGTTCCCACCAACGGCTGGACGGTGTTCGCCCACCAGTTCTCCTCCATCGCAGGTGCAGGCCCTGTCACCGGTGCCATCCAGGCTGCCGCGTTCGGCTGGCTGCCTGTCCTGCTGTGGGTGCTGATCGGCGGCGTTTTCTTCGGCGCTGTCACCGACTTCGGTGCGCTGTACGCCTCCGTCAAGAATGACGGCAAGTCCATGGGCCTGCTGATCGAGAAGTACATCGGCAAGACGGGCCGCAAGCTGTTCCTGCTGTTCTGCTGGCTGTTCTGCGGCATCGTCATTGCTGCTTTTGCAGACATGGTTGCCGGCACCTTCAACGCCTTTGACGCCGACGGCGCACAGGTCGAGGCCGCCTTCACCAACGGCTCTGCAGGCATGGTCTCCATCATGTTCATGGTGTTCGCCGTCATCTTCGGCCTGATCCAGCAGAAGTTCAACTTCTCCGGCTGGAAAGAGGCCGTCGTCGGTATCGCCTTTATCGTGCTGTCCTTCGTGGTCGGCATGAACTGCCCCATCATCCTGGGCAAGGCTGTCTGGAGCTATATCACCTTCATCTACATCTTCTTTGCGGCGGTCCTGCCCATGTGGCTGCTGAAACAGCCCCGTGACTACATGACCACCTTCATGTTCGGCGCTATGATCGCCGGTGCGATTGTCGGCCTGCTGGTCGCCCACCCCACCATGAACCTGCCCGTTTTCACCGGCTTCAACAATGAGAAGCTCGGCACCATGTTCCCCATCCTGTTCGTCACGGTTGCCTGCGGTGCGGTCTCCGGCTTCCACAGCCTGGTTTCCTCCGGTACTTCTTCCAAGACCGTTGAGAACGAGAAGGACATGCTGAAGGTCGGCTACGGCGCCATGGTGCTCGAGAGCCTGCTGGCTGTCCTGGCCCTCTGCGTTGCCGGTGCTGCCGCTGCTGCGGACGGCACCCCCGCCTCCGGTACCCCGTTCCAGATCTTCAGCCGCGGCGTCGCAGGCTTCTTTGAGATGTTCGGCGTGCCCGTTTCCATCGCTACCGTCTTTATGACGATGTGCGTTTCCGCTCTGGCCCTGACCAGTCTGGACGCCGTGGCCCGTATCGGCCGCATGAGCTTCCAGGAGCTGTTCAGCGTGGATGACATGGAGCACGCCGAGGGCTGGCGCAAGCTGTTCTGCAACGTCTACTTCTCCACCTTTGTCACGCTGGCGTTCGGCTTCCTGCTGACCCAGATCGGCTATGCCAATATCTGGCCTCTGTTCGGTTCCGCCAACCAGCTGCTCAGCGCTCTGGTCCTGGCTACCCTGTGCGTCTTCCTCAAGGTCACGGGCCGCAACAACAAGATGCTGTTCCCGCCGCTGGTCATCATGCTCTGCGTCACCTTCACCGCTCTGGTGCAGCGCCTGATTGCAATGGTCAAGGCTATCTCTGCCGCTGCCGCCACTGCCATCCCCGCCGGTGAGACCACCTGGGGCGCTGTCTTTATCGCCAACGGTCTGCAGCTGATCCTTGCGATCCTGCTGATCGTCCTGGGCCTGAACATTGTGTTCCACAGTGTCAAGAGCTACAAGGCCAGCGAAAAGAACAGCGAAAAGGCTGCTGTTTAATCCAAACAGCACTTGACAAATATACCGTATTGAGGTAATATTTATTCAGCCGCAATGGCGCGGCATTACACTGCACCATTCGGCAGTCATAAGGCATTTGGCCCCAGTGATCCGCACAGTGGAACACCGGGGCTTTTTGCATGAAAATGAGGGAAATTTATAAAGGAGACCATGAACCATGAAGCTTAAAAACACGCTGGCCCTGAGCCTTGCCGCTGTGATGGCCGCCGGTCTGACCGCCTGCGGCTCCGGCGCCGATACCGCTTCCGCCGCCTCCCCTGCTGCGGATTCCACCGCAGCCGAGAGCACCGAGGCCCCGGACGGCGACGGTGACCCCACCACGCTGACCGTTGCCATGGAGTGCGCTTACGCCCCCTACAACTGGACCCAGAACGATGATGCCAACGGCGCTGTGGAGATCCGCGGCTCCAGCGACTACGCCTACGGCTACGACGTCATGATGGCCAAGAAGATCGGCGAGGCGCTGGGCCAGAAGGTCCAGATCGTCAAGCTGGACTGGGACAGCCTGATCCCCGCCGTCATGAGCGGCGACGTGGACTGCGTCATTGCCGGTCAGTCCATCACGGCGGAGCGCGCCGCGCAGGTCGATTTCAGCGACCCGTACTACTATGCCTCCATCGTCACCCTGACGAAGAAGGACAGCGCTTATGCCAATGCTGCAAGCGTGGCTGACCTGGCCGGTGCCACCGCCACGAGCCAGCTGGGCACCATCTGGTATGACACCTGCCTGCCGCAGATCGAGAACGCCAACATCCTGCCCGCACAGGAGACGGCCCCCGCCATGCTGGTAGCCCTGAACAGCGGTGCGTGCGACATCGTCGTCACCGACCACCCCACCGGCCAGGCTGCTCTGACCGCCTATCCCGATCTGGTCATGCTGGACTTCGGCGGCGGCGACGGTGACTTCCAGGTCAGCGACGAGGACATCAACATCGGCATCTCGATGAAGAAGGGCAACACCGCCCTGAAGGACGCCATCAATGAGGTGCTGGCCACCATGACCACCGACGACTACAACACCATGATGGACGAAGCCATCAGCGTACAGCCCCTGAGCGAGTAATTTTGCCCGCCTGCCCCTGCCGTTTTGCGCGGCAGGGGCCTTGGTGTTGGTGAAGCTGAGGAATCATAAAGGAGAATCTCATGCAAGACTTTTTCGCAAACTGTGCCACAGTGCTGCAAAAGTACGGCTTCTCGT
>ERZ1034917.2085-NODE-2085-length-10244-cov-5.427225_pt1 | contig 10244 bp, 4 predicted proteins | sample MGYA00520605_ERZ1034917 | MGnify/ENA primary metagenome ERZ1034917 (study PRJEB33766, sample SAMN09781784) | gut metagenome | biome: gut microbiome | host: Homo sapiens | place: Madagascar | study: EMG produced TPA metagenomics assembly of the PRJNA485056 data... | reverse complement strand
AAGTGTGTGGATGGAAGTATGCATTTTTGGGGTGTTAACTGTTAACCTGTTAACCCCCATCTTATTTTTCTCTTTCCAGAGCGCATCTTTTTATCTTGACGAGTGCCTTATATTAAGACTGGTAAATGCCTTATATTAAGACAGATAAGAGGCTTAAATGATGACCAGCGGGAGGCTTAAATAATGACTCACGATGGGGATAATAATGCGTCGCGATGAAAATAATTGTGCATCGGGATGAAAAAATTATTGCATCGGGATGAAAAAAATAATGCATCGCGATGGAAAAAACAGCACTTTTACAGCCATTTTTCATCATATCGCGATGCATTCTTAATTTTCTCAACAGGAAAGCTATGAGTTGCTAACCGGAAAACTATGAGTTGAGAACCACAAAACTATGAGTTAGTTTTCTTAACTTTTTAGCCCATTTTCTATCTTTTTTACGCCTAAACGGCTCAAAACAGAGACTTTTAAATCTTCTTCTTATAGCAGCGATGACGGCGATGCTGTTCGCTCTCCAGATACTGCCACTGACTCTGAACGCCGGTATTGGTCTCCATCTGCGGCATTGCCTCAGCCCACTTAAAGCCATAACGGCGATACTGCTTTATAAGATCGGCAAAAATAAGCGCATTGGCTCCCTTCTTGCGATATTCCGGAAGAACACCAATCAAGAGCAAATCTACCGTATCCGTCTTGTGCCACTTCAGTACCTTCAGCACCTTCAGCCAACCCGTAGGGAAAAGCTTGCCATCGCCTATCTCGCGCAGCGCATCGGTAAACGAAGGGAAGGAAACACCGAAGGCTACAAGCTTGTTGCCAGCGTTACCATACACCACACCCGTTACCAGGTTCAAGTCAGCCTTCTTGATATAAGAGTTTACATATTCATCTATCTGCTTCTCCGTAAGCTGCTGGAAATCATAAAGATTCTTATAAGTTTCGTTCACGATTTCGAACACCTTCCTACCCATTCCTCCCGAGGTCAGTTCCCGGCGAGTAAACTTATGAACATGCAGATTATATCGGCTCTCTATCATCTGGGCAGTCTTGGCAAACTTAGCCGGCGTCTCCTTAGGAATCCTGATGCGGTACTCCAGCCAGTCGTTATCCTTCTCATAGAGCGGATAACTCTCCAGATGCGTCTTATAATAAGGATAATTGTAATTGATATACATCGTAGACTTCCGGTCGAAGCCCTCGATGAGCAAGCCCTCACGGTCCATATCCGTAAATCCGAGCGGCCCTACGCATTCGTTCATTCCCCTGCTCTTGCCCCATTTTTCTACCGCGCGCAACAAGGCACAGGAAACCGCTACATTATCCACGAAATCGAACCAGCCGAAGCGAACCTGCTTCTTGTTCCACTGTTCATTGGCACGATGGTTGATAATGGCAGCAATTCTACCCACGATACGAGCCTCGCTGTCAACCGCCAGAAAGTATTGTGCCTCGCAGAATTCAAAGGCAGGATTCTTCTTTGGGTCCAGCGTATTCATCTCGTCAAAGCGCAAAAAAGGAATGGCAAACTTATGGTCTCTGTAGAGATCATAATGAAACTGAATGAAGGTTTTCAACCCCTTTTTTGTTGTTACCGGTATGATTCTTATCTCATCATTCATTAGTAATCTGTTTTTTGTATATATATTCAATTGCGGTGCAAAAATACGATATTTTTATGAATAATGCAACTCTTTTCTTATAAATTTATAAAAGTTGGTTCATTATTGTCCAACTTTGTGGATATTTATGTACCTTTGCAAGTTGAAATGCCCAAAAAGAGCATCATAAAGTTATGAAGAAAGAGAAAAGAGACAACTATACGTTCCTCACTCATGCCCCTGTGCATCATGTGATTTTTACGATGGCCATACCAACGATTATCAGTATGCTGTCGACGAGCATGTACAATCTCGCCGACACCTATTTCGTGGGCAGCATCAACACGCAGAGTGTGGCAGCGGTAGGCGTTTCCTTTGCAGCAATGGCTGTAATTCAGGCGGTAGGTTTCTTCTTTGGTCACGGATCAGGCAATTATGTTTCGCGACAGTTGGGCGCCAAGCATACGGAACAGGCACAGAAGATGGCAGCCACGGGCTTTGTGCTGAGTTTTCTTACCGGTCTCCTCATCGCCATTCTGGGTCATGTGTTCCTCACTCCGCTCTGCCTTCTGATGGGTTCTACGCCCACCATTCTTCCTTATACAGAGCGCTATCTGGGCATTATCCTGCTAGGTGCTCCTTTTATGACCACCTCGCTTACGCTGAATAATCTGATGCGCTTCCAGGGCAATACGATGTATGCGATGAAAGGCATCATGTCGGGTGTGCTGCTCAATCTGATTCTGGCTCCTCTGTTCATTCTCTACTTCCAGTTGGGCATTACCGGAGCCGCCGGAGCCACCCTCATCAGCCAGTGTTTCGGCTGCGCCATGCTCTTCTGGATGACGCATAAAGGCGAGAACATCCGCATCCGTCTCAGCAATTTCACCCCTACCCGCGCCTTTGCCAAGGAGATTATCTTCGGCGGAACCCCTTCGCTGTCAAGACAGGGACTGGGAAGTATTGCTACGCTGATGCTCAATGTGGCAGCAGGTGCGTTTGGCGATGCAGCCATTGCGGGCATGAGCATCGTTACCCGCATCTCCTTCTTCACCTATGCGATGGTCATCGGTCTGGGACAGGGATTCCAGCCGCTCTGCGGATTCTGCTACGGCGCCAAACTCTATGGGCGCGTAAAGGAAGCCTTCTTTTTCTGCATCAAATGCGGCACGGTTTTCCTCAGCGTCTGTGCCATTCTCGGCTTCATCTTCTCAACTTCCATCATCAGTATCTTCCGCGATGATGCAGAGGTTGTAGCCGTAGGTTCGGCAGCTTTGAGATGGCAGGTGCTCAGTTTTCCGCTCGTAGCCAGCATCGTGCTCACCAACATGCTGATGCAGACCATCCGCAAACCGGTAAGAGCCAACATCGTAGCAGCGGCAAGAAGCGGACTGTTCTTCATTCCGCTCATCTTCATCCTGCCCTATTTCTTCGGATTGCTGGGCGTGGAGATGTGTCAGATGTGGGCAGATTGCTGCTCGTTTGCCGTAGCGGTTCCGATAGCCTGGAGCGCTTTCAGGGATATGAGAAGAGAGCAGATGGAACTTGGGAAAAGCCACTAGAAGATAAGAAGATACTAGAAGATAAGAGAAAATACTTGAGATAAGAGAAATGGAGAAGATTTATTACATAGGATTGGACGTTGGCTCTACGACAGCCAAAATAGCCCTTATCGACAGCGATAATCGGGTAATTTACTCAAAATACGAACGCCACAACGCTCGTGTCAACGAACTTGTGTCGCAATATTTCGATGAGATTTTAGCCCTTGTGGGCGATGCAGAGGCAAGAATCTGCGTAACGGGAAGCGTAGGAATGGCTACTGCCGAACAGCTCCAGGCGGAGTTTGTACAGGAGGTGGTGGCTGCATCAGTCTATGCCCGTACGGCTCATCCTGAGGCGAAAGCGCTCATCGATATTGGTGGCGAGGACGCGAAGGTTATCTTCTTCAAGGAAAACGGAAATATGGAACTGCGCATGAACGGCAACTGTGCCGGCGGAACGGGCGCTTTCATCGACCAGATGAGTGTGCTGATGGGCGTAGAGAACCAGAAGATGAGCGAGTTGGCGATGAAGGCAGAACACGTTTATCCGATGGCTGCCCGCTGCGGCGTGTTTGCCAAGACCGACATCCAGAACCTGATGGCGCGCAATCTGCCCGAAGCAGATATTGCAGCCAGCATCTTCCATTCCATCGCCGTACAGACGGTGGTAACGCTTTCTCACGGCATCAGTTTCGAGGCTCCTATCCTGCTCTGCGGCGGTCCGCTGACCTTTCTTCCGGCTCTCCGCAAGGCTTTCAGCGATTATCTCCATCTTTCTCCAAACGACTTCATCGTATCCGGAAACAGCAATCTCATTCCGGCTCTGGGCTGTGCTTATCGGGCTAAATCGGCAGATTCTGCAGCCTCAGTTTCTGTTCTCAGAAGTCGGATGAAGAAAGAAATACAAACGGAATGGACCAGCAGTCTGCTGCCTCTGTTCAAGAATGAGAAAGAGCACCAGGAATGGCTCAAATCTAAGGCGAAATTCGCTACGGAAACCAAACCGCTGAATAAAGGAAAACAGCAGGTTGTGATTGGTATTGATTCGGGTTCTACTACGACTAAAATCGTTGCAGTAAGAGTGAATACGGAGACGCCTACGGGAGATATTGTCTTTACCAATTACCGCCTGAATCTGGGAAATCCGATCAAGGCGGTAGCGGATGGACTCAACGCCCTGAAGCAGGAAGCTGCATTGCGAGGCGCTGAACTGGAAATCGTAGGTTCCTGCTCTACAGGTTACGGCGAAGAACTCATCAAGGCGGCTTTCGGACTCGACAGCGGCATTATCGAAACAATGGCACACGAAAGAGCAGCTGCTTCACTCATGCCCGACGTGAGTTTTATCCTGGACATCGGCGGACAGGACATGAAGGCAATCTTCGTTGAGAAAGGGGCTGTGGTGCGCATGGAACTGAACGAGGCTTGCAGTTCGGGCTGCGGAACATTCATCCAGACCTTTGCCAACAATATGGGTTATTCTGTAGGCGATTTTGCCCAACTCGCCTGCCAGTCGAAGGCTCCCTGCGACCTGGGAACCCGCTGCACCGTCTTCATGAACTCGAAGGTGAAGCAGGTGCTCAGAGAGGGCGCATCTGTTGCTGACATTTCTGCCGGAATCTCTTATTCGGTCATCAAGAACTGTCTTTACAAGGTATTGAAACTCCATGGTAATGAGAATCTTGGAGACAAAATCGTTGTACAGGGAGGTACGATGAGAAACGATGCGGTGGTAAGAGCATTTGAGTTGCTCACCCATACCGAAGTGGCACGAAGCAACATGCCTGAACTGATGGGCGCCTACGGTTGTGCCCTTCATGCGGCAGCAGATTACAAGCATCGCACTTCTGCAGAAGATACGCACCCTGCCTCATCAAGAACCATCGATGAGCTGCTGAATCTGGCTCATTATGAAACCAAACAGCTGCAATGCAAAGGCTGCGAAAACCATTGTTATGTTTCCCGCTACACCTTTGCCGGCGGCAACAGGTTCTACTCCGGAAACAAGTGTGAGCGTGTGTTCAACAACAAGGGAGCAAACGGGGAAAAAGGCAAGAATATCTACGAATACAAATACAGCTTACTGTTTGACAGAGAGACGGTTAACCCACCTGCTACCGCGTTTCACGGTACATGGGTAGGCATTCCTCGCATCCTCAACATGTACGAGGAATATCCGTTCTGGAATGCGCTGCTCCGGGCAGCCGGATTGGGCGTAATTCTCTCTTCCGACTCCACTTTCAGCCAGTATGAAGGAGCCTTGAATACGGTGATGAGCGACAATATCTGCTTCCCGGCTAAACTGGCTCACAGTCATCTGAAGGAACTCAACGAGAACCCGAAGGTAGACCGCATCCTCATGCCATACGTGGTTTATGAGCATAATGACGACCCGAAGAATATGCTGAACAGCTTCAACTGTCCGGTTGTTTCGGGCTACAGCGATGTCATCAAGTCGGTCATCAATCTGAAGAAACCAATCGATACGCCCGTCATCAACTTTGCCCAGCCTAAGGCGCTGGAAAAACAGATTACCGATTATCTCAAGCAACTGGGAGTAAGCAAGAAGACTGCCCGTAAAGCGCTGAGAGAGGCCCTCTATGCTCAGGCAGTATATGCTGCAGAAATCAAGAAACAGGGCTGGGAGATTCTGAAAAATGAAGAAACAGAGGCTCAGAAAACGAACGGAGACAAGACTCAGAAGCAAACTCAGAAGCCGAACAAGGGACTTACGATTCTGCTGGCTGGCCGTCCTTATCATACTGACCCGCTGATTCAGCACAAGCTGAGCGAGATGATTGCCAATCTGGGAGTCAACGTCATCAGCGAAGACATCGCCCGGGGTAATCTCTTTGCAGATTTCAAAGACTTCAATCTGGAGAATCTGGCGGCAGAAAGAAATGAGGCAGCATTAGCCAACCAGGACAACAACGAAGCATACAACTGTCAGCCAGAGACTTATCTCGTAAAGCAATGGGCGTATATGAACCGCATTCTGAAGGCAGCGCAATGGGCAGCCGAACAGGGCGATGAGGTTCATTTCGTCCAGATGACCAGCTTCGGCTGCGGTCCTGACAGTTTTATCCAGGACGAGATTCGTGACATCATGAAGCGCCACAACAAGCCTTTCACGCTGTTGAAGATAGATGATGTAAGCAATATCGGTTCCCTGAAACTCCGTGTCCGCTCGCTGATAGAAAGCCTGAAGGGAGTAAAGGAAGTGAAGAGTGAAGAACGAAGAGTGAAAAATTCAACAGCAGAAGAAATTCAACATTCAACACTCAACATTCAACATTTACAACAGACCAAGGTATTCACCAAGCAGGATATTCATCGCAAGATTCTCGCTCCTTTCATGACCGAATATCTCACCCCTATCATTCCGCCTATCCTGAAACTGATAGGCTATGATGTAGAGGTACTTCCGATGAGCAATGAGGTAAGCGCCGAACTCGGCTTGAAGTTTGCCAACAACGAAGTCTGCTATCCGGCAACCCTCATCGTCGGCGACATCATTAAAGCCTTGAAATCAGGCAGATACGACCTGAATAATACGGCAGTAGTGATGAGTCAGACGGGCGGCCAGTGTCGCGCAACCAACTACGCCGGTCTCATCAAGCGTGCGATGATTTCCAATGGATTCCAGGACATTCCGCTGCTCACACTCGGTGTTACAGCCTCAACAGGCGAAGCATCAGGCTCAACAGACGACAAGCAAGACTACAACGAGCAGGACGGCTTCAATGTGCCTTGGCTGAAATACAGTCAGATTATCGTTACCGCCATTTTCTATGGCGATGCAATCAACGAAATGTACAACGCCTGCATCGTAAGAGAGCGTAAACCGGGCATTGCCAGAGAGTTGCGCGATAAATACATGCAGCTGATAGACGGACCTATCGCCCAGAATTCAGCCAAAGGACTCATCCGACTCCTGGAACAGGCAGCCGAAGAATTCAACCAGATGACCCTCGACAGAACGTTGCCGAAGGTAGGAATCGTAGGCGAAATCTTCCTGAAGTTCAATCCTTTCGCCCACCAGTTCCTGGAGCAGAACATCATTTCGCGCGGCATTGAAGTTGTTCCGCCTCAGCTTGCCCCCTTCTTCCTGCAGGAATTTGTGAATGTAGAGATACAAAAACACATGCGACTCAGTTGCACCAGAGTGCCCGATTTCATCATCAAGGGCGCTTATCAGGCGCTGATAGGCAGAAGATTGCGCCAGGTAAACAAGGCAGCCGGCAAGTTCCGCTACTTCCGTCCGTTCACCAATATCTATGATGATGCGAAGGACGTACAGGGACTGGTTTCGCTCGCAGCCCAGTTTGGCGAAGGCTGGCTTCTGCCTGCCGACATCGTAGGTTACATCCGTGATGGCGTGAACAACATCATCTCACTCCAGCCTTTCGGCTGCATCGCTAACCACGTGATTTCCAAAGGCATCGAGAAACGTCTCCACGACCGGTTCCCTATGCTCAACCTCGTATCGCTCGACTTCGATTCCGGTGTTTCAGAGGTAAACGTCACCAACCGACTGCTCCTCTTTCTGGACAGCATCACAAAATAAGACAAGCCAGACCCATGTACGGTAAAACACCGTATATGGGTCTTTCCGTCTTTCATCCCCCAAAGAATCACTAAAAAAAATACAAAAAACCGTAGCTATTTCTTTGTCATTCAAGAAAATAATCGTATCTTTGCACTCAAATTTTATTGAGACATTAAGAAAATGAGTAAAGATACATTAACTCATCAGTTGACAGAGACCATCGAGGAGCTTTCGAGCGCCGAATCTTTGAAGGGTCTCTTCCATCAGCATCGAGACGGGAATCCACTTCCTTCGGGCAAGGCGCTCGAAGAAATCATCAGTTTGTCCCGTTCTATCCTCTTTCCGGGATATTTCGGCAATTCTTCGGTAAATATCTCAACCATCAAATATCATATTGGAGTAAGAGTAGAGAAACTCTATGAGATGCTGTCAGAGCAGATTCTCGCCGGTCTCTGCTTCGCCAACGACTGCGAAACGGAAACCCAGGCAGAACTGCAGCACCAGCGTGCCAAGGCAGGCGTGATTGCAGCCAAGACAATCATGGAATTTCCAAGACTGCGCAAGATTCTGGCTACCGATGTAGAGGCTGCCTACGAGGGCGACCCGGCTGCCATGAGCCACGGAGAAATCATCTCCTGCTACCCGGTCATCAAGGCGGTTACCAACTACCGCATCGCTCACGTACTGCACGAACTGGGAGTGCCGCTCATTCCGAGAATGATGACTGAACTGGCTCATTCGGAAACCGGTATTGACATCAACCCGGAGGCTACCATCGGCAAGCACTTCACCATCGACCATGGTACGGGTGTGGTGATTGGAGCTACCTGCATCATCGGCGACAATGTGAAACTCTACCAGGGTGTAACCCTCGGTGCCAAGAGTTTCCCACTCGATAAGGACGGCAATCCTATCAAGGGAATCCCTCGCCACCCTATCCTCGAAGATAATGTCATCGTCTACGCCAATGCTACCATCCTCGGTCGCATCACCATCGGAGAAGGCTGCGTAGTGGGAGCCAACGTATGGGTTACCAAGGATATGAAACCAAAAACAAAGAAATATAAAAAAGAAAAACAAAGTTTATTAGATATAGAATTCAATAATGGAACAGGAATTTGAACTCATTGCCAAGACCTTCATGGGCCTCGAGCCTGTCTTGGCTGAAGAGCTCACCCAGTTGGGTGCCAATAATGTACAGATCGGTCGCCGCATGGTGTCTTTCACAGGCGACAAGGAAATGATGTATCGTGCTAACTTCCAGTTGCACACAGCCATCCGTATCTTAAAGCCTATCAAGCACTTCAAGGCTAGAAGCGCTGAAGAGGTGTATGATCAGATCCAGAAGATCAAGTGGGATGACATCTTAGACGTGAAGAAGACTTTCTCTGTTGACTCAGTAGTCTACTCAGAGGAGTTCCGCAACTCACGCTTCGTAACCTACAAGGTAAAGGATGCGATTGTTGACTGGTTCCGCGAGAAGCAGGGTACACGTCCAAATATCAGCGTATCTAACCCGGATATCCGCCTCAACATCCACATTGCAGAAGACAATGCCACCTTGAGTCTCGATTCGAGTGGTGAGAGTCTGCACCGCCGTGGCTACCGCCAGGAGCAGGTAGAGGCTCCTCTGAACGAGGTTCTCGCTGCAGGTATGATTCTGATGACTGGCTGGAAGGGCGAATGCGATTTCATCGACCCGATGTGTGGTTCTGGTACCATCGCCATCGAAGCTGCCCTCATCGCCCGCAACATCTCTCCAGGTGTATTCCGCAAGGAGTTTGCCTTCGAGAAGTGGAACGATTTCGACCAGGATCTCTTCGATATGATTTATAACGACGACTCTCAGGAGCGCGAGTTTGAGCACCATATCTATGGCTACGATGTTGACATGAAGGCTGTAAACACAGCTAATCTCAACGTTCGTGCTGCCGGTCTTAGCAAGGACATCACCATCTCACAGGCTGATTTCAAGGACTTCACCCAGCCAGCCGAGAAGAGCATCATCGTGATGAACCCTCCATACGGCGAGCGCATCTCTACCCCTAACCTTCTGAACACCTACAAGATGATAGGTGAGCGTTTCAAGAAGGCTTTTGCCGGCAACGAGGCTTGGGTATTGAGCTACCGCGAGGAGTGCTTCGAGCAGATTGGTCTGAAACCATCTATCAAGATTCCTGTATTCAACGGAAGCTTGGAGTGCGAATTCCGCAAGTATGTGATGTTCGACGGCAAGATGAAGGACTTCCGCTCTGAAGGCGGTATTGTGAAGACTGAGCGCGAGAAGAGCGAGATGGCTCAGAAGCACCGTTTCAAGAAGGAGCGCGAATTCAAGAAGCGTGTAAGCGAGGAGACTGAAAACGAGGAGGACGATATCCGTTCTTTCAAGTTCCATACTCACCGTCTGGAAGACTTCGAGAAGAAGCGTGCTGAGTTCCATAAGGGCGGCCGTTCACGTATCGGTGGCGGCGGTCGACGCAATGATGACGACGATGACAAGCGTGGCAGCCGTAGCTTCAAGGGCGACCGCAAGGGTGGCCGTGACTT
>ERZ1034917.2083-NODE-2083-length-10280-cov-3.997751_pt1 | contig 10280 bp, 7 predicted proteins | sample MGYA00520605_ERZ1034917 | MGnify/ENA primary metagenome ERZ1034917 (study PRJEB33766, sample SAMN09781784) | gut metagenome | biome: gut microbiome | host: Homo sapiens | place: Madagascar | study: EMG produced TPA metagenomics assembly of the PRJNA485056 data... | reverse complement strand
GAGTATAATAATAAACGGCGCCCCCTGCAGCAGCAGGCCAGATTAAGACAAACCACAAAAAAGACATAACTTCTCCTGTTCTTTTCCCTTGAGAATTACAGTAATACGCGATTCCGGTAAAACAATGCAGCAGTATGAAAAAAACACTTTTTTTTCTTCCGCTTTGCAATCGAGAAATTCTGGAATATAGTAATAGATTTATATATTGTTTCAGAAACGCAGGAAGAAAAAGGTATGAAACCGAGTTCACAGCAGGCTGCCCGTTCAATTCGCCAGGTAACATGGGCAGGAATGTTTATCAATGCAATCCTGACAGTGGGAAAACTGTTTGCCGGAATTTACGGAAACAGTCAAGCACTCATTGCGGATGCGATTCACAGTATTTCTGACTTGGTGACAGACGTTGCTGTTTTAGTTGGCATGTATTTCTGGACTCAGCCTGCGGATGATTCTCATCCTTACGGGCACGGAAAAATTGAAATGTTGGTGACGCTTTTTATCGGAGCCGCTTTGGCTCTGGTCGGGTTTGAACTGATAAATCACGCAGTAACGACGCTATACCGGATGATCTGGGAAGGGCAGGTTGCCAAAGAACCTTCGATGATAGCGTTTTATGTCGCGCTTGTTTCGATTTTCAGTAAGGAGTTACTGTATCGCTGGACACGGCAAGTGGGAAAAAAAACCGGCTCACAGGCACTTGTCGCTAATGCGTGGCATCACCGTTCTGACGCATTGTCGTCTATTCCGGCGGCAATAGCAGTGTTGACGGTGATTGTATTGGGCCCGAACTTCTGCTGGGCGGACCCGGTGGGGGCGATTCTGGTTTCTCTGCTGATTTTTCACGCTGCCTGGCAAATTGTCCGACCGGCATTGGTAGTTTTGCTGGATAACGGTATGACAAAAGCGCAATTGAATGAAATTAAAGAAATTGCCGGTTCTGTTGAAGGGGTAGACCTGGTTCATCAGATCCGCACCCGTCCGACCGGGGCTGGAACGTTTGTTTTGGACCTTCACGTCCATGTCGACGGAACTCTATCGGTCAGCCAGGGGCATGATATCGCCGAAGTCATTGAGAAGAAGATTTTGTCCGGAACATTGCCGATTTCGGATGTACTTGTTCATATAGAACCCAGGCAACATGGGGAAGCCAAGGAGAAAATGAAATGATTGATTTTTGTACCAATAATCTGTATTGGAATATTGCTTTATTTGTTATTGGCGTAGTGGTTTTAATCAAAGCCAGTGACATTTTTGTTGAGGCGGCTTCACTAATTGCCCGTCGTTCCGGCGTTTCCGAGTTGGTAATCGGCTTGACATTGGTCAGTATCGGAACTTCCCTGCCGGAACTGGCAACCAATATTATCGCCTGTCTCCAGAAGCAGAGTGAAATTGCCATGGGTAATATTGTCGGTAGCAATATCACCAATATTCTTCTGATTCTTGGGTTCGGTGTGGCGCTGCTGGGAAAAGTGGAAGTGCCGAAGAACTTATTTTATCGGGATGGGACTTTTTTGATCCTTTCAACTCTGGCTTTATGTATTCCCTGTTGGCTGGGGTATCCGGTGAATCGGGCAGTGGGAATGATTTTTTTTCTTATCCTTGCTGTTTATATCGTTGTTCTTTGTCGTACTGCACGGGAAGATGTTGTAGAAGAAGGAGGGGAAGGAAAAGAGCACGCCACCGGCTCAGTTGGAATGGCTTTGTTGTGGCTTGTCTTCTCTCTCATTGGTATTTTCGCAGGAGCTAAGGCAATGGTAGACACGGTAGTCTGGACTGCAGAACGTTTGAATATCAGTGCGTCAGTGATTGCTTTGACTGTGGTAGCGCTTGGAACATCGTTGCCGGAACTTGCTGTCACCATTGCCGGAATTATCAAAAAACGCAACGGGATTGCTTTGGGAAATATTGTTGGCAGCTGTATTATGAATATTCTGCTGATTCTGGGGCTCTCTGCCGTCATCTATCCCTTAAGTGTGGATCGGAGTATGCTGGTATTTCACATGCCGCTTCTGCTGGTAACATGTTGTGTATTGTGCTTGCTGATGCGGACGCGCTGGAGACTTGGCCGGTTGGAAGGCGGAGTACTATTTCTGGGATATGTGGGGTTTATGATCTATAATTTTTATCATATATAAAGTCCATATTTCGCAACAGATGGATGACTGATGCTTTGATTTTTTTTCGGAAGGTCCCAGGCTTACAGCGAAATAGGAGCAGCAGGCAGTGTCATAAAAAAGGAGGCGCGATATTGCCTCCTTTTTTTATCTTTTTATCAATATCCGGATGGATCGTAATATTTTGCCCGTCCATTGTCATCGTTAGTGCAGGGGTGTCCGAGACTCCATTCAGCGCCATATCCTGCATTGCTGGAACGCATTTTCATGGCGCTGACATGGCCATCGCAAAAGCTGATATTGGCTTGCCGATTGTGCCGAAAGTGCATTGTCGGATACATCAGCCATACTCCGCCCGCTGGTTCGATGGAAGAACTGAACCCCAGCAGGTCATTTCCCCAGCCGCCGGAAAAACTGACCGGAATAGCAGAGTCTGCAAACATGATTTTCATATCGGGGGATTTGATGGAAGCACTTTTACGTCCGGCGGCATACGCTTCATTGGTGTAATCTTCACTGAGAGTGCCGACCAGGGTATTGTATCCATACCCTCCGCATCCTCGTTCAAAGGCATTCTGGACGGTGCTGTCCGGCATTTCCGCACAGGTTCTGATCCCTTCGCCAGAACCGAAATACGGGGTAAGCGGACCGTCTTCATTGGTATAATCCGCAGAACCTGAACTGCTGCTGTTGGTGCTGCTGCCATGCCAGCGATGGCAATTGGCACCCATCATGTCAGTAGCATACGGCACGAGGAAATCTTCATTGTCATTGGCATACATGATATTTGCCATTGCAATCTGCCGCAAGTTGCTTTTGCATTTTACGGAATAAGCGCTTCCTCTGGCTTTGCCTAATGCCGGGAGCAACATCGATGCCAGAATAGCAATAATGGCGATGACAACAAGAAGTTCAATCAGGGTAAAACGGGAGCGGGAGGGGGGGATTTTCATAGCGAAATCCTTTCAAAAGATGTGTTACGCGCACGCGTGCCGGAATCCCGACACAGAAACATACAATAATTGAGGATCTGGCTTGGAACAGAATATTCCTCACAGTTGCGCGACAGCTTCCGATTTGCACGGAATTCACTCGATTATTGCGACGGAACTAATACTATAGCACCGCTGGGAAAAAAAGCAAAAACAGTTTGCTTTTCAAAGCAGCAAGAGGTACTATAAATAGAAAAGTAATTGATAAAAACCGCACAGGACTTTCAATAGTTGTGCAAAAAATGAGGGAATGGCTGATGCGGTGGTGTTTTCCCCAGAGTTAAGGAGAATGAATGAAATCCGATTTGCCGGTAACGTTTCTAACCTGGCCGCAGGTCATACGTTTTTTGTTTCCCTATTTGCGGGGATACCGGCTGAAATTGTCGTTGCTTATGGCAGTTTTACTCTTCGGGGTAGGGATTACGTATATTACGCCGCAGGTGCAGCGTTTCTTTTTTGACGAAGTCCTTCTGGGGAAGAACCGTTCTGCATTTTTGCCTCTGCTATTACTGCTGGGGGTATTATTTTGTTTGCGCCAGGCGATAATTACGGGGAGTAATTACTGGTCTAACCGGATAATGGCAAAAATTGGTTTGGATGTGCAGTCCGTTTTTTCGGGGCATTTGCTCCGATTGCCAAGCCATTTTTTTGATGCGTCCGGGAGTGGGTATTTGAGCAGTCGGTTTTCCCGCGACTTGCAGGAAATGAAAGTCCTCTATTCTCCCATGATTTTTAATATTATCATGAATGTCCTTCAATTTGTCGGTGGTGCATTTTTTGTTTTCTATTTCCGTTGGCAGCTTTTTGTTGCAGCATTGCCGGCGGCTTTGTTATTGTATTGTTGTAACCGCTATTTTGTCCGGCGGCAATTTGAAATTTCCTGTCGGCAACAGGAGGCACGGGCTTGCGCTGGTGGAAAACTCCAGGAATCACTTCAGAATATACGTCTGGTGAAAGCTTCTGCCAGTGAACAGAAGACGCACATTGAGCTGACCGGCCAATTTGAAGAAATTTATAAATTGAGCTTGTCCAATCTGAAACTGGCAACCATCCGCCGCAGTGCGTTGCACGGTGTGCCCGGAATTTTCAAAGGCTGTTTGCTGGCCCTGTGCGCATGGTATGTGGTAGCTGGAGAACTGACGGTGGGGGAACTGGTGGCATTGAATACCTATTTGTCAATGATGCTCAGCCCAGCGGTAGCTTTCAGTGCTAATGAAAACTCTCTCCAGCAGGGACGCGCCGCAGCTGCCCGTTTGAAGGAATTGATCGAACAACTTCCGGAAGAGCACCTCGATGCAGGACGGGAAGTCGCCCGGTTAACTGGAGAAATTCAATTTGATCAGGTGTCTTTTTCGTATCTTCCGGAGAAAAAAGTCCTCGACCGGGTTTCTTTCCAGCTGTGGCCAGGCAGTAAAACCGCTCTGGTTGGTCCCAGCGGTAGTGGGAAAAGTACGATAGGTGCTTTATTGATTGGGCTGTATCAGGCAGAAAGCGGGAAAATATTGCTGGATCATTACCCGATTGAAGAGTTCTGTTTACGTTCTTTGCGTAATCGTATCGGGTATGTCAATACTTCTGCCCAGTTGTTCAACGATACTTTTGCCTATAATTTACGTTTCGGTAACCCTGCACTCAGTGATGCGGCAATTTGGTCGATGTTGCAAAGGACATGTCCGGATTTATGCCTTGAAGGGGCAGAAGCAACACTGCGGCGAAAAGTCGGAGAGGGAGGGACAACTCTTTCTGCCGGGCAGCGGTTGCGATTGACTATTACCCGTGAGTTGTTGCGTCAACCTGATATTTTGATTCTTGACGAGCCGTCATCTACTCTCGACAATGAGTCCGAGCGGCGCCTGTTGCGTTTGTTGCAGCAGGAATGCAGTGCGATAACAGTGCTGCTGATTACGCACCGTCCGGCGTTGATGGCCTTTGCCGATCGGATCCTGGTTCTGGAAAATGGCCGTTTGACCGGCGATGGAACGCGGGAAACATTGTTGGCGGAGAATGAAATGTTTCAGTCGCTGTATCGTAATGGGTAGGTGTCCCGGCGGACAAAAGGGAATCAAAAATTCCATGGAAAGACAGATAAGTTTCTGTTTACCTTTTTTCTTGCTCCAGTGTAGAATGATTCGGAACCGTTTGCCATTTCTGAAGGGATACAGAAGTTCTTTTTTTGTATTTCCACTTGACGGAGTGCAGAATAGATGATATACTCATATAACGTGTATGATTGTTCAAAAAGTGCCAGCAAAAATCGAAGGACGTCATACCGGTACGGGTGCCTTTGATCGATAAAGTATATAAAGGCGCAAAATTGTTTTTTTTTGGATGAGAAGTACAATAGAAACGGATATTTTTTACGCATGAATACAGTTCAAATCCCAAGTGGCCTGATATGCCTGCAAAGTATCGTGGCTAATTTGCGGACGAACGCCAATTTTGAAGCGATGCTTACTCCGGAACTGAAGCAGCAGTATGCCTCTGATTCGGTTGCCGCATTGCTTGGCGTGGCGGAACAGCTTGATCTTTCCCCGGAATCCGTCGATCCGGATGGGGAAGGATTGAAACTTTGTTCTGGTCCGACTCTTGTTTTACTGGAAGACAATCACTGGATTTGCCTGATTGACCCAAGTCAGCTTGAGAAACAGGAAGTTGTCGTTTATTTTGACCCGTTGGCATCGGGAAGTCAGAAAATTCTCAACGAGCCATGTTCAAAATTTCTGCAGCGAAAAATTGAGCATATCATAAAATTTCGTTCGTTACAGGCGGTTGATTATTCGCAGCATACTCGAATTTTCTGCCTTACATCTATTGGCAAGCATCACGGATTGCCGATGGATAGTCGCCGTTTGATGCATGATTATGCCATTGGTGAACAGGAAATTTCCTTTGCTCTTCTCCGGAGAATCCTCAGCGATTACAATATGAAATGCAAAGTAATCCGCCTTACCTGGGAGAAACTCTATAAAATGGGTTCCGCTTTTCCGGTGATGGCGGAAAAGCCTAATGGGAAGTATTTGATCATCTGCGGTATTCGTCGAGCAGCTAAGGAAGGGGACGAAGACCGCGTCGTTGTGATTGACCCAGAAGACAAGACGCAGGCCCCCGGGAATCAGTTCCAGTTCTGGACACGGGCGGAACTGGAATCTCAAACCATCGGGAAAATGATCCTGGCCAAACGAATTTATTCTCTGACTGCCGAAGAACAACCATTTGGATTGCGTTGGTTTATTCCCGAATTTATCAAATTAAAAGGAGTGTTCGGTCAGATTATCCTGGCGGTTTTGATGATTAATGCGATCGCGTTGATTACGCCGCTATTTTTTCAGATCGTCGTGGACAAAGTGCTGGTCAATGAGAGTTATCAGACTTTGAATGTGCTTGGTGTCGCAATTATGATTGCGCTGGTGTTTAACTGCGGGATGGAATTTCTACGCAGTTATCTGCTTTTGTTTGCAACGAACAAAATCGATATCAATACGGCAACGAAAACCTTTCGGCATCTGATGCGTTTGCCGATCGATTTTTTTGAACGTGTTCCGTCTGGTGTTCTGCTGAAGCACATGCAGCAGACCGAACGAATCCGTGGATTTTTGTCCGGTAACCTTTTCTTTACGATCCTCGAGCTTTTTTCGCTGGTGGTTTTTATCCCGTTTTTAATGATTTACAGCATTAAATTGACAGCACTGGTGATGAGTTTTTCATTGATGATGGCGATCGTAATTGCGTTGCTGATCCGTCCTTTCCAGCGTCGCTTGCACGAATTGTACCAAGCTGAAGGAAAGCGGCAAAGTCGTCTGGTGGAATCCATCCATGGCATTCGTACCGTAAAATCACTGGCTCTTGAACCGGTCGAAGAAAAGGCGTGGGACGATACAACAGCTTATTCCATTAATGCCTATTTCAGTGTGGGAAAAATTTCCATCACGGCACGTGCGATCAGCCAGTTTCTTGAAATGTCCATGACGATTGCCGTTATCTGGGTAGGGGCATTGCTGGTCTTTGAACACGAAATCAGTATTGGTGCTTTGATTGCGTTTCAGATGCTTTCCGGCCGAGTTACCGGGCCGCTGGTGAAGCTGGTGTCATTGATTCATGAGTATCAGCAGGTCGCTCTTTCGGTGCGGATGCTGGGTTGTGTGATGAATACGCGGACTGAACCGACCGGGGGCGGAGTCCGCAACGCGCTTAAGGGGCGGATCAGTTTTGAGAATGTTTCTTTCCAGTATACTCCGGATACGCCGCAGGTGATCAAGCAATTTAATTTGGAAGTTTCTCAGGGGCAGGTGATTGGTATTGTCGGTCGTTCCGGTTCCGGGAAATCCACGTTGACTAAACTTTTACAGGGGTTATATCCGATTCAGCAAGGGTTGATTAAAATTGATGGAATTGACCTACGGGAAATCGACAAGGCTCATCTGCGCAGCAGTATCGGGATTGTGCTTCAGGAGAATTATTTTTTCAGCGGAACGATTCGGGAAAATATCTGTTTGACCAAGAAAAGTGCTTCGTTGGAAGAAATCATCTATGTTGCCAAACTTGCCGGGGCTGATGAATTCATCCAGAAGCTGCAAAAAGGATATGATACCATGCTTGAAGAAAATGCATCGAATCTTTCCGGTGGCCAAAAGCAGCGCCTGGCGATTGCACGGGCGTTGTTGACCAATCCCCCGATTCTGATTTTCGACGAAGCAACCAGCGCGCTTGACCCGGACAGTGAAGAGCTGATTCAACAGAATTTGAAAGCAATTGCCCGTGGCAGAACCGTTTTGATTATTTCTCATCGCCTGTCTATTGTCAGTGGTGCGGATCGGATTCTGGTCATTGAAAACGGCAGACGTACAGATTATGCTTCCCACCTTGAACTGGTCAATAAACCCGGTATTTATCACGACTTCTGGCAGCAGCAGCTTGGCCGCCATGCCGATGCCGTAGCGAACGCAAACGCAAATACGGCAAAAAAGGGGGGAGTACGTGTCAATAACAACATCGGGAGTATTACCATATCATGAGTAAAAAGAAAGAGCTCATCAGTCAGGATACTATTGAGTTTCAGACTGATGCTTTGGAATTGATGAACCGCAGATTGCCGTGGTGGGCCCGATATGGCTTGCTTTATGCACTGTTGATTTTTGTTGCGGCGATTGTCTGGGCGTGCATCGGAAAAGTGGACGTTATTGTTGCTTGCGAGGGAAAGGTTGTCAGCGACAAAGATATTGTCTTGAAACCGATGGAACTTTCTTACATCAAAAAAATTCATGTGCGCCCAGGGGATCAGGTGAAAGCGGGAGATATTCTGGTCAGTTTTGATTCGACGCTGAACCAGGCAGAGTTTGAACGCTACCAAGCCCAATATGAGAGCCTGAAAGCGGAATTGGCGCGGATTCGTGCTGAGGCGGCAGGGGATGAGTATGTCATTAGTGAAAACCCTTCTTATGAAGAGCAGCAGCAGTTGAAAGTTTTTAAACAACGGCAGTTGCTTTACCAGGAGCAAATGGAATATTACGACCAGAGTGTGAAACAGGCCGAGGCTGCTGTCAAAAGCTGTGATGACGGTGTCGTGAACTTGTCGAAGGAATTGGAAACTCTGGATAAACGAATTGCCATGTATCAAAAAATCGCGGACAATCATGGTGATGTGACTCCAGAGAAATTACTGGAATTGGAGTTGAACCGGCAACAATATATCCGCAGCCTTACTGATGCGAAAAACAACAGTAGCGAGAGTCGGTTTCAATTGAGCAGTACCATCGCTCGTCGCAATGCTTATGTTGAAGAATGGCAGCGGGATATTGCAGAATCACTGGTTTCTGTAGAACGGGATTTTTCCAGTATTGAAAAACAATATGAAAAGACTCAGAGAATGCTTGAGTATACTGAGCTGAGAGCTCCGGTAGATGCAATTGTTCATGAAGTTGCTGCTTTTAGTGAAGGCTCTGCGGTGCAGGAAGCTGAGGCATTGATTACTTTAGTGCCCTTATCCAGCGACCATGAAATGGAGATTGAGATTCAGGCTCGTGACATTGGTAAAGTTGCTGTAGGTGACAGGGTGCGAGTAAAGCTCAATGCATTTCCCTATCAAAAGCATGGAACACTTGAAGGTAATATTTTGAATATCTCTGAAAATACTTTTCAGCGGCAGGCAAATGAACCGGGGGCACTGGTTTATTATCGTGCCAGGATTTCCCTGCATGGCAATCTCAAATTGTTGCCGTCGAATTTCCGGTTGCGGCCGGGCATGGAAGCTCAGGCGGAAATTATTACTGGTGATCGGCGCATTATTGAATATGTCCTTTTCCCATTGACAAAAGCCTTGGATGAAGCCATACGCGAACCTTAATTAAAAAATGTAACAAATTCACCGGCTCCGGAAAGGAATTGTTTGCTCAATTCGTTTTCCGGAGCTCTTTTTTTCAAGCAGTTTACTGCTTGCAGAAAAGAGCAGGGAGGATCGGAGAAATGTTGAAGAAGGGGAAAAGAGTGTTTTTTTTGCCGGAATCTGAAATTGGCAGTTGTGCTTATAAGGGAGTCGCGCTGAGAACTGCATTCATTTTTTTTTGTTACTTGTTGCATCATGGCGACATCGCTGCCAGCAATGCCCTGCAGAAAAGAAGTCTGGAAAATACAGAGAAAGCGTATGCAACAATGTGATTTACCATTGGAACAGCAGGTTAACTGTTGTGGATTTCTGCATTCAATTTGAGGATTTCTTCGAGTTCTTCAAAGGCTTTTTCCCATTCTTCTGTCGCTTGCGCAGCTCGGATACGATTGGCTTTCAGTTTTTTGTTGATTTCCGCGTAATTAACGTTGCCGCCAGTTTCACTGAGTTGATGGATCATAGATTGTTGCTCATCGTCAAGTTGTTCCAGTTCCTTTTCCAAATCAGCAACACGCTTTTCGGCACGTTTCTTATCGCCGGAAAGAGCTTGTCGCTGGCGTGCCCGTTCTCGGCGTTTTTCCCGGGAATCGACCTCTTCCTGGACTAATCGTTTGGCTTTCGGTTGTACTTCAGCATTTTCAGCAGCTTGCTGAGCCTCAGCAATTTTCTGCAAATAATAGTCGTAGTTGCCAAAGTATTTTTTAAAATTGCCATTGGGTTGAACTGCTAAAATCGTTGTCGCCACATTGCGTACAAATTCGACGTCATGACTGACAAAACAGACTGTCCCTTGAT
>ERZ1034917.2080-NODE-2080-length-10288-cov-4.668230_pt1 | contig 10288 bp, 7 predicted proteins | sample MGYA00520605_ERZ1034917 | MGnify/ENA primary metagenome ERZ1034917 (study PRJEB33766, sample SAMN09781784) | gut metagenome | biome: gut microbiome | host: Homo sapiens | place: Madagascar | study: EMG produced TPA metagenomics assembly of the PRJNA485056 data... | reverse complement strand
ACGGAGAGAAGATGGAAAAGAAGGCCAAGAGCGGCGAGTCCGTTTCCCACCCCGAAAGATATCTCGCTTTCAGCATCTTGCTGCTTGCGATGGGCACGACGATCACCATCGTCCAGTACAAGGTGCCGAGCATTCTCGGCCCGCTGATGGAGAGTTACGGAATGTCGTCCTCGACTGGCTCTTGGCTCATGTCCGTGTTCACCGCGGTCGGGATCTTCCTCTCCATCCCCGCTGGGTCGCTCGCGAAGAAGATGGGGCCGAAGCGCGTTCTGCTGCTCGGCTGCGGCGTCATCGTGTTCGGCAGCGCCATCGGCGCGGCGGCGGGGAGCTCTCTCGCCCTGATCGCGTCGCGGCTCATCGAGGGCATCGCGTTCGTGCTCGTCACCGTTGCGGCACCTCTTGCAATCGAGAAGTACGTCTCGCCCGACAACCAAGGAACCGCGAACGGAATCTGGGCCCTCTGGATCTGCCTGGGTTCAGTCATCGGGTCCACGGCGACCCCGGCCGTATTCGAGGCCCTAGGGATGAGGGGAACGTGGCTTCTCTACGCCGCGCTCGTCGCCATCGCCGCCGTGGCCCTTGCCATATTCATGCGGAAGATGAGGCCCGTTGCCGCTCCGACATCCGAGGAGGCCGGCGGCGAGAAGGCGAGCCTCAGGGCGTACCTGTCGCTCCTGGCGCCGCGCCCTGCGCTCTTCCTCTTTGCCTACCTGGTGTTCAACATCGAGATTCTCGCCGTTCTGAGCTACACGCCGACGTTTCTGCAGCAATCGGGGATGGACGCGTCCCTTTCCGGGTTCGCAAGCTCGCTGCCCGGTCTTCTGGCCATCGCCTCGTCGCCCCTGTTCGGCAAGATTGCCGACAGGACGGGCAAGACCAAGCCGCTCTACCTGGTCGCTCTCGCCGCATCCATTCCGGCGACGTTTCTCATGATGACGCAGTCAGGGCCGCTTCTGTGGGTCGGTGCGCTCCTCATGGGCCTCGTCGGCTACGGCGTCCCCGTCCTGTCGCTCACGGCATTGCCGCAGATTGCGGGCAGCAAGGCGCTCATGCCGGCGATGGTGGGCCTTTTCATGCTCGTGCAGAGCCTGGGGGAGTTCTTGGGATCGTTTCTCGTCCCCATCCTGCTTGGTCCGGCGATGGCGGAATGGACTTTCTGCGCGGCTGTCGTGTCGGCGACGAGTGCGCTCGGCGTCGTCGCGCTCGCGCTCTGCAGGTTCAAATAGCGATCGCGCGGCCGCTTCGCTCGCCTCCTGCGCTTTCGTGCACCTCAAAAGCGATGGGCGGATTGCGCCGATTGGGCAAGCTGATTCGTGTCAAGTTTTCGGACGCGAAAGCTTGAGGGCCCCTTGGCCTTCCGCGACGAAGGGAATAGGAAAACTACCGGACTTTTCTCAAAGCGGATGGGAAAAGTCCGGGAGCTTTCTCGTTGCTGCGCGGTTGTTTTTACGCTCACGATTTCTCGCAGAGGAAATCTAAGCGGGCATCTTCTTCTTTTTGCCGTCGCCTCACGTTGGCAAAAGGCGGTCCCCGTGGACGGTGAAATCGATGGCTCGCAGGCGCAAGGCGACGGCGGCTCGCAGTAGCAGCTGGCTTGCATGAACTGTTTAGGCTGCTAGGCCTTCAGGTGTTTATCGAGGAAGTTGACCATGATATCAATCACCTGGGGCTGGTTGAACAGCGGCCCACCGTGCGATGCGCCGGCAACGACGTAGCGGTCAGCCTCGACGCCGGCATCGGTCAAGCGCTTGTACAGCTCCATGCTGGCAACGGGGGAGACGAGCGTGTCCTTGTCGCCATGCAAGATGAGAAACGCGGGGTCGGTCCCATCGATGTAGGTGAAGGGGCTCGCGGGCGCCGCGGTGTCGGGCGTGTCGAACACGGACGCCCCCTTGTTGTCGCCGAACGCCGTCCCGTTCACAAACATCGCCTCGGTGGTCGCAGGGGAATGGTGCCCTTGCTCGAGCTCATCGGAAAGCCCGGCGCCAATGAGCGTCAAGTCGGACACGCCGTATAGATCGATAACGGCGCTGACTTTCGAGTCTTCGGAACCGTTGTCGCCCTTGTCGAAATCGGCGATATCGCCCGTTACGCCGAGCATCGTCGCGAAGTACCCGCCCGAGGAGTTGCCCACAGCGGCGACGCGGCTCTTGTCGATCTTGTATGTGCCAGCGTTCGCTTTGAGCCAACGCACCGCCGCTTTCACGTCGAGCAGGGGTTCGGGGAATTTGACGGTCGGTACAACACGATGCTGCACCGATGCTACGGCGTAGCCCGCCTTCGCAAAGGCCATGCGGTGGACAATGTTGCCCTGAGGGTTCGAGCTCGTAAAGCCGCCGCCATTCACAAACACGACGAGCGGAAGCGTCTCTCCTTCGCCCGCTGAGGGTAGGAGAAGATCAAGCTTGAGGTTGGTGGTGGTGCTTGCATTGTTGACCGTCTTATAGACGATTCCCTGGATCTCGCTGATGGTGGGGTCGGTTACCTGAACGTCGAGAACGTTGTCGCTCGTCGCCTCGGCGAGGGAAGCGGATGCGACCCCTGCTGCCGCCTTGCTCGTGTCGTTAAAAGGTTCCGCCGCTGCCGCCGTATTTGTTTGCGTCGCGCAACCGACCATGCCAGCCCCGACAGCTGCCATTCCCATGAAGGCGCCGGCTTTGAGCAAATCCCTTCGAGTCATTGTGTTTTCCATGATGTTCCCCTTTCGATTTCGTTTTGTGCGTATCCCCTCGCACGAACCGAAAGGTAGGAAAACGGGGGCGAACGGTCTACCCATAAAATATGGTAATTTACTTAAGCCCCAGGTCAACGAAAGATTAATGATTGACCGATTGCGATTGAACGAGATCGATCACTTCTTGCTTCGAATGAACATCGAGCTTGCGGTAGATGCTCTTCATATGGCTTTGCACCGTTCCGCTCGCCAAGCACAGATTTTCAGCGATACGATTGACGGTGTACCCGCGCGCCACGAGAAGCGCAATGTCCGTCTCGCGCGGCGAAAGGGGAAAAGCGTCTTCCAGCCAAGCGCGCAGCGCCTCGTCGACCCCCTGTGTCCCAGGCTGAGTCGAGGCATCCGACAATACGGTGAAGGGCGCTTTCGGTTCGCCGATTACGAAGGGAGTTAGCTCTCGGGACTTCGCGTCGGCATCCGTTGCCGACATGCCGTCCTTAATCGACGGCAGACGCAATATTGCGGAAAGGGCAAGGTACATTCCTGCTATGGACAGGATGACGATCGACGCCATTCCAAGCATCGCAGAGATGGTTTCAGACGAGCCCTTGGGAAACGCGATGGGAAGCAGGTACCGAGAAACTATCGCGAGCAAGGATGTAATCGCGAGGAACGTAGATGCCCCGCCAAGCCCACCGTTTTGCTTTTCTCGCCAAAACGAGAGAAGAGCGAGAAACAGGGCAAACTGAAGACAGGTGTGGGCAGTCGCCGCGACCGGCATCGCATTATCGGTCGAGGCAAGGGCGAGCGAGCCCACAATGAGAATCGCACTCAGGATAATCAAAACGATGCCCTGTTTGACCGGAAACGGCTTGTGCAGTTTCATAACCTCCGCCATTGCGACAGATACGAGCACTGAGAAAATGTACGTTTTCGGCGTTTCCGACGTGGGCATGTACCCGGAAGTCGGCGCGAACAGGCAGAGTGATGGCACGCTTGCGATGAGGCAGAAGCACGTTGCTGCGAGAACGATGCCGTCAACGCCTGGGATAGAAGGAGAGTAGGGTGCAGAAACGCGATTCCGTTTGGGCTGTTTTGCGAGACGATTCGCAATCATGAGGAACAGGGAAGTAGCGAGGGGGAACACGACAAGCGACGCCTGGACTGCGCCATTGGGAAGATACTCGATACCCACCGACGCGAAGGAGGCAGCGAAAGACACCGCGACGACGAAACCCCAGTTTCTGCAGCTGACAAGCAGCAGGGAGAACCATCCGAAGGTGATTGCTGAAAAGCTGACGGCGAACAAGGCGATTCCCGCAAGTTTCATGGCGAAAGCGAGCGACGATGTAAGCTGCGCGGAGACCAGAAGCAGCACGGCGGCGATTGCGCAAGTAAAACCGGCAAGAAACGTGAATGCCGAAGGCACTGGCCGCATCGGGCGGCGCAAAAAACGACGTGCTCCGCCCAATGCGATAACCGCGATACCCGCTATGAGGATATTAACTACGGCATACGCCTCGCGCCCACCGAAGGAACTCGAAGCTGAGGCGAAAAACAGATTCTGAAAATAGGGCGAACGCAGCATTGGCCAGTACAGCATAAGGCCCATGGCCACAGCGGTAGTCTCTCGCACTTCGCCCCCCAATCCCAATCTCAGTTTCTGATTGTAGCGCATGAAGGGAAATGGTGCGGTCTATGTGCTGGTAGCGCTCACCGACGACCTCGGGGAAGAAGCTGCCGCTCCTGAGCTCGGGTAACCTCATCGTGATGTCGCCGATGCGCCACATGCGCTGCAAGCCATTTGCTCGATGCTGAGCGCGTATCAATTTGACGTCACGGCATGAGATAACGTTACAACTTGAATTCAAGGCATTCATGGATTAGTTATCGTCGTTAACGATATCTAAATTATCTTTTCATTGATAATCGGGATTATGTCAATTTAATCGTACATTTGTACGGATATGAGACTGCGCCCATCAGGCCAACTTCGCCTTTGCGCGCGCCACTACTTCGTCGCACCAATCGATGACGTAGAACGGGACCTGGTCGAACATCGCGCCGTCCAGCTGGTAGAGGTAGCTGCCGCCTATATGGCACGTTTCGTCTGCGAAGCGCTTTAGCACCTCGCATCCGGACGATAAGCTCTTATCTCTCTCGAGCATTAAGCGCACCGTCAATAGCTTTTCCTCCGAAGAGAACGTCCCCCGCTCGTAGCTGCTGATCAAATACTGCATGCAATCTGAGAAGCTATCGAGCTCCTCCCAGTAGTCAATCTCCCACCCAGTGAGTTCCTTCACCAGATTCTCGCACATAGAGACCTCGCGCCGATTGCAATCCGCCCATTTGTGATTGGCTAGAACTTCCGCTCTCGTTCTTCCGTGGATGATGTCCGAGAGCAAATCGAAGGACCATGCATACCTCGTTTTTCTCTCAACACGATCTTTTCGAAGCAGTTCGGCCAGTTGGCGTATCTTCACGTACCCGATAAACCGAGGCTTCCCAACGGCTCTTTTTATCTGCCGAGACAACAGCTGCGTAAGCGGAACGAGGGCGTCGTTGCCCAGCGGGACGGATGTCAGCAGACCCCCTTTATCGCACGATAAGTATTGGCCTCGCAGCTTCTTTCGCCCAACGCCGCCAACCCCAACCGCAATCAGATCTTTCAGAACGAGCGGGTCATGGGTCGTCACAAGAACCGTTCGCCCCGACAGATTGCTTCGAAACAGGGCGCATTTCCCCGAGAACAACGTATATAGAATCCCGTATCGCTTGTCGTAGTCGAAGGACGAAATTGGGTCATCGAGAACAATCAGAGCGTTTTTGCGTTTAACCGCCTCATGCATGAATAGCATCAAGGCAAGCGCGTTCTTCTCGCCGAAACTCAGCGCCTCCAGCGGGCTGGCCACAGGCGCCCTCAAGCCAGTCGGCTTTAACAGTATTCGAGCTTCAGATGTAACAACACTGCACTCGATAGACACTTCGTACGAGTAACCGCACTGTTTCAAGAACGCGTTAATTTCATCCTGATGACCCCTAATGCTGTCAGCTACACGCTTCAAAAGATCGTTTGATATTTGATCGATGTCAGCCTGTGCAGTAGCCATCCGCTCGATTGCGCCAATCGTCCATTCGACAGCCTTCGACTCGCTTGTTTTAACCTTGTTGGAAGTTTGGCGAAATAGCTTGCAACTGGACAATGCTGCGGCATGCCCTCGAAGCTCCGAGACTAATATCGCAGCATCAACGCTGTCATCCCTCGATAGCAAGTCTCGAATATCCTTAAATGCCCCCATCGCGCAATTAGCTTCATCTGCAATTTGCGCAAGCTCATCCAGCTGCCCCTTCGTGGGTGGTTTCGAGCTTTTTACAACTTTCCCCAGAACCGCCGCGTTATGCCGAGAGAGTTGCCCTTTGTATTTCGAGTAGCAAGAGGCGACGTTTTGCCACTTCTTCACGCTTTCATCCGATCTCGAGGCGTCGTACTCGCGGCAAGCATCCTGGATTACTTGATCGCTTGCGCCGCAATACGGGCAAACTGACCGATCGGCTACTTCCGGAGCCGACATATGCCACTGAAGCCAATCCGCTTTTCGGATGGCGTCCATCCCCGACACAACGCGCTTCAGGTTGCCTGGAAGAGGTTCGATGGGTGAGCCATTCTTGTACGCCTTCGCGATTGGGGATCTTGCCGTGAACTCGCCGCTCCCGTTTAGCTTTCCGAGTAGTTTGACGATCTGAGATAGATCATCCTCCATCTTTTCAACTTCTGGAGAGTGGAGAACCTTTCTCAGGTAACCGAGCTTATCGGCGCGTTTCTTTTCTAGCCGCCTCACATCGTCGTTCAAGACATACAACTCATAGGCGTTTTCATGGAGGTTGCTTTGCTTGAAACAATGCGAGTCTATCCATGCGTCATCGAACACGAGCAGCTCTTTGATCTTGCCTAAACAAGTTATCGATGGAGCGAGCGACGGATCGCCAGTCTCGCGATATCGATACGACTGAAGTTTATCCGACGCCTCGGTCGATTGCTCGCAGCAATATCGCAGCGCGCGAACAAGCGTTGAGTTGCCCGTGCCGTTTTTGCCGTAGAAAACATTCAGGCAATTTTTGGTAATTTCTAGCGAGCCCTTAGATATGTTTTTGATGTTGCCGCAATTGTTGAGAGAAAGCTGATAACTATTGCGATTCGCCATACCGAATGCTCCCATCATTTATTTCAACATCTGGAACTCGGCTATACCGATGACGAACCCTGCTTCATAGGTTTATGTAAAGCACTTCCCCGCTATATCGACCTGAACGCATTTTAGCAGTTGAACAAGATCATATGGTTCAGATCGTTAGCCCATTCCGATTCTGGTAAAGCCCCGAAAGCGCTCTCCCGCTTCACCGCCGAAGTCGCGCAGACGCAGGAGCTCGACCGGACATGTCGCGGCCCTGCGTACGCACCGCCCCCATCGGCGAGTCGTTCAACCCGCCAGATTACCTAGTTCGAAGGATAAAGCCCTTGGAACTTTCGGGCTATCCTCACGAATCGTGAGCGCTTCACAATGTCGATGACCTCATCGTCGCTTAAACCAAGACGGATAAGTATCGCGCCGTATGACAGAACGAGCACGCCCCGCGAGTGGGCGGCTAGCATCTGCGGGTCGTATCTTGCCGTTCCAGCAGAGTCTCGATGGGTAAGGGAATTCCTCATCTCAACATGCATGGAAAGAAAGCTTTTTTGTTAGGGATGAGCCATTCTGCAAATTCCCCTAAAGATTTGAGCAAATCGGTGAGCAATCGATGCTGTCCATAGCCATTGGCTTCGTTCAGCCTGTTGTGCACCCAGTCGCGCACCTCACGATCAAGCCCGGAGACAGAGGAACGGACAAGATCGATTCGCCTCTTGAGTTCTTCGTCCGAGAAGCGCTTCTTCTCCTGCTTGTACTTCGCCATCATCTCGAGGAGCTGAGCCGATTCAAGGAAGAAAGACGCTATCTCTTTGCCGCCATCGCAGACAAGAAGCGATGCTGCGAGATTGCAGGCTGCCTTCAGCTCATCATCGGAACCAAGCCAGTTCTCGGCCAATGGAACCGAAGCTTTCGAAAGCCATGAAAGAACGATGGGCATCTCCAGACTAAAGACATTTCCCTTTGACGGCGAGGGGAAAGGCACGGCGATTCGCACACATTTTGCAGTTCCATAAGGGACGGCGAAGAGCTTTTCGATTGAGGCTCGCGTCCCCATGCAGAAAGAGAGAAAAGTGCCGAATGGAACGAGGAAATCCCGAATGGCCGCATCGAAATACACCGGCTCGTTGAAAGTGAAATCCACATGACTGCCGACCCCGATTTCTAGGGAAACACTGATTAATTCGGCCGTCTCCGCCTGCCGCCCCGACAACGTCGCAGCCTGTCGCAACATCGTCGATTGCAGTATAATATCCGCAGGCCAGGAACCGAAAGCGGAGGCAAGATATGCAGCGCCAGACCACATTCTCCGACATCGAGCGCGCGTCCGCAGGCGCACCACCAAGCGCGACGAGTTCCTCGCGCGCATGGAGGAGGCCGTCCCCTGGGCCGAGCTCGTCGACGTCATCGGGCCCTTCTACTACCCCGGCAAGCGGGGGCGCAGGCCGGTCGGGGTCGAGCGCATGCTGCGCATGTACTTCCTCCAGCTGTGGTTCAACCTCTCCGACGAGGGCGTCGAGGACGCCGTCTACGACTCCCGCGCCTTCTCGTCGTTTCTGGGCGTGTCCTTCGGGGACGGCGACCAGGTGCCCGACGCCACAACGCTGCTCAAGTTCCGCCGCATAATCGAGGCCAACGGGCTGGCCGGCGAGATCCTCGCCCGCGTGAACGCGGTGCTCGAGGAGGCCGGCGTGATGATGCGCGGCGGCTCGATCGACGACGCCACCTTCGTCGAGGCGCCGTCGTCGACCAAGAACTCCTCCAAGTCGCGCGACCCCGAGATGCGCCAGGGCAGGAAGGGCAAGAACTGGCACTTCGGCATGAAGGCCCACATCGGCGCCGACGCCGGCAGCGGCCTGGTGCACACGGCCGCCTTCACGCCCGCCAACGCGAGCGACGTCTCCATGGCGCACGCGCTGGTCAGGGAGGACGACGGGTTCTGCTACGCCGACTCCGGCTACACCGGCGTCTCCAAGCGGCCCGAGGTGGCCGGCGACGACTCGATATCCGGCATCGACTGGGTCGTGGCCGAGAAGCCCTCTCGCATCAAGGGGATGGAAGGCCTCGCCTTCGAGCACGACATAGAGGGCCGCAAGGCCAGCGTGAGGGCGAAGGTCGAGCACCCCTTCCTCATCGTGAAGAATGGGACGCCCATTGCGAGAAGACCGCGAGGCTGGTGTCCGCCATGGAGGGATTCGCCGAGCGGAAGGGCTGCATGTGGGCGGTGAAGCAAACGTTCCTGGACGACGCGCACAAAAGCCGCTCCCCGCGATTCGAGCTCGTCGACGGCGGCGGGCTCTCGGCGCTGGTCGAGGGGTGCGACGCAAAGAACGGGATGGACGTCGGGTTCAGCGCCAAGCGCATCGCTGATGCGCGCTCTATGATGATGGTCGCATATGGACAAGGCTACCGCTCCCCGGAGCACGGAGACGGCATCGTCGAAGAGCTGATCGAGTGCCGCCTGGTCAGAAGGGCCACCTCCGTGCTGTACCAGGAGAATATCGACAAGGGGATGTCTGCTCAGGGGAGACACCTCGCCCACGCCTTCTTCGCGGTTCACCAGCACGAGCCGCTGGCCCCGTGTATCCGCGACTGCCGCGCCATCGCAGGCGAAGCCAGGAAATCCCCTGACTTGGAGAGATGAACACGGCTCGAGACGACGATACCCGCTTGACTCCCTTTCGCTTCAGAGCAAACATGCAATCGCCGTAAATCCGCTGGTCAAAGTCGAGAGGACTAAGAATGGACGCAATCGATGAGAAGAAAGAGCGCTGCCGTTCCATCTTGGAAAAGGCGATGAGGGACATAATCATAATTCATACGACGGACGGGCTTGCATGGTTCGCCTGGGGAGCGTTCCAAGAAGACCTGATTGCCGCGATGGAGGAATTGGAGGACTGCACAAAGCAGCTGAAGCAGCTCTCCGCCGAAGCCTCGAGATAGTCCTCAGAGAGAATTCACTGCTAGTAAGTCGCGCAAGTTTATGCAGGGGACCTTCCACACGCTCGACGAGCAACATAGATCTCATGGGCACACTGAAGAAGCCAGGAAGCATTTACTTCCTGGCTTTTACGATGTTCAAGGTTTTGCCTGATTCCCGCCGACGGGAAACTTCAAGACATTTCGGCTCGGCGATACCGCGTGCTCCTCCCTGCCCCCTCGCGTTGGATGAGGCCCTTGTCGTCCAGGTGGGAGAGAATTCTGATTGCCATGGTCTGGGAAACGCCAAGCGACTGTTCGATGTCGCTGCGCTTCACGACGGGATTGCTTTCGAACAGCCGGTACGCCCTCTTCTCGGAGTCCGTCAGTCCGTTAAGCTCGGGGCGGTCGACGGCGGCGTAGTTCAGATTGGGCAAGGTGACTTTGAAGGCGTTGGGCGTCGTTTGGATGACCGGCTGCTTCCCGGTGCCGTCGTAGCATTCGTAAATCT
>ERZ1034917.2077-NODE-2077-length-10307-cov-5.325107_pt1 | contig 10307 bp, 10 predicted proteins | sample MGYA00520605_ERZ1034917 | MGnify/ENA primary metagenome ERZ1034917 (study PRJEB33766, sample SAMN09781784) | gut metagenome | biome: gut microbiome | host: Homo sapiens | place: Madagascar | study: EMG produced TPA metagenomics assembly of the PRJNA485056 data... | reverse complement strand
CACGCGCAAAGGAGCGCACGTGAAGTTACCCATAGAACTTCACGTCGGGGAAGGGAAGGTAGAAGAGGGAGGGGGTCCCGCCAGCCAAAGCGAAAACGACACAAAGCGCATCGAAACATGGGCCATGGATCCTCGCCTCGGGTAACGTCTCCGCCGATATGTCACCCCGCGTTTAACATACCCCGCCTTTCGGTAGATGCACCCGCAGTAAGACCCCTGTAGAGTTGTTGAAAGGAGAACGAACCCGAGCAAAGGAGGCATTCATGCTGGAAAGAGGACAAAAAGTAGCGATCAACTACGCAGGATGGCTGGAAGACGGCACGGAATTCGTGAACACCTGGCTAGTGCCCGACAGCGTTACCATCACCATCGGGGCAAGCGGGCTCCTCCCTGCCTTCGAAGAGCAGCTCTTGCCTATGGAAAACGGCATGCGCCGCACCTTCTCCATCCCCTGCGAGAAAGCTTACGGAGCCTACGACCCCGCAGGGGTCATCTCCGTTGCAGCTGATATGTTTCCCCATGCGAGCGAGCTGCCAGTTGGGCAATACATCGAGTTTTCCATACCAGGCGGCAAGGCGCGCGCGAAAGTGATCGCCATCGAAGACGGACAGGTTCTCTTCGACACGAACCACGAGCTGGCGGGACACGACTTGTCCTTCGAAGTGGAACTCGTCGACGACGGCACGACCACGGCGCTCGAAGCCGAAGGCAGCTCAACCGGCTGCGGATGCAATCGCCTGCGCGAGTCCCTTGGAAAATGCGACTGCGATCACGAGCACGCACATCACTGAAACCCGCTACAATGAAATAACTCGCGATTCGCAGAACGCACGCCAATAGCCAGGGGGAGCAATGGGGGCAAGGGAAGCTTTTGAGAGGTGCTTTAGAGAACTCGTGATGGAGAAGCCGTACTCGAAGATCACGGTTACGGAGATTTGCCGCAAGGCCCATCTTTCCAGGAAGACGTTCTACGACAACTTCCAAGACAAAGAAGAGATTCTCCAGGCCATCTTCGAAGACGACGTCGTAAAGCCCGTCCGCACGATGAATACGTTGCTCTCCGTAAGGCAATCTCGCGATTTGCAGGGGATTTACATGCAAAACGTCTACGTCCCCATATACGAAGACAAGGAGTTCTATCAGAAACTTATCCGCCCGATGAAAGGGGTCGACGACACCTTCGTCCGCGTCGTCACGCACTCCCTCGAGCGACTCAATCTCGAGATCATGGGCGATTCCGAAATCTCGAGCGGCCTCGAACGTGAATACGTGGCCTACTACTTCGCATCATCCCAAGCGATGTTCATGCAGAAATGGATCTTCGATGGGATGCTCTTCACACCGCAGGAGCTGGGAACCCTGTACGAGAAGATGACAGGTTTCTACTGGCTCGACAATTCGAAAGACGTCTAGCTCCTTAACACATTCGAGATTGTGCAACCCCCTCCTTCTCGAAACGCTCGCTTTGCCTGCAAAAGCATTGGAAGAGCCGCAATTTCATCAATTGCGGCTCTTTTTGCGTCCCCTGTAACCTGAATGCAAGGGGCGACGGGTCCAACAAGCCCGCCGAAGAACCCAAGGGCAGAACAGCCCAAACAGGTGAGAGAGGAAGGAGCGAGGATGAGCGAGAAGGAAGTCTACACCACAACGGTGCAGAGCATCGCGAGCGGCGGCACGGGCGGTGAGCCCACCGCAGTCGACAGCAAAGACGGGAAGATTGTACGAATCCGCCCCCTGCACATCGATGAGAAGTATACGCACGAAGAGCTTGCCGACTCCATGTGGGAGCTCGACGTCGACGGCAAGAAATTCCGCCCCGAGTACAAGGCTGCCCCCAACTACATGGCGCTCGCCTACAAGGAGCGCGTTTACTCCAAGAACCGCGTGATGAAGCCGCTCAAGCGCGTCGACTGGGAGCCAGGCGGCGACCCTGCGACCATGAACGCGGCAAACCGCGGTAAGTCGAAATTCGTCGAGATTTCCTGGGACGAAGCGCTCGATATCATGGAATCCGAAATCAAGCGCGTCATCGACCAGTACGGTCCCTACAGTGTGCTGTGCATCGGCGAAGACGGCCACCGCGAGTCGAAGGACCTGCATGCAGGCGGCGGTATGCACATGACCGCCATGAACCTTTTGGGCGGCTACACCCGCGAAACGCGCACGCCCGACTCCGTCGAGGGTTGGTACTGGGGCGCCAAGCATTTCTGGGGCTCCGGCTTCAACCGCGGCGGCGGCTTGATTGCGCCCCCGCAGAACGGCTACAGCAACTACAACGTCGTCAAGGACGTCACCGAGAACGCCGATCTGCTCGTCTTCGACGCAGGCGACTGGGAGCTCACGCAAAACTACGCGTCCATGTTCTTCTCCCGCCTGCTCAAGTACTGGGAAGAGCTCGGCAAGGAATTCGTGTCCGTCGACCCGTTCTGCAACTACACGGCCGTCTGCCACAAGACCTTCAAATGGATCCCCATCCTGCCGAACACCGACGCCGCACTCGACTTCGGCGCGATGTACGTCATGATCACCGAGGGCATCTACGACAAGGAATACATCGACACGCACTCCATCGGCTTCGATAAGGTCGCTGATTACGTCCTCGGTAAGGAAGACGGCATCCCGAAGACCCCCGAATGGGCAAGCGAGCGCTGCGGCATCCCCCCGCACACCATCAAGGCCTACGCACGCAACCTGTGCAAGAAGCGCGCGTCGCATGTGCACTATAGCTCCGGCTCCATCAAGACCCCCTACTCCCACGAGCCGGGCCGCACGCAGGCGTACCTGCTCGCCATGCAGGGCATGGGCAAGCCCGGCGTCCAGCAGCTGCACCTCGAGGCCACCCTGGTCGCCAAGGAGAAGCTGGCCGAGTCCTCCACTCGCCCGTTCTCGCTGCTCAACCACTGCCGCATGTTCTATCCCTCCGCCCAGAGCCTGCCCCGCACCGCCATCGCCGAAGCCATCCGCAACGGCCACGTCGAGTGGTACGGCAGCCCCTGCATCGTCTACGTGCCGACCGACGAGCAATTCAAGAAGTTCACCTACCCCGGCGACCCCAAGATGGGTCTCATGATGGCGCAGGCCATGGCGCAGCGCGCGGGTCTGCCCGTTCCCACCGAGGAGCCGCGCATCAACCCCGTGCACATGCTTTGGTCCGAGAAGCCCTGCAACATGAACTGCTGGAACGGCGGCTTCGAGTTCCAGGACGCCATCCGCAGCGACGAGGTGGAGTTCTTCGTCACCAATCATCAATGGATGGAGAACGACTCGCTCTTCGCTGACCTGGTACTTCCTGTCACCACATGCCTCGAAGACGATGACACCATGGGCGCATCGATGACCGTCGGCATGCGCTGGGCGGGCTACACCCCGCACGCATGCGACCGCGTGGGCGTCTCGAAGTCCGACTGGGAAATCGCCCTCGAAGTGCTCGATCGCTTTGGCAAGCGCGAAGAGCTCGACCTCGGCATGACCACCGACCAGTGGCTCGAGTACGGCTTCGCCAATTCTCACCTCACCACCGAGGTCGATTGGGACACCCTCGTCGAAAAGGGTCTCTACTATCCCAAGCTCGAGGAGAACTGGCGCGACGAGCTGCCCGGCATGCGCGGTTTCTACGAAGACCCGGAGAACTTCCCGCTCGACACGCCCTCCGGCAAGCTCGAGTTCTACTCCCAGGCACTCGCAGACAACTTCCCCGATGACAAAGAGCGTCAGCCCATCGCCAAGTGGATTACAGGCGGCCCCGCCGAGGAAGGCTGGACGCACGACGAGTCGCTCTGGGGCGAGCGCTGCAAGAAATACCCGCTGCTCGTCACGGCAAACCCCGCGCGTTTCCGCGTGCACGTCCAGGGCGACGACATCGCCTGGTACCGCGAAATCGAGACGACCAAGGTGAAAGGCCCCGACGGCTATCTGTACGAGCCCGTCTGGATGGCCCCCGAGGACGCTGAGGCCCGCGGCATCAAGAACGGCGACATCGTCAAGGTCTACAACGAGCGCGGCATCATCCTCACGGGCGCCCGCATCTCCCAGCGCATCACGCCTGGCTCGGTAGTCGTAGCAAAGGGTTCGCGCGTCGACCCAATCGCCCCGCACATCGACCGCGGCGGCGCCATCAACCTGATCAGCCCCGAGGCGACCGTGTCCAAGAACTGCAAGGGCTTCGCGGTCACCGGCTACCTGATCGAGGCCGAGAAGCTAACCCAGGAAGAATACGACAGCTGGAAGAAGGACTATCCCGAGGCATTCGATCGCGCTTACGACGCTGGCCAGGGCATCACCCGCGATGCCTGGGTCGTCGAGGCGTAGGAAGAGAGGACAACAAGATGAAAGGCTTCGTGATTCACGCCGAAAAATGCATGGGCTGCCACGCCTGCCAGATCGGCTGCAAAGACGAGCATTGCGGAAACTGCTGGATGCCGTATACCCAGGAGCAGCCGGAGTCCGGCCAGTTCTGGATGAAAGTCAACCAGAAAGAGCGCGGCCAGCGTCCCCAGGTAAAGGTGAGCTACATTCCCGTGCCTTGCCAGCACTGCGAAAACGCTCCCTGCATCGCTGCGGGCAAAGATGGCGCCGTCTATCGCCGCGACGACGGTCTTGTGATCATCGACCCCGTTAAGTCCAAGGGTCAAAAGCAAATCGTCAAGTCCTGCCCCTACGGCAAGATCTTCTGGAACGAAGAGCTCGACATTCCGCAGAAGTGCACGGGATGCGCGCATATCCTCGACGGTAACGAGCCGCTCAAAACCCCACGTTGCGTGGATAACTGCCCCGTGCACGTTATCGAATTCGGCGAGATCGACGAGCTCGACCTCGAGGGAACGGAAGTCTTGCATCCGGAATACGGGACCAAGCCGCACGTGTACTACACAGGCCTGCCGAAGCGCTTCATCGCAGGCACGGTGTTCACGCCCGAGGACGAGGAAATCGTCGAAGGCGCGACCGTCACCATCACCAACGGGACGGACACCTACACCGACACCACCAACAGCTGGGGCGACTTCTGGATCGACGAGCTGGCTGAAGACGAGTGGACAGTCACCATCGAAGGCGCTGGCAAGGAAAAGACCTTAACGGTGAGCACGGTCGAGAAAGACCGCGGCCTCGGCGACATCGCGCTGGTGTAGAGATGGCAGTCGAACGCATGACAAGCACCAAGCAGCCGCCCGCGGGCGAGACCGACTCCCAACAGGGCTGGGTGCGCATCGTGCGCGTCGACTACGAGAGAAACGAGCTCTACGACAAGGCTGGCCGCGGCTACTACGAGCTGCCGGGGAGCCTCTGGACCGAGTTCGGCCCGGTGCATGAGGGAAGCATTCGCTATTGGGGAAGCGGATCTCATGCGGGGCATATCAACCTGCTGCCCGCCCTTATCTTCACGGGCGGGCAGTGGGTGAGCCTTCTGGGCAAGCAAGCTTAGAGGACCGAAAAGCTTCATCTGTTTTCGCACGTTTTTCGTTTTCGAACAGAACTTCATCAATAAATCACGCAGGTGGGCGGCTCTTATGGGTCACCTGCCGAAAGGGGGCAAGGGATGAAGGATTTACTCGGAAAGTACGGAATCAAGCAAATCGGCTTTTACGTCAAGAATCTGGAAGAATCCGCCAAGATGTTCAACGAGCTGATCGGCGCAGGCCCGTTTGTTGACCTAGGCGTGTCCGAACCAGCCTCGCTAACGTATCGCGGCAAGGACTCGGGCATGCGCAGCCGCTGCGCACTGGGCCATATCAAAGACGTGCAGATCGAGCTCATCGAAGTTGTTACAGACGAGCCCGACGTGTACAAGGATAACGGCTTCGGCATCCACCACCTCTGCATTTGGTCGGACGACGTTGATGCAGTGGCAGAGGAATTCAAGGCCGCAGGTGTTGAAGTCGCCATGGAGATGGTCTCCGGCCAAGGGCTTAAGGTCATGTACATGGATGCACGCGAGCAGCTCGGCTGCTTCGTCGAATGCAACGAGCCGATCGAGCAGCTCTGGCAGGGCGCAAAGGCCCTTCACGAGAACGCCCAGGAGGGCACACCGGCGCTTATCCCCATGTCCGCGCTCATGGGCGGAAAGTAAGGGACAAGGCTTTCCCAATCGGGACGAATCAATGTGGGTTCTGGGCCCGTCTGCACAAGCGGGCGGGCCTTTCTGCATACCGAGAGGAGAGGGAAATGACGGAGAGGGATTACTACGACTTGAGCGGGCGCGTGGCGCTCATTACCGGTGCAAGCTCGCATGGCATCGGCAATCAGAGCGCAAAGACGCTCGCCGCGCACGGGGCAAAAGTGTTTCTGGTTGCCCGTCGAGAGGAGAAGCTTCAAGAGGCCGTCGCCGAAATCGAGGCGAACGGTGGCGAGGCATCTTATTTCGCGGGCGACGCCTCGAGTGAGGAAATCTGCAAGGCGGCGGTCGAGAAGTGCATCGCCGACTTCGGACGTTTGGACATTATGGTTTTGGCTGCGGGCACCTCGGGCCTTTCCGAGCGCAGCATGGAAGATGCCTTCAACACGGAGAATTGGCGCAACATCTTGGCCGTTAATCTGGACAGCGTCTTCTTCATGGTGAAGTATGGCTGGGAAGAATGCGCCAAAAACGGCGTGGGCGCCATCATCCCCGTCGGATCGCTCGCATCCTGGCACGCCGCCGGATCTACGGCCTACACGGCCACCAAGGGAGCCATCCGCTCGCTTACGCAGAAGTGGGGCAAGCTGCTCGGGCCCAAGGGCATTCGCGTCAATACGCTCTATCCCGGCTTCATCGACACCGACATGACCCACGGCGCCACTAAGATGGAATCCTATATCAACTCCGTTATCGGAAAAATCCCCTTGGGACGCTATGGCAACGTCGACGACTGCGCGAATGCCGTGCTCTACCTGGCAAGCGACGCATCGAGCTTCATGAACGGGCAGCACCTCGTCATCGATGGCGGCGAGCTCGCCTAAAGAAACCTCGGGAAGATGGCGGGGCCCCGCCGCAAAACCGGACCCCGCCTTTCTCGGCCAAACAACAATCGGCTTGTTCGTGATAGTAGCGTATTGAAGAGCGCCTTCCAATATCGCGAACGTTACAAAGGAGTAACAATGCCTGAGAACATTGCAGAGCAGGTCCAGCAGACCAATGCTTTCATGAGAGCCCCTGAAGGGAAAAACTCCTTACCGTTATAGGTGTGTACTGCGGAATCATCGCAAACCTCCTCATCTCGACCTCGAACGCCACCGTGCTGCCCGCCGCCGCAGCGGACATCGGCGGCATGGACATCTACGGCCTGGCGCAGAGCATCTCGAGCGTGCTCTCCGTTGCCCTGATGCCCGTTTTCGGCTTCATCGCCGCACGCAACCCGCACCTGAAGCGCATTCTGTGCACAATCGGCCTCGCCGACGGCGCCTGCGTGCTTCTGGTGCGAGCCGTTGCCACCAACATGATGATAATTGTGGTAGCAAACGTTTTCTGGGGTATGGTGTCCGCCGCCGTCTTCGGCGTGGGCTTCACCATCATCCGCGACGTCTACGACCGCAAGAAAGCAGGCTTTTACCTGGGTCTTGTGGGTACGGTCATGTCCGCCGCAACGCTCATCGGCCCCATTGTCGCCGGCTTCGTCATCGACTCGCTGGGTTGGCGCGTGTGGACGTGGATCTGCGTCGCCGTTCTTGTCATCGGCGCGCTCGTCACGTTCTTCGGCGTGAAAGTGAAGAAAGAAGAGGTCGCCGACCTGGCTTCTGCGGGCAAGAGCTTTGACGGCTTCGGCGCCATCTGCGTCATGATTGCCTTCGCAGCGCTCATTGTCGGCCTCTCTATGGGCACGAGCTACGTGAAGTTCGGCACGCCGCTCAACACGGCACTGCTCGTCATCGCAGTCGTATTCCTCATCCTTCTGGCCATCAACATCAAGAAAAAGGGCAACGACGCCATCATCCCGATCGATACCCTCAGAAACCGCAACGTGCTGGTTCTCACCGCTTCCAACTTCCTGCATAACTTCGGTTCGATGACTATCGTCTTCTTCATCGCCGGCTTCATCATGCGCACCCTGACGAACGACCCCATCTGCCAGACCATAGGCTCTGCGACCGCCGCCGGGCTCGCATCCGCGCTCATGGCAGTGCTCGGATTGGTGCTCGGCCCGATCTTCGGCAAGATGATCGCCAAGGCTGGCACCGCCAAGACCGTCATGACCATCGGCAACGTCGTGCGCGTCGTCGTCATGGCATGCTTCGTGCTCTTCCTCGTGCCTGGCGTACCCGTGTGGGTCATCTACGTGCTCATGTTCCTGGCTGGCATCTTCAACTCGCAGCAGCAGGTCACGCAGTCGGCAGCACCCCAGATCATGCTCACCGCCAAAGAACGCACCATCGGCAACTCCACCATCCAGCTCGGCCAGAACCTGGGCGCGGGTATTGGCATGGCCGTGTTCACGCTGATTTTGGCTGTCGACCCCGCTGGCGGCATGCGCATCTGCATGGTCGTGGCGCTCGTCGCCTGGATCATCCTGCTCCTTATCACCTTCTTGCTGAAGAAGCCTGCGCCCGAGGAGATGGAAGGCTAGAGGGCCCTCGTCAATTGAAAGCATCGCTCGCCGCGCGGCGCACCCGTCCGCGCGGCGAGTTCGATAATCACCCGGCAGCGAGCATGCTCAGCTCGACCACTGCCTAAGAGATAGGATAGCTATGAAAAAACTGCAGGTGGTAACCGGAGGCACTTCTGGCATGGGCCTTGCGACCGCCATCGCGCTCGGCAAGTTCGGACCGTTCTCATCGGCGGGCGCAACGAGCGCCGATTGGCTGATGCCCTCTCGAAGCTCAAGGAGGCGGGCGTTGAGGCGTATGGCAAGTCCGTCGACATCGCCGACCGCGCATCCCTTGACGCCTTCGCCGCGTACGCCGCAATCATCGCGCCTTTGGGCAACGTGCTCAACGCCGCCGGCGTCGATGCGGGTGGAGCCGACCTCATCATCAAGGTGAACATGGTGGGCACGGTGAACTTCGTCGAAGCGTTCCTCCCCTTCCTTGAGGCAGGTGCACGCCTGGTGAACTTCTCGTCGATCACCGGCTACTTCGTCCAGCCCACCCCCGAGGAAAAGGAGCTGTGGGACAGCCCGAACGACCCCGAGTTCTTCACCAAGGTCAAAGCGGCCATCCAGAACCGCGAAGTTCCAGAGGCGATGCGCCACATGGGTGAAGACTACCTTTACTACCCCATCTCCAAAACCTTCACCCAGTACTACACTCGCGCCAACACCCTGCGCTTCGGGCGCAAGGGTTGCCAGATTTTCTCAATCGCCCCGGGCGCATTCGACACCCCGATGCTGCGCGAATCCCCTGATGAAGTCATTGCCGGCATCGCAAAGGGCACCGCGTTTGGCCGTTTGGGCGAACCGGAAGAGATGGCCGACTTCATCGTACGCCTGCTTGAGCCAGGACACGACTACTTAACCGGCGTCGACCTTATTTTGGATGGCGGTAAATTCGGCTTGACCACGGCCAAGCAGCTGGATTAACGGAAAGCGCGCCTGCGGCGCCCCCCGTCCGCAGGCGCCTTCAAGAGAGGAAACCTTCCCATGAGCAACGTTATCACGAAGGATTACACCGACTACTTCAAGGGCCGTGACTGGGTCCATATGCTGGGATTTTACGCGCAGGATTGGCGCAAGTTCATGACCGATCACAATCGCGTCTTCGGCTCCGGTCGATTCTTCTACACCACCAACACCTTCTCGCGTCTGCTCTTCCATGGCGACGAAGTCGACTGCACAGGCCTGGAGTTCCATGCCGCTTACGGCGCCTGGGGGAGCCATACCATCGAAGTCGTCGAGCCCGTTCCCTTCAGCGTTCCTACGATGTTCAGCGAGATCAATAGCGAAGGCGAGCCTGGCTTCAATCACCTGCATATCTTCGTTGAAGATTTGGAGGAAGCTCAGGACGCATGCGAGTTCCTGAAGATTCCAGTTATCACGGTGGGATACCCCGACATGGCGAACGCGATTGAAAAGGCGAAAGCGACTGGCGCAGACGTCGAAGCGATCAAGAAGAACGCCGGCAAGGCATCCTTCATGGTGTGCGATATGCGCAAGGAACTTGGCTTCGCCGTGCAATTGATTACCCCACGAGCCCAAGCGCTCCACAACGCAATCATCGGCGCCAAGGACAAATGGGACGGCAGCGCGGAAACCATGTTCATTCCCCTCGGCGGAAAATAGCCCTCCGAACGGATGGCCTCCCATTATCCCAGGAGGCCATCCGCCCCAATACCAATTCCCTCGCAAGCGGCGCACGGAAGATCTCGCAGGCTTCCGTGTGCCGCCCGTTTATAAGCCTTACCC
>ERZ1034917.2071-NODE-2071-length-10353-cov-11.026122_pt1 | contig 10353 bp, 8 predicted proteins | sample MGYA00520605_ERZ1034917 | MGnify/ENA primary metagenome ERZ1034917 (study PRJEB33766, sample SAMN09781784) | gut metagenome | biome: gut microbiome | host: Homo sapiens | place: Madagascar | study: EMG produced TPA metagenomics assembly of the PRJNA485056 data... | reverse complement strand
ACGAACATACCACGCCGACTATCTCAAATCCAAATGGGGATGGCTGGGCGATTACTTTGTTCTGACACGTTTTTCGATACATCACTCTTTCCTTACTGCACGGTTTTTCTCGTTTTTCAGGAATAAGATACTACACAATCAGAATTTTTCTGCTGCAATTTATTCAAAATCAATAGATTTTACCGCATCAGAACAAAGTTCTATCAACTTATCTTGTGCGTGAACTTGAATATATGCATGGTCATAACCATTTTCCGATGCATACTTAAAAGCGGTATACAGCAGACGTTCTCCCAGTTTACGGCCACGCAACTCTTCTGCGACTTTGAACGTACAAAGTTTTAATACTTTGCCATATAACGTTTGATGCGGTTCAGTTGTAACCTCTGGCTTATTTTCCTCCTTAAAAATACATACTGCCAGCGGTTCATCTTTTTCATTGCAAATGCACCACGCCTGACGATGTTGTCTGGCTGCCTCATGAAACCAACTATCAAAACCGGGGTAAGATTCACGAAGAGAATCCCAAAATGAGGATTCGATGTGCAACCGGTATATATGTTTCAGTTCAATTCCGTAGGGGACTTCAAATGCAGGTTCTACTTGATTCCTTAAGAAAAAGATAAACTGATCCAGATGATGCACCTGATCTTGAAGCCCGGCTCGGTATGCTTTGCGCGACACACCTCGATCTTCGGAGACTAAAATATGTACAGCCCCTGATTTCAAGGCATACAGCAATAGATTATCAACACGATCGTTGTCTCTATTTTCAACCCATCCTAAAGCTGAAATATCTTCTGGGGATGGCTCCGGCGGTGAATTCAGAACATTATATTGATCCAATCTCGATAAGTTACGCCTGCGGCGGTCTGCATTTGTATCCCGATTTAAATCATCCTTTTGTGCCGGATGAACAAAGACATGGAAGGAGAGTTGATCCAGAAGACGCTGCATTTCTGCCAATCTTGGATCTAATGGATATTCCAAATCATTCAGGGAGATAATGATATTGGTATCAAGAAGAATGTTCAAATGACTGCTCATTATAATATGCTTACTCCCAGTCGTCACAAAGAACTTCAGCCTGTTTCAATACCAGATCAATCGCATCTTCCCGTTTATCCGGTGGATATTTATAGCGTCGCAAAGCAGAGCGGACCAGAAGTCGGAGTTTTGCCCGGACCTCTTCCCGTTTCTGCCAGTCAACAGTTGCACTTTTCCGCAGTTTATCGGTAATTTCAACAGCAATCTTCTTCAGGGTATCATCGCCAAGTTCACGAACCGCACTCTCATTATCAGCCAAAGCATCATAGAATGCCTTTTCATCCGGAGTCAGCCCCAGCTTTTTATCATGTTCCTGCGCTGCTCTGAAATCCTTTGCCATATCGATCATTTCCGCAATGACCTGTGCCGTTTCTATGGACCTGTTGTGATACAAATTCATGGTGACAATCAGTCTATCGCCGTATTTTTTCTCCATTACGATATTATTACGGCAATAATATTTTATCTCATCCTTCAGTAATTTTTCCAAAAGTTCCGCGGCAAGGTTCTTTGTCTTCATATTTCGCAGTTCTTCCAGAAACTCGTCGGAAAGCAGACCGATATTTGGCTTATCTATTCCGGAAAGTTTGAAAATATCCTCCACTCCGCTTGAAGATACTGCGTTATCCAGCAGCTGACGCAACAGTGAATTCTTGTTGCTTTCACTTTTCTTACGGTCAACTTCCGTATATTTCAGGAGAATTGCCTTAACCGCTTCGAAGAACGCGATTTCCATTTCAAAGACTTTTGCTTCATCAAGCGTACTGCAAAGAGCATATGCCCGGCTTAAAGCGCTGATTTCATCCAGATAACGCTTCTTGCCATCATCCAAACCAAGAATATGATCCAGTGCCAATGGCAGAATCTGAAGCGTATTCTGACGGAAAGCGGAATAGTCAAATCCGGCGAAGAAACCGCGGACTACATCCAATTTTGTCTGGAAAATCCGGTATGCCTCCTGAATATTCAGAGTCGGCTGCCCTTTGCCTTTTGCCTGCGTATAAGTTTTCAGAGCCTCTTTCAATTCATTGGCAATGCCGATATAATCCACGACCAGACCGCCTGGTTTATCCTTGAAAACCCGGTTGACACGGGCAATAGCCTGCATCAGATTGTGTCCCTGCATCGGTTTATCCACATACATGGTGTGGCAACATGGCGCATCAAATCCGGTCAGCCACATATCCCGGACAATGACCAGTTTCAATTCATCTTCGGGAGTTTTAAAACGCTTTTCGAGCCTCTTTTTTGTCTGTTTGCTGTAAACGTGTTTGGCAATCTCCGGCTCGTCAGCAGCGGAACCTGTCATAATGATTTTGATTGCTCCTTTTTCCGGCTCATCGGAATGCCACGCCGGACACAATGCAATGATTTCGTTGTAAAGGTCCACGCAGATTTGACGACTCATACAGACGATCATTGCCTTACCGATAAAAGTTTCAGTCCGTTTTTCATAGTGGGTCACCAAGTCGGCGGCAAGTTCTTTCAGACGTGCTTTTGCGCCTACCAGTTTCACTAGCTGAGCCCATTTGCTTTTGGTATTTTCCCGCTGTTCGATTTCGTCTTCTTCGAGAACTTCTTCCGCTTCCCGGTTCAGTTCTTCGATCTTTTCCCGGTCAATATCCAGCTTGGCAAGACGGCTCTCGTAATAAATCGGAACGGTAGCATGATCGCTGACCGCGTCCTGAATGTCATAAATGCTGATGTAGTCTCCGAAAACTGCACGGGTATCGTGATCCAGCGATTCAACCGGAGTCCCTGTAAAACCGAGAAATGTGGCATTGGGCAAGGCTTCCCGCATGTGACGGGCATACCCGACTTTATAGGTATTGCTTTTGCGGTCAAATCGTGCCTTTAGACCGTATTGACTGCGGTGTGCCTCATCGGAAATCACAATGACATTGGAGCGGTTGCAAAGTATTGGGTGCGTTGTTTCACCGTCCAAAGTGGAAAATTTCTGAATCGTGGTAAAGAAAATCCCGCCGGAAATGCGGCTGGCAAGTTCTGTCCGCAGAGTGTCCCGGCTGTCCGCCTGAACGGGAGTCTGCCCCAGCAGAGAAACGCTGTCGCAGAAGGTCTGATAGAGCTGACCGTCAAGATCGTTGCGGTCGGTAACAATGACAAAAGTGGGATTCTCCATTTCCGGCATCCGGGAAAGTTTGGCGACAAAACAGCACATGGAAATGGATTTTCCACTGCCCTGCGTATGCCAGACCACACCGCCCCGGTGATCACCGGAAGATGCCTTGATTGCAGAGTCCACCGCCGCCCGGACCGCGTGGAATTGGTGGTATCCGGCAATTTTCTTGATGATCTTTTCACCGTCCTGCTCAAAGATAATGAAATAGCGGAGATAATCCAAGAGAAGCGGCAGATGGAAAAATCCTTTGATGACAGTTTCCAGTTCCAGTTTGAATTCCGGCTTCTGCTGTTCGTTTTCCAGTGTGCGCCAGACTTGAAAACGCTCCTTGTCGGCAGTCAGCGAACCGATTCGCGCCGTAATGCCATCGGAAATAATCAGTCCCTCATTGTAATTGAAAAGGTCGGAAATATCGTTTTTATAATTTTGAAGTTGATTGAACGCATCCCAGATGTCGGCATTTTCATCGGTCATATCCTTGAGTTCAATGACAAAGAGGGGCAGACCGTTGATAAAACAGACAACATCGGGGCGGCGGGTCTTATGCGGACCTTTGACCGTAAACTGATTTACTGCAAGGAAGTGATTGTTCCTGACATTCTGAAAATCAATGAGTTTAACCGAATCCCGTTTGTTTTCATCTTTAAACTTGAAATCAACAGAGACCCCACTCAACAGTAGTTTGTGAAACTCCCGGTTATTCTCTTCCATTGACGGAGACTGCTGCTTGCAAACCAGATCTGCGGCATCATCAAGAGCGGACTCCGGAATCCCCGGATTGATTCTGCGCAAAGCAGCAAGCAACCGGTCACGCAGCACAACGGAACGAAAATCTTCCCGTTCCAAATCCGTCCCATGAGCAACCTCCCACCCTCGCGAACGGAACTGCTCCAACGCCCAGTTTTCTAAGTTTATCTCTGATAGCATCGCAAATCTTTTTGTGAATTAGTTTTTTATAATTCTTCGATATGCTATAATCAATGTAGCATATTTTGAATTCGTTGACAAAACGCGTCTAAATGTTTTTGTAAAATATCTCCATTTATATATTTTTCCAATAGTATTTGCGGTTTTAAATGTTTATCGTTACCTGAAATTTGAGGTAACCCAAGAAAACTTTCTAAATCATGGTCTAATTCCTGAATACACTTAGTAAAGTCATTTTTGTGACCATTTATAATTTGATTCCATTCATTTTGATGGTTTCGCCCATTGTCTTTATCATAAAGCACAGAGTGATAAATACCTAATGATGAGCATAGGTTCATAAATTTTGGCATATTAAATTTTCCCATTGAATCCAAAATATAACAACCACATGGAATTTCTAATTTGTTATCACTAATCAGTTTATTAATAAGTGCTATTTCACTTGGTCCTTCCACAAAAAGAACCTGCTCTGCAAAGAAAATATTTAACCGATCAGGATTTAGTAAGATAAAGTATCTTATGGACTCCATTTCTTCTGTCCGTAATTCACTATGGTTCTGTGTTGCTACCACAGCTGTTGAAGAAAGATTTTCTCTTGCTATATTGTCCCATTCGTTTTTTGTAATCTGCCGATATTGAACTTCCCCGTCTTGCCTTTGAACTTTTATCAAGGAAAACATAGCTTGATCTTTTCTTGACAGCATAAATGGGGAATGCGACGTACAAATTATTTGTATATTGTTTCCACAAGACATTTTCTCCAACGCTCTAGCCAACGATTCCTGTTGTGACGGATGCAAAAATGCTTCAGGTTCTTCAAAAAGTATTAACGTCATATCTGGTTGAAAAGAGTCTTTTTTTGTATCCTTAACAGGTTCAAATTTTGCAGAAAGCTCTAACAAAGAATAAATGAAATGCCTCTGGAACCCTGAACCATATGCGGAAACATCTTGCTGGGCATTTAAAGTTAAATCTGTTAAATCAAATCCAACCATATTTTTCACAATCAACTCAATTGTAGGTGGATTTATGGTTAATTCAAATTTTGTATTCCAATTTTTTAGTTTTTCAGAAAAATCCTGCTCAAAGTTATAAAGCAAGTTCTGTTGCTCACTTTTTAAGCCTCTTATTTTTGTCGCAAACGTTTCAACACTTTCTTTGAGGGATGTGTATGCTTCACTATTTTTTGCAACGGTTGTCATTAAATTCAGCAATATGTCTCGCAATGCTGATGCGCCAGTCATTTTGGTATGATCCTCAACTTTGCTGACGGCAGGAATATATATTATTGAACCAAATTTTCCTTGCTGTACCCCTTTCCAACCATAAAATGAACTATTTTGCAAGGTTCCATCTACAGCATAAGCGTATATATATCCGGCTTTAAAATCAGGTGATTTTGTAGCAAAATACTTTCTTACTTTTAATGTATTATTTCCCAAACAATATTCAGCTTTGAGAGATTCCTGTTCATCCGATGTTAGTTTGAATAATATTTCAATCCATGATTCCTGATCATCTGGATGCAGTATGGAAAGATCTTTTTCTGAAAATTTGTAATCTTTCTCATAAAATGCGCGAATTGCATCAATAAAAGTAGTTTTTCCCGAATTATTAGTACCTACAAAAATACTATAAGGGTTCAAAATAACTTTCTGATCATAAATGCCACGAAAATTATGAATTGTAATTTCTGAAATTTGCATATTTTTTCCTTTCAAGCAACGATGTTTATTGAGTTCTCATATAGACGATTACCGTCCATATAGTATTTGTTTTAATTTTGACATGCTCGCGCCTCAAAAACAGAAGTTAAAGTTTGATCACGCTGCATTTTAAGGGTTATATTCTGCAGCTTACAGAGCAATATTTTATTTAACATATCGGCAAAACAAGAATTATTCAACAAAGAAGCTGGAGGAACAATTGTCTGAGCTTGTGAAAGATGTTTGCGTTGAATATGTCCCATTGTTACAGCTTTATCAGAAGCGATTCTTTGAAATTCAGGAAGATGCCGCTTTGTCCAGAAATAGTAAAACCATTTGGGGTATTTTGTAGATGACACCTTAAACAAATGCTGATTCAAGGCTCCTTTGCCACCGCACCACAATACGACATTTAAAGAACCTGACCATGAGAAGAGAACATCTCCATTATGTATGACGTATTCTTGAGGCACTTTCAATGAGGCATGATCCGCCCCTTCGGTTGTTTCTTGATTCAATTGCGCAATTTTTATTACTGGCAGATAGTCTGTTTCCTCTGTTGAAGCTGGATATTTTTGCATCGCAAGACCATTCAGAAAATCCGCAATTGTATCCAACGGACGTATTTCCCACCCCTCCGGAATTTTCCCTTGTTCTGATTCGACCATTACAGACGGAAACAGGCTGGCGGTATGGGCTAGTTCGGAATAGGCGTCAGGGTAAAAGGTTTTCATTTCGGCGAGTTGGACTTCGGTTTTGCCGGAGATCGACATTATTGCCGCCAATTCGGGATCTTTGCCGTTTTCTATTGCGGCGATTTTTGCCCTGACCGGTTCAAAATCCACAAACCAGCTTTTGAACAATGCTTCTGCCATCGCCTCTAACATCTTGCTCATCTTTCGGTTCAACTCGATTTTATCATCAAATGCCGACAAAATCCCCGCAATACGTTTTTGTTCAGGAAGAGGGGGACAGAAAAACTCATAATCACGCATTTGTTTTAATGATACATTTTTTATTGTAGTTCCTGTGGCAACAGAAACAGCATAATTCTGGAAATTAGGATGCGTTAATACATAGTAAATAAATTTTCTAGAATACTCTTTTTTTACATTGAGATAACAAGCACTTTTCCCTAAAATACACTTTTCGCCTCTATACAATGCAACATTTCCAATAGTTCCATTGATAGAAACGAGAACCGTTCTATCCGTCAGGTCTTTTTTATACTTATTATATTCGTCAACAGAAACCCGCTTTGTATCTTCCTTTACGATGATAAAACCGGAAGATAGATTATTACCATTGATAAAGGTATATACCCCACTGGGATTATATATTGGCGTCCCATGTAATCCATCACCCAATAGAGAAACTGTTTCTGCTAACTTTACTTTATCCCATTTTACTTCTTTTTTAGAAATTAAAACAGCATATTCCTGTTTGATTCTATCTTGAAAATTTTCAGGTATCTCATCCCATAAAAAGAGATCCACACGGAACGGCAGGGAACTTTCCGCAAAGGCATCCCGGCAGTTGGCGAGTCCGCTTTTGTCGGAGCAGAATGCCACAAGATCCAAGTCTGAGGATGGCGTTGCATTCCAATGTACACGGGAACCGTACGCCCACACTTCCGTATCCGGCAAATGGGTTGCAAAGATGGAACAGACGAGTTGACGCTGTTCCGGTGTAATGTCAATATCCTTTACGATTGCCATAACTCTTTGCTCATTGTTGTATAAAGTTCCCGGCTGTCCGCAATGAAGTCTCCAACAATATCCAGACATTCTTTCGCTTTTTCGCCGCTGTAATCGTGGGATGTTCCGATCCTCGCCTCTGCATAGCGCATCCATTGTTCAACCGGGGATGGCAGCAGTTTATTTTCCGCCGCCAATCGGAAAATCGGCTTGGGGCTTGCCGGAACGTCTGCAAGACCTAACTCTTCCCGCAAATACCGGGCAAGCACTTTCCACATGCAGTCGTAACAGACCTCAAAACGCTGAATCGCCGATTCCGCAATCCCCTCCATTACCAGTTCCGGAAGCAGACCTTTGGGCAAATGCAGCCAGGTTTCATATTGCAATTCCAAATGATGCAGAGAGAGTTGTAATTTGCTGTAATCAATCATTTCAGAAGCCCTTTTGTCTTTTTATTTCGTCAAAAAGCTGACCGCAAAAAAACTTCAACAGTTCTTTTTCAGCAGGAGCAAGTGTCTCTGCTTCACCAATACATTTCTCTGCCAACTCTTTATTGAATTCAATCATGGCTGGATTTGTTGCAAAATTAGCATTGGACAACGCTTGTGCAACAGCACTGATTTTCAAAAATTCATGGAATTCACTCATTCTATCACCTCATGTTCTAACAAACCAGCCGCCGGTTTTGGATGTGCCGCGGTATTCGATTTTCATTATTTCACCTCAAATCCGAGACTGAGAAGATTTGCTTTAATTTTTGCATCAAGAATTGCCGCTTCTTTCAATTGAGTGTTGTATTCTGCAACAAGCGGTTTCATTTTTTCAGCAAAAGTCAGATTGTCCGATTCATCCCGCACCGTGCCGACATAGCGTCCCGGTGTAAGAATGTAGTCATTTTTCCGGATTTCATCCAGTTTTGCACTGCGGCAGAAACCTGCTGTATCTTCATAATTCCCGCCCTTTTGCCAGTTATGAACCGTTTGGGCGATTTTCTGAATATCTTCATCCGAAAAATCACGCAGGACACGATCTTTCATATAGCCCATCTGACGGGCATCAATGAAAAGGACCTCTCCGGGGCGGGGCTTTTCGCCTTTGCGCAAAAACCAGATACAGGCAGGGATCTGGGTATTGGTAAACAACTGTCCCGGCAGGGCAATAATTGTCTCTACTTTATCATCTTCCAGCAGATTTTTCCGGATTTCACCCTCGTTATTGGTATTTGAACTCATGGAACCATTTGCCAGAAGAAGTCCCATTTTTCCACCATAAGCCAAATGATACAGCATGTGCTGCATCCACGCAAAGTTTGCATTTCCGGCAGGGGGAGTGCCGTAGACCCAGCGGGGATCATCCTGCAATTGCTCTCCGCCCCAGTCTTTCAGGTTGAATGGCGGATTTGCCATAACAAAATCTGCTTTCAAATCGGGGTGCTGGTCGTCCAGAAAGCTGTCTGCATTCTTTTTGCCGAAATCAAATCCGAATCCGCGGATCACCATATTCATCGCCGCCAGACGCCAGGTTGTCGGATTGGATTCCTGTCCATAGATGGAAATAGTATCAATTCTGCCGACATGTTCACGAAGGAATCGTTCGCTCTGAACAAAGAATCCGCCGGAACCCATTGCCGGGTCAAAGACACGCCCGTGATCCGGTTCCAGAATCTCCACGATCAGGGAAACAATCGCTTTCGGAGTATAGAACTGTCCGCCTTTTTTTCCCTCTGCCAAAGCAAATTGTCCGAGGAAATATTCATAAACATGCCCGAGAATATCTTTCGATTTCATTGTGGCATGTTCAAATGGAATAGAACTAATAAGGTCAATCAGCCCCGCCAGTTTTTCCTGATCAATTTGAAAACGTGTGTAATTTTTGTTCAACAGACCTTTCAGTTTCGGATTTTCTTTTTCAATGGCATCCAGTGCATCATCAATCAAACGTCCGGTACTCTTGAACTCGTAAATATGAGTTTTCCCGTTTTTGATTTCAATTTGCTGACCGATTGTCAACCGGCAGTTATCCTGCAGCATTTTCCAGCGTCCCAACGCCGGAACCCAGAAAATATTATCTGCCGCATAATAGTCCCGGATTTCCAATTCCGCATTGATTTCATCCAGATCAACTGTGCCAAGAAAATAATCGCTTTCCGGATCAGCAAAAAGCCGTTTCAACTCTTCTCTGCGGGCATCGAAAGCATCACTTACATATTTGATAAAGATCAATCCCAACACGACATCTTTATACTCGCCGGGATCAACGGAAGAACGTAATTTGTCTGCCGCTTTCCAAAGTTTGGCATCCAATTCGTTCAAAAATTTCTGTTCGTTATCATTCATAATTTCAATTCCGATTATTCCGTTGCCTTATCCGCTTTTACCCATGCATCAACTTCGTCTTTTTTAAATTTCCAGCTGCGCCCGATACGGTGTCCGGGCATACCTTTTGTTTCAATCCAGCGGTAAATCGTCTCCCGGCGGGCGCCGAGATACTCGGAAATTTCTTTCATTGACAGCCAGCGATCATCCATTTCAACAGACCTTGTTTTAGAGTTTGTTTTCCGTATCATAGCTGAAATATACCGTCTGCTCTGTTTATTTCAAACGTAAAACTGTATTGTTGAGATATTTTTTGTGATAACAAGATATATTCTGCGAACTTTTGCTTGATTATTCAGAACTTTTTTCATTGCTTTATTCTGCTTGGTCGATATTGAATATACAATGCCCCAAAACACATAATTTTCCCTATCGCCCGGCGATAGGAATATTGCCTCTTCATTTTAGAATTTATCCCTAAATAACGCCTAATTTTCTAAAAATGATAATACTTGCTG
>ERZ1034917.2067-NODE-2067-length-10371-cov-10.063106_pt1 | contig 10371 bp, 13 predicted proteins | sample MGYA00520605_ERZ1034917 | MGnify/ENA primary metagenome ERZ1034917 (study PRJEB33766, sample SAMN09781784) | gut metagenome | biome: gut microbiome | host: Homo sapiens | place: Madagascar | study: EMG produced TPA metagenomics assembly of the PRJNA485056 data... | reverse complement strand
ATACGCCCGCGTACATCTTTGCGCGACATGCGAGTGGAAGAATGGCAATATTTGCACGCTGCCGCGCTGCATGAAAATTGAAGAAAGGAGATACAATGACCCGAGAAGAATTCAACCAAAAGAAAACCTGGCTATGGAGATACCAACGCAGCAGGAATCATGAACGGCAGCTACGCCAGCAGATACAGAGCGAACGAGAACGTGCAGCAGCTACCACGAAAGCATTATCCCCCGTTGTGGTATCTGCTGGCGGTAAAAATAAAATCGAGGATGCCGTTTGCAGAATCATGGAGCGTCAGGAAGCTCTATACAAGCAGATTATTGAAACCGAAATGCAAAGGGAAGAAATCGAAACCGCAATAAACTCTGTGCAAGACCAAATGCAACGGGACGTTTTGCGGGAGCGGTATATTGTAGGCACACCGTATTGGTGGAAAATTGCGATAAATCTAAATATTTCCGAGAGATGGGCAAAGAAATTACACCGCACTGCAATTGAAAATCTGTGCACTTTAGTTCACTTTTAACCTGCTATTATAGATATGCTGGATGATGTAGGAACGGGACAGCCTACGGCATAGCTAAAACCTCCTTTCTTTACCATTTTCATTTCTCCTGTTTTCATAGCTGGCAGCCGGGAAAGACCGGCATTTTATATGCTGTATAGCCAGCCGCAAACTTGGCCTGACAAGTCAATACGGCAAGGGCGCTGCGCTCCTAAGCAACGGCGTGGCAAAGGTGCAAGACCTATGTGCAGTACCAAGGCCGATGATACAGGTAACATATCCTGCCGGGACGCTGGACAGGAGTTCCCCGTTAGGCAACCGCCATGCGCCTACTGACAGTGCGTACCATGTGGCGGGTTCTGAACAGGCTTATGCTGGTATGGCTTGCCAAAGAAACTTGCGAGGCAGAGCGCATAAGCCTTATATGCCAACATAGCTTAACTGGTAAAGCCGGGCCTCATGACAGCATAGCTGCTGGTTTAGTTGTAGGTTCAAATCCTGCTGTTGGTGAAAGCTGGGTCGCTCCCACCGGCTAAGCCCGGCGCAGGCAAAACGCGATAGATAACCTGAACGCTGTAAGCAAAGCGGCAAGCCGATCAGGAGCGCGGCGCGATGGCAGGTCGCAACGGGACTTCGAGAGCCTGAAAAAGTCTGCCCCACATCTGCTTGCGCGGACGCTGTTACTGACACCGTTGCGCGTTGTGGCCCCCTTTAATCAAAGCAGAAACCGCGACCAGCAGACGGGATATAAATAATGCTGGATTACGTTGCGGATTTGCTCCCCGCAACGGGTGAGACCGGCACAGCATAAACCGGTAGGGCGGGAACGCGCTTTTCCTCCGGCGCTAAGGGGTTTTGGGGGATATAAGCCTACACAAATTGTGTGGGCTTTTTGTGTTGCATAAAGGAGGATATTATGCAAGTTGTTATGAAACCACTGGGAGAAATTCACCCATACGAAAATAACCCCAGAATCAACGACAAAGCGGCGGCAGCGGTTGCAAAAAGCATTGAAGCGTATGGTTTCAAAGTGCCGATTGTGATTGCGGCAGATGGCGAAATTGTATGCGGGCATACGCGATATAAGGCGGCGCAGGAACTGAAACTGAAAGAAGTTCCGTGTGTAATTGCGGACGACCTAACGCCGGAGCAAATCAAGGCGTTTCGACTTGCCGACAACAAGGTTTCAGATGTTGCAATCTGGGATAACAAAAAGCTGCTGCAAGAGCTGGAAGAACTTGATGCGTTCGACGATGACGCGCTGTTTACTGGCTTTGAACTGGGGGGGCTGTTTGACAATACCCTTGACGAAAGCGATAAGGCAGCAGTGGAAAACAACGAGTTTGGCGTAGTGTACGAGGCTGTTTTCAAAAGCGACAGTAAGGAAAAGCTGGAACGCCTGCAAAAGTATTGGGAGGGTATGCAGGATGAAAGACAGAACTCTGATAGTGGAAATATCGGGGAAACGACCGGGAACGAAGCAGCAGCGCCCGACAGAGAAAAACAAGACTGAATACCCGCATATCATCATTTCCAACAATTCGGAGGGGTACGACACCGATTGGGAAATCGTAAATGTTCCCAAGGAGTACGAGGAATGGTATAAATCTGTTGCAAAGACAAGCGACAATGCATGGTATGCCCCGATGAACCGCAGCTATGCGATCAAGTACGCCAGAGAACACGGGTACAGATATCTTGTCCAACTGGATGATAATATTGAGTTTTTGGAAATAAATTATGTGTACAGGGGTAAGGATGGGATAAATAAGAAATACAGGGCAGCAAGCGTAGATGGAATGCTAGATGATTTTGTTGATACGCTTATAACGGTTCTAGAATGCACAAATGCAGCAATGGCAGGGTGTAATTTGGCTGGCGTTGCCAATCCGTATACAGATTCGGCGGGATACTTGTCAGAACGGTTTGTGTATAGCTGCTTTGCATTGGATGTTGACAGATGCCCGGATTTATTCCAAGGCGACTTTGAGGACGACGTCGAGTTCCGCTTAAAACTAAAGCAAATGGGCGTCCCATCTGTTCAAGTTGCCCCTTTGCGATATAGCAAAACAGGGCAAGCGAAAAACAAAGCCCTTACAGGATGCCGAAAAGCATACGCCGAAGCTGGTGTAAAGCGCGGCGAGCATATGCGCAAACTGTACGGCAATATTTACAGCTGCGGAATGCGCAGCAAAAGCAACTGCATAACATCGCAAGCGGAAGCAGGAGCAGCCTATTTCAAGCACATTCTGAAACCGTTCAAGGTTGGCGTTCTCGTGAAAGACAAAGAAAAAATCGATGCGCAAATGCAGTATTTGTTCAAGAAATGGGCAAAAGAGCCTAAATGTTCGTGTAGAATCAAAGAAAAACGGGTGAAAGGGTGAGAGAATGGCTCGCACAGGTAGACCAAAAAAAAATATAGACCAAAATCAGTTTGAAAGCCTGTGCGTACTGCAATGCACACTCGACGAAATCTGCGGCTGGTTTGGTGTTTGTTCCGATACGCTTGAATCGTGGTGCAAGAGAACCTACAAGATGAATTTTTCGGAGGTTTTCAAGCAAAAGCGCGGTGTGGGCAAAATATCGCTGCGTCGCAGTCAATGGCGGCTTGCCAAAAAAAACGCAAATATGGCAATTTGGCTAGGCAAGCAGTATCTGGGGCAGAGCGATACACCTGAACAGAAAGAGGATAGCGGGGTGCAAATTGTAGATGACCTGTAAACTGTCCGATATGATTTCCCCCTGCTTTCGGGAAGTCCACCGCGAAATCAAGGCGGGCAATGTGAAAGAGCTTGTCGCCAAAGGTGGGCGCGGCAGTACCAAATCCAGCTATATCAGCATAGAGCTGATTTTGCAGCTTATCAAGCATCCGCAATGCCACGCAGCAGTGTTCCGCAAGGTCGGCAATACGCTGCGCACAAGCGTTTATGCGCAAATTGTATGGGCCATCAATGAACTTGGTTTGCACGACCATTTTCGTTGCACGGTCTCCCCGATGGAATGCACCTATTTGCCGACTGGGCAAAAGGTGCTTTTTTTCGGAGTTGATGACCCCGGCAAAGTGAAGTCAATCAAAGTGCCGTTTGGTTATATCGGAATCTGCTGGTTTGAAGAACTTGACCAGTTTGACGGTGAAGAGCAAATCCGAAACGTTGAGCAGTCCTGCCTGCGCGGAGGCGATTGGTTCATTACGTTCAAGAGCTTCAACCCGCCTGCAATGGCCCGCAATTGGGCGAACGGCTATGCTCTGAAAGCCCGCGATGGAAAGCTGATACATCACAGCACCTATAAAACAACGCCAGCAGAATGGCTCGGAGAGCGGTTCCTGGCCGATGCTGAATACTTGGAGCGCACAAACGAAACAGCATATCGGCATGAGTATCTTGGTGAGGTTGTCGGCAGCGGAACGGCAGTATTTGAGAATCTGCGCATTGAAAAAATCACCGATGAACAGATTGCCAGCTTTGACCGCATCAAGCGCGGCGTGGACTGGGGCTGGTATCCTGACCCTTGGGCGTACAATGCCATGCACTATGATGCAGCGAGGCGCACGCTGTACATCTTTGATGAGCTGACACGTCGGCGCACATCGAACCGCGACACCGCGCAGTTGCTGCTGGATAAAGGGCTGACGCGCGAGGACAAAGTATGCGCGGATAGCGCCGAGCCGAAATCCATCGCCGACTATAACAAGTACGGCGTGAAAACATTCCCTGCCCGTAAAGGGCCAAAATCGGTTCGCTATGGCACAAAGTGGCTGCAAATGCTGGAAGCTATTGTCATTGACCCAGAACGTTGCCCGGACACTGCAAAGGAATTCAGCGAGTATGAATACGAGCGAGACAGCAAGACTGGCGAAGTGCTGGAAGGCTACCCGGATTTGAACAACCATCACATTGATGCAGTGCGTTATGCAATGGAAAGCACAGCAAATAAGGCCGGAGACAATACGGCAATGAAGTATCAAAGCATTTACAGATAGGCGGTGAGGGAAAATCAGAACATATCAAGACTTTGTGGCGGTCGGTGAAGATGAACGTTCCCGCATGGGGTTTGTGTTTGACACAATCAACGATTTTAAAGGCCAGAAAAAGACGCGGGACATGCTGGACGCAAAGCTGTACTATTGGGGCGAAAATCCCACAATCAACCGTTATGAAAAAATGGTGTACGATCTTGAGGGAAAAGCGCATCCCGATATGTACACAGCAAACCACAAGATTGCCAGCAAGTTTTTTGGATTTGTTGTAGACCAGGAAGTTTCTTACCTGTTAGGCAACGGCGTTGCGTTTAACAAGGACGCCACAAAAAAGGCGCTTGGCGCTACGTTTGATGAAGATATTATGGATGCTGCCCGCCATGCGTTGATTGGTGGGCAGTCTTTCGTATTCTGGAATCTTGACCATATTCAGGTGTTCGCGCCGGAGCAGTTTGTGCCGCTATACGATGAAGAGGACGGCGCACTAAAAGCCGGAATTCGGTTCTGGCAGATTGACCCGGACAAACCGCTGCGGGCAACGCTATACGAGATGGACGGTTACACGGACTACATCAAGCCGCGTAACGGTGAAGTGCGCAGTTTAAACGGGAAACTTCCGTACAAGTTGAAAGTGCGTTACTCGGAGATTGACGGCACAGAAATTTATGACGGAGAGAATTATCCCGGATTTCCCATTATCCCGCTGAAAAACGGTGAACAGGCACGCAGCGAACTGTGCGGCAGGAAAAACACCGTTGACGCGCTCGACCTTGCCAGCAGCAATATGGTCAACAATGTGGATGAGAACAACCTAATCTATTGGGTACTGACGAACTGCGGCGGCATGGATGAGGTGGACGATGCAAAGTTTGTGGAGCGACTTAAAACTACCCACGTTGCCCATGCAGATGGTGACGAGGGCGCAAAAGCCACGCCGCAAAGCATTGAAGCGCCGTTTCAGGGTACGCAGGCCACCATTGATATGCTTACCAAAAAGCTGTACACGGATTTTCAAGCATTTGACGCATCTGCCGTGAGCGCTGGTAACCAAACGGCAACGGCCATCAAGGCAAGCTATGTTCCGCTGGATTTGAAAACGGATAAGTTTGAAAGCAGCGTTTCGCGCTGCATCAAAGGCGTTTTGGCAATCGCTGGGCTTGATGATGAACCAACTTATACGCGGAATCAAATCATTAACAAGCAGGAAGAAACGCAGACCGTGATGCTGGGTGCGGAGTATTACGATGATGAGTACATCACCAAAAAGCTGCTGACCATTAACGGTGATGCTGACCAGTACGAGGAATTGATAAAGCGAAAGGCGGCAGAGGAGCTAGACCGCATGTTGACGCAGCCTACAGAATGTTGACGCAGCCTACAGAACAAATCGGTAACGAAAATGCTTGATTTTGAAAATCTCGACAAAGCCAACTTTTTAGGCGTTGGCAAATATGATACGCCGGTTATCCAGCCAGAACACATAGACGTGCGGCATTTGGAATGGATTCCTTTTGACAAGGCGCTTGTCTCTAAAGACAGAGCCACAAAAGGCGTGCATTTCTACTGCTATGATTTCCTGTTTTCCCGCGTATGGAATAACCCGGATAAGTACATTAACCTGCTTTCGCAGTTTGGCGCTGTGTGTGCGCCGGATTTTTCGCTGTATTCTGAAATGCCACTTGCTATGCAGATTTACAACCATTACCGCAAGCATTGGTGCGCGGCGTATTGGCAGGAGCACGGGATACACGTTATTCCTACCCTATGTTGGTGCGGTATTGATAGCTTTGAATGGTGCTTAGACGGCACACCAAAGCACAGCATTGTGTCTATTTCAAGTGTTGGCACACAAAACAACGACTATGAAAAAGAATGCTTTGCTAAGCAATGCCGCAAGGCGCTTGAAATTTTGGAACCGTCAGAAATTTTGTGGTACGGAAAATGCCCGGATGAATTTGACTGGAACGTGACAAAAATTGCGCCACGATACGATAAGATTAAAGAAAGGCGGTTGATTGCACATGGCAAAACGCGGTAGCGGCGGCGCTGGCAGGCGCGGCGGATTACAACCACAAAAAACAACACTCGATGAATATCTTGGCGCTCGTGGGCTGAGTTCTCCTATAAGCGATTACATGGATGATAAAATTCGCAATCCGCACGGAATGACGGCAAGGCAGAAAAAGCAATTTCAAAAGGAAGCAGCGGCGGCTGCTGATGAGTACCAAAAGAAAAGAAGCGCAGCCATTAAAGAGTATCAAAACGGCGTTAAATCAGGGAAAATCAAGGAAAAATCAAGGGTAGATGTTTTACTTGACAGAGCGCGAGGACATGAAGACAATGAATCTACCCAGGCAGCACGTAGGGCGTTAAAAAAGCGTGGAATCAATTGGAAAACAGGTAAAATGCTGTGAAAAAACCTGATTATGCCCACAAACTTACTGACGCAGAGCTTGCCAAGCTGGAAAACCGCATTGCAAAGCTGTACAAAGAAGCTGCTGACGAGCTGACAGAAACGGTGCAGACCTATTTTGAGCAGTTTGAAAAGCGTGATGCGGCCATGAAAGAAAAGCTGGACGCTGGCGAAATCACCGAACAGCAGTACAAGCAATGGCGGCTTGCGCAGATAGGGCGCGGCAAGCGTTTTGAAGCCCTGCGCGATAAAGTGGCAGAAAGATACACCGATGCCAATGCAACGGCTGTGGCATACGTCAATGACGCCACGCCGGGCATTTACACGCTGAACCGAAATTATGCAGCTTACAAAATCGAACAAGTTTCTGACAAAGCGGATTTTACGCTGTGGGATGAGCAGACTGTGAAACGCTTAATCGCTGAACAGCCTGACTTGATGCCGTACTACCCGCCAAAGCGTGCATTGCAGCGCGGCATTGACCTGAAATATGGCAAGCAGCAAATAACCGCCAGCGTTACAAGCTCTATCCTGCAAGGCAAAGGCATCGGCAAGATTGCGGATGACCTGCAAAGCCGTATGCAGGACATGAGCCGCGCAAGCGCCATCAGAACGGCACGAACGGCGGTCACAGGAGCGCAAAACGCGGGTCGGTTAGACACTTACCGTGCCGCGCAGGACATGGGCATAAAGCTAAAAAAGCAATGGTTGGCAACGCTGGACAACAGAACCAGACACGCCCATGCAATGCTTGACGGGCAGACGGTAGACGTAGACAAGCCGTTTAAGGTTGACGGTTACGAGCTTATGTATCCGGGAGACAGTTCCGCACCGGGCTATCTTGTGTATAACTGCCGATGCACGCAGGTTTCTGTGCTGGATGATGTAGACACAAGCGGAGGTATGCGCTGGGCACGTGACCCCGTGACCGGGGAAAGCGTGCTTGTAAAAGATATGACCTATGCAGAGTGGGCGGGGTGGAAACGCAATGCAGATACGACTTGAAGACCACAGCGCTGAAGTTTACAAAGAGCTTGAAGCGGCTTGCCAGCGGGCGCTTGAAAAGTGCGGGCTTGTGGCAGAGGGGTATGCAAAAAAGCTATGCCCTGTGGACACTGGCAATCTGCGCAACAGCATTACTCATACAGTAGCAGACAGCGGCGAACGGGCTGCCTACGTGGGCACAAACAGCGAATACGGCGTATACGTTGAGTGCGGCACGGGCATTTACTATCCTGGCGGCAGACAAACGCCATGGGTATATCAAGACGCAAAAGGCAATTGGCATCTGACCCACGGCCAACGAGCAAAACCGTACATCAAGCCCGCAGTGGCAGATCATGCCGCGCAGTACACAAGAATTATCGAACAAGAGCTGAAAGGCAAATAAGCCTCTCGGCTCTTTTTATTAGGAGAAAATCAAATGAAAAAGATTATTCACATTGCAATCACGATTATGACTGTGGCGCTGCTTTTGTGCGGCTGTTCAGAAGCCGCCAAAGCAAATGCAAACATTTCTAAACAGGCGGATTACTTTGAAAGTGAACGAAAAATCACAGTATATAACGCCAGAACAGACAAGGTCATTTTGGAAGCCGAGGGGTACATGTCTATCTCCAACAATTCCAACAATGAGCTTGTCTGCACCGTAAAGATTGGCCCTGACACTTACAGGAAAAATTACATTTACCTAAATGACTACACAATGTATGTTGTCGAGGATATTACAGGAACACACACAGACCCGTATCATTACAAGCTGTATTTCCACACCGATTTGCTACCCAGCGTTGAAGTGAAACCGTAAAAACAAGTCTACCTAGCATCTACCGCATTTGCGGCAGGTGCTATTTTTATACGCAAAAACGGCGAAGCACTGCCGTTTTGAATAAAAACGCAAATGTCGAAGAACTGACACCGAAGAAAAGGAGCGAAAACATTGGCTATTACTCGCAAGCTGCTGAAAGGTATGGGGCTGACCGAAGAGCAGCAGGACACTATTATCGAAGCCCACACTGACACCGTGAACGGTTTGAAAGCGGACGTTGACCGCTATAAAGCCGATGCGGAAAAACTTCCCGGCGTTCAAAAGGAACTGGACGACCTGAAAGGAAAGGGCGATGACGGTTACAAGGAAAAGTATGAATCCGAGCACAAGGCTTTTGAGGATTACAAAACCAGCGTGGCCGCTGAAAAGACTACTGCTGCCAAAGAAAAGGCACTGGAGACCGCCCTGAAAAAAGTCGGCATTGCCGACAAACGTTTGCAGTCTGTTGCCCGGCTTTGCAAAGGAGATGGCCTGCTGGACAAGCTGGAACTGGACGAAAAAGGAGCTATCAAGGATTCTGACAAGCTGGAAACCAGCCTGAAAGAATCTTACAGCGACTACATCGTTACTACCAGCACGCAGGGCGCAAACACGGCGAACCCGCCTGCCGGAAACGGCGGCAGTGGTTCCATCACGGCAGAAGCCTTTAAAAAGATGGGCTATGCCGAACGACTGAAACTTAAGAAGGAAAGCCCGGAGCAGTATTCCGAGCTTGCAAACAACAAAGGAGATTAACACATGGCAGATACTATTTTGACCAAACTCGCAGACCTGATTGACCCGGAAGTTATGGCCGATATGATTTCGGCGAAAATCCCTGACAAAATCCGCGTGGCGCCTTTTGCAAAGATGGACGACACCCTTGCTGGCGTGCCCGGCGATACCATTACTGTGCCGTCTTACGGTTACATTGGTGACGCAGAGGACGTTGCAGAGGGCGTTGACGTTGACATCGACAAGATGAGCACCAAGGACAAGAAGTACAAGATCAAGAAGGCAATGAAGGGTGTTGGCCTGACCGATGAAGCTGTGCTGTCCGGCTATGGCAACCCTGTTGGTGAAGCCAATGCGCAGCTGGCGCTTTCTATCGCCGCCAAAATCGACAATGACTGCATGGAAGCCTTGCAGGGCGCTACGCTGGTGTATGACGGCACTGCTGCCGCTATCAAGTACAGCGGCGTTGTGGACGCTATCGACGTGTTCAACGAGGAGATCAACAGCGACAAGGTGATGTTCATCAACCCCAAGCAGATGGCGACCCTGCGCAAAGATGCTGACTTTATCAGCGCTGACAAGTATCAGGCTGGCGTTGCTGTCACCGGAGAAATCGGCAAGATTGCAAACACCCGCGTTGTGGCATCTCGCAAGGTTCCTTCTATCGAGTACGAGAAGGACAACAGCACCGGCACCATTGAGATTGTCGCTGATACTACCGCCGAAACCTCCACCAAAAAGCATCTGGCGACCATCCAGCCCCATTGCGCTGCTGCACTGGTTGTCGGTGATAAGGTCAAGGCTGCTGCTACAGCCTACTACGCTTGCCCCATCGTCAAACTAAACGAGGACAGCGAAACCGAGGACGATGTGCCAGCCCTGACCATCTACCGCAAGCGCAATATCAACGTGGAGACCGAGCGCAAGCCGC
>ERZ1034917.2064-NODE-2064-length-10384-cov-7.673347_pt1 | contig 10384 bp, 9 predicted proteins | sample MGYA00520605_ERZ1034917 | MGnify/ENA primary metagenome ERZ1034917 (study PRJEB33766, sample SAMN09781784) | gut metagenome | biome: gut microbiome | host: Homo sapiens | place: Madagascar | study: EMG produced TPA metagenomics assembly of the PRJNA485056 data... | reverse complement strand
TAAATAAATAAAGACGAGGAACGAAATGAAACAGTTTGGTGGACAAGTTTTATTCTTGGATCGCTCAGATATTAATACTGACGAAATAATTCCTGCAAAGTATCTTACAGAAAATACAAAGCAGGCACTCCAGCCGTATCTTCTTGAGGATTTAAAGCTTGAAGGGTTCAATCCAAAGACAGACGTTCTGGGCAAAAAAGTCATCATTACACGTGAAAACTTTGGCTGCGGTTCTAGCCGTGAGCACGCTCCCTGGGCTTTGGAAGTAAACGGAATTTATTGTGTAATCGCAGTAAATTTTGCCCGCATTTTCCGCCAGAATATGTACAACTGCGGACTTCTTGCACTTGACATGAGCAAAAAAGACATAGATGATATGTTCAGAACATTTGCAGACAAAGACACAGAATGCAAAATCGAGCAAAAAGAAGACGGCACTTGGAAAGTAAAACTTATTGCCGGCTCACTTTCAAAAAGCTACCCTTTCAAGCTTGAAGGATTTGAAAAAGCACTTGTTGAAAACGAAGGCTGGATTGGATACGCTGACAAAAAGTATTAATACCTACCTTAATCCCATTATCCGACTTGATCGGACAATCTTCAAACTGCCTTGGTAAACGCCATGGCAGTTTTTTTTACAAATTTTCTGTGTACAAAACAAAGTCAGTATAATAAAAGTACGATTTTCTATATTAAAAGCCTTAAAAATTCACAGTTTTTATAATAAATAAAATATTTATTGACACACAAAAAAAGAAGCGATATATTCTTTAGTAGTAAAACAGTTACTACTAAAGAATACTTTTCAAGGAAAAACATGACAGACAAAATCATAGACATACTAGGCAGTCTTGGTTTTTCAAAAATGGAATCGCTTGTTTACTGCGCGCTTGTTCCAGAAGAAAAAATGGGCGGTTATCAGATTGCAAAAAAACTGAATGCGCCCCGCCCTTCTGTTTATTCCGCGCTGGAAAATCTTTTAAAGAAAGAATGCATAACAAGCATTCCGGGTTCAACAGCAGAATATCAGGCAGTTCCGCCGGACATTTTAATTGACGAGATTTCAAAGAAGTATTCGGACAACGCCGCAAAAGCAAAAGAAATGCTAAAGGAATTGAAATCGCCGATTTCAACGCAGGAACGTTTTGTGAACATCGAAGGAAAAAATAAACTCATTTCTGTTGTAAACAAACTTATTTCAGCGGCAAAAAAAGAAATTGTGTTCAACTGCTCAATGCCGCTTGAATATTTTAAGGAAGCTCTTCTTTTGGCGGCAGAAAGAAAAGTGAGAATTGTTTTGTTCAGCTGGAAAAATCTTGACACTCTTGGAATTCCGCTGGAATTTTTCTGCGGATTTGACGGAACAGACTGCTGCCCGGAACAAAGAATTCTTTTGGTTTCAGACATGGCGCACTGCATCGTAGGAAGCAACGACCGGGCTGTTTTTTTTCCGCACAGACCGCACCACAAAATTCAAAAGCTTCCAGACGGAGAAAATGATTTTCTTGGAATGACAAGCGACAACAGGCTGATTGTGAATCTTGTTTCAGAACATATTCACTTTGATATTTACTTACAAAAGCTAAGGAAAAAATTCAACCGCGATATTATTTCCAAGGACATTTGCATCGGAACCTTAATGGAGAAAGGAATCTAAAATGAAGACTGAAAACAAAACATTTTTGAACAATTTAATTTCAATAGCCGTTCCTATTTCATTGCAGAATTTAATTCAGTCGTGCTTAGGAATGATTGACCAGATTATGATCGGGCAGCTAGGCTCAAAAACAGTTGCGGCAGTAAGCCTTGCAGGAAGACCTTGCTTCGTAATGCTTTTTGCACTAGGAGGAATCGCAGCCGCAAGCTCAATTTTCGCCGCACAATATGAAGGAGCAAAAGATTCAAGCAAACACGCAAATGTAATGAGAGCCTCACTTTTCGCAGCATTGGCAGTCGCGCTTGTGTTTTTTATTTTTTCACTTTTCACACCTGAACTAGTTCTTTCATTTTTTACAAAAGACACAGAAGTTATTTCAATCGGAAAAAATTACTTAATGATAAATTCTTTAAGTTACTTTGCGCTTGCAATCATAAGCTGCTGTTCGGCAATGCTAAGAAGCACAGGATTTGCAAAAACTCCGCTGGTAACGGGATTTATTTCTGTCGCAATAAACACGATTCTCAATGCAATCATGATTTTTGGACTTTTAGGATTTCCGGCGCTTGGTTCAGACGGCGCTGCAATTGCAACTGTAATTTCAATATTTGTTCAATGTGTAATCCTCATTGTTTTTATGATAAAGAAAAATCATCCTGCGAACATGAAAGCTGTTCTTTTGTGCAAAAACGACTTTTCATTTTTAAAGATATTTTTTATAACTGCTCTTCCAGCAATAGGAACTGAGCTTTTATGGGCATTGGGAGACGCAGGCTACAGCGCGATATACGGACACATGGGAACAGCCGAGCTTGCGGCAGTTACGTTAACTTTTCCTATGCAAGGGTTAACAATTGGATTCTTCAGCGGACTTTCTGCAGCCACAGGAATTCTTATAGGAAACGAGCTTGGATCTAATAACTTTGACAAAGGCTATAGGCTCGCCTGGAAGTTTATAAAAATCTGCGTTTCAGGTTGCGCCGTAATCGGAATTTTTATTTTTATATTCGCTCCAATATACATAAACTTTTACAATGTTGAGCCTCAGGTTCGTGAATATGCAAAACATCTTTTATGGATATTCGCATTCTATTTATGGATAAAAGTCTGCAACATGATAATAGGCAATGGAATTCTTAGAAGCGGCGGAAAAACAAAATTTACTTTGTTCCTGGATGTCTTGGGAACTTACGGAATCGGACTTCCGCTTGGACTTTTGGGCGCGCTGGTCTTCAAGTTTGAAATCACAAAAGTTTATGCGCTTCTTTCCGTTGAAGAAATCGCAAGGCTTGTAATTGGAGCAGCAAGAGTTAAAAGCAGAAAATGGATAGACAATATTACACATAAAAATAATTAGGCAGTCAAAATGGAGGAAAAGATGCTTAGAAGAATTTTTACATTTGCAATGATTTTTATTTTAGGAGTTTCTGCTATGTCCGCGGAAAATAAAATGCAAACAAAACAGGGGACTATACTTCACTGCTGGTGCTGGTCGTTCAAGACAATTGAAGATAACATTGAAAAAATCTCAGAAGCGGGATTCACTGCAATCCAGACTTCCCCAGCAAATGAATGCTTTGTAGGCGACAATGGCGGACTTGAAATTATGAGTACAAAAAAAGGAAAATGGTATTATCACTATCAGCCCACGGATTGGAAAATTGGAAACTATCAGCTTGGAACAAGAGACGACTTTATCCGTATGTGCGCAAAAGCAAAAAAATTCGGAATCGCAGTAATTGTTGACGTTGTTCCAAACCACACAACCACGCACAAAGATGAACTTTCACTTGACTTCATAGAAGCTGTAGGCGGAATGGAAAAAATGTACCACAAGAATTCCGACCACACAATCAGAAGCATGGCAAACCGAAGGGAAGTTACAAGCGCAATGCTTGGAGGGCTTCCAGATGTAAACACAGAAAATCCGCTTTTCCAAGAATACTTTATGAACTACATAAATGACCTCATTGATTGCGGAGCCGACGGTTTCAGATTTGACACAGCAAAGCACATTGCCCTTCCCGACGACCCTGTAGATCCTGCTTCAAAAGAAAACGACTTCTGGCCAATCTTTACAGGAAAAAAATCAGTAAACGGAAAATCTGTAAAAAATGCGGATGGGCTTTTTATTTATGGAGAAGTTCTTCAGGAAGGAGCATCAAGAGAAGATGCCTACGGAAAACTTTTTCCAGTAACAGCGAGCAAGTACGGCAAACTTTTAAGAAGCGCGTTAAAAAATGAAAAGCTAAACGCAAAAGGAATTGTCAACTTTCAAAACGCAGCTTCTCCAGAAGTTGTAACTTGGATTGAAAGCCATGACACTTACGCAAACGAAGGCGAATCCGCTTACCTCACAAACTTTATGATACGCGCAGGCTGGGCTGTCATAGCTTCAAGAAAAGACGGAACTCCATTGTTCTTTAACCGACCAAAAGGAAAAGAAGCCGCACAGTTCCCGGGAGAATCCAAAATCGGAGAAACAGGAAACGATGAATGTTTCAGCCCGGAAGTTTCCGCTGTAAACAAATTCAGAACTGCAATGCAAGGCGAAAACGAAAAATTCCTCAACGGAGAAAATGCGGGCATTCTAATTATAAAGCGCGGAGAAAAAGGCTGCGTAATCGTCAACTTAAACTCCAAGCCGTCTGCCGTTCAGGTTGAAATAAAACTTCCAAAAGGAACTTACATCGACAAGGCAAACAAAACAAAATTCGTCTGCAAGGATTCTGTCCTAAAAGGAAAGATAAAACCAAAATCAATTTGCGTAGTTTATTAAAAAATGCCATGGAGATTTCCAATAAGTTCAAAATGTCATTGCCGTGCTTTACAAGGCAATATTGAAAACCCACAATGGATTTTCAGGTCAACCACAAAGATGACATAATGCAATAAATGGGAGGCATAAAATGATTAAGAGATTTGTATTCGGAAAAGCATTTGACACAGAAGCCGTAAAAGATAAGCCTGAAGCCTGCAAAGAAAAAATTCCATATTTTGAAAACGCAGAAACTTCCAGTTTTTCACTTGAGATGGATTCTAGCGATATTGTTTACGGTCTTGGTGAAAATGTGCGCGGAATAAACAAGCGAGGATTTATTTACGAAAGTTTCTGCACGGATCAGCCAGAACACAACGAAAACAAAAGCTCACTGTATGCCGCCCATAATTTTTTTATTGTGTCTGGAAACAAAAAAAATTTCGGAGCATTCTTTGACAGTCCTGGAAAAGTTACATTTGACATTGGAGCTTCAAGCTATTCAACTCTTAAAGTTTCTATAGAAAACACAGGCTATGAAGTATACATAATAGAAAACCCAACGCTAGAATTAATTATAAAAGAATTCAGAAATTTAATCGGGCAAAGCTACATTCCTCCAAGATGGGCATTTGGAATAGGACAGTCAAGATGGGGCTACACCTGCGAAGAAGACATAAGAAAAATCGCTGAAAACTACAGAAAGAACAAACTTCCGCTCGACATGGTTTACCTCGACATCGACTACATGGAAAAGTTCAAGGACTTTACTGTCAACAAAAAATCATTCCCGGACTTTAAGAATTTTGTTTCCGACATGAAAAAGAATTCCGTGCACATTGTTCCTATAATTGATGCCGGAATAAAAATGGAAGACGGATTTGAACTTTACGAGGAAGGAAAGGAAAACAATTATTTTTGCAAGGACAAAGACGGAAACGATTTTATAGTTGGTGTGTGGCCGGGAAAATGCTGTCTTCCAGACTTCTTAAATCCAGAAGCAAGAGAATGGTTTGGAATGAAATACAAATTTCTGACCGACCAAGGCATTGAAGGTTTCTGGAACGACATGAACGAGCCTGCCCTCTTTTACTCTGAAAAAAATCTGGAAAAAGTTTTTGACCAAGTAAAAGAAATGAAAAAGCTCAACATCGGCTTAAAAGAAAGTTTCGCTTTAAAAGACACTATCTTGAACCTTGCGAACAACACCGATGACTACAAAAGTTTTTACCATTGCAAGGACGGAAAGAAAATCCGCCACTATGACGTTCATAACCTTTACGGCTACAACATGACAAGAGCCGCATCCGAAGCGTTTGAAAAGATTTCTCCAGAAAAAAGAATCCTCATGTTTTCAAGATCTTCCTGCATAGGCTCTCACAGATACGGCGGAATCTGGATGGGAGACAATATGTCAAGGTGGCAGCACATTCTCCTGAACTTGAAAATGCTTCCATCCCTTAATATGTGCGGCTTCTTGTACACAGGAGCTGACTTGGGCGGATTCGGGGAAAACACAACAGAAGATCTTCTCTTGCGCTGGTACGCGCTTGGGATTTTTATGCCGCTGTTAAGAAATCATTCCGCATTAGGAACCCGGGAGCAAGAACCTTTTAGATTCAAAAACAGCATAGAAAAATTCAGAAACATCCTTAATCTGCGCTACAGGCTTCTTCCTTACATTTACAGCGAGTTTATGAAAGCCGCCTTGCAAGGAACAATGTACGCAAGCCCGCTTGGATTTATCTGGTCAAAAGACGAGGACGCAAGAAGAACAGAAGACCAGATTATGATTGGAGAAAGCATTATGATTGCTCCAGTCTATGAACAGAACGCGACCGGACGGCACATTTATCTTCCTGAGGAAATGAAGCTTGTGAAGTTCAAGGACAGTGAAAGCTACGAGGAAAAAATAATTCCAGCCGGACACAACTTTGTCCACATTGCACTAGATGAAGTCGCTGTTTTTATCCGAAAAGGACACATTCTGCCTCTTGCAGACAACGCAGAATCAGTTGAAAAAATTGACTTTGAAAATTTGACAACTATAAGTTTCGCAGAAAAAGGCGCACGATACGAGCTCTACACTGACGACGGAGAATGCAGAAATCCTAGCCTAAGCGAAAACTTAAGAAGCATAAGTGTATAATATAATATCATGGGGATGTCTAATTTGGGCTAATTAACGTTTCTACATATCGGCATAAGTCTGAACGGAATCTTCCAAGTGTTCAATTTTTATTCCAGCCTCGGCAAACATTTTCATTGAATCTTCTTCATCATGGTAATGTTTTTCGCAGACAACCCTTTTTATTCCGCAGTTTATGATAAGCATGGCACACGTTCTGCAAGGAGTCATTTTGCAGTAAACGGTCGCTCCATCAATTGAAATTCCTCTTTTTGCAGCCTGACAAATCGCATTCTGCTCGGCGTGAACTGTCCTTACGCAGTGCTGGGTAACAGAGCCATCAGCATGAATCATTTTGCGCATCAAGTGACCGACCTCATCGCAATGAGCAAGCCCTGCAGGACTTCCGACATAGCCTGTAACAAGAATCTGATTGTCCTTTGCAATTACACAGCCGCTTCTTCCGCGGTCGCAAGTCGCACGCTTTGCAATAGTCCGCGCAACTTCCATAAAGTATTCATCCCAGGTCGGACGCACATATTTTTCTTTTTCTTCGCTCATGCAAAAAACTTACCATAAATTTCCGAAAAAAAAAAGTGCGTCCCAAAAATTGTTTCCGACTTTTGGAGCGCACTTAAGATTGCCATATTCAAGTACAGCAATGTCAGTCATTTATGTTGAAATACACAAAAATAACAGGCACTTTTCTGTCATTTCCATGCAACGACATGGGAATCTTTTTATTATATAGCCTTTATTGCAAGCGCAAAAATGAATACAACCGCAAGAATCCAAGTAACAACAGGAATTTCTTTTGTTTTCTTTCCAGCAATTTTTGCAATTACATAGGCAATCATTCCGAATGCGATTCCCTTTGAAATTGAATAACCAAACGGCATTACCATGATTGTAATAAATGCCGGGATTCCGTCTGTAATATCAGCGAAGTTGATTTTAGAAACAGACTGCATCATGAGGAAGCCTACAAAAATCAAGGCAGGAGCTGTAGCGCAAGAAGGAACAAGAGCGAACAAAGGAGTAAAAAACAAAGCAAGAAGGAAGAAGAACGCTGTAACTACAGAAGCAAGACCAGTACGAGCTCCTGCTGCAACTCCAGAAGAAGACTCAACAAATGAAGTTACTGTTGAAGTTCCAAGACAAGCGCCTGCTACAGTTCCAACAGCATCAGCAAGAAGCGCGCCTTTTACATTCGGAATGTTTCCTTTTTCGTCAACAAGATTTCCCTGCTCTGCAACACCCATTAAAGTTCCGATTGTATCGAAAATATCTGTAAACAAGAAAGTAAAGAAAACGCCGAAGAATTTAAGAGAAAGAACTCCAGCCCATTCAAACTTAAAGAGGAACGGAGCGCTAGGAACAGAAACAGGCTTGAAGTTGTCTGGAACTGTTGTAACGCCAAAAGGAATTCCAATAACAGTTGTAGCGGCAATGCCGATAAGAATTGCGCCAGGAACTTTAAGAATGTAAAGAACAACTGTAATGACAAGGCCGATGATTGCAACAAGAGCAGTAGCATGGCTCAAGTCAATTGCATTGAAGCCGATGATTGTTCCGTTTGCAGAAGTCACGATTCCAGCATTGTTAAGTCCGATAAGCGCAATGAAAAGTCCGATTCCAACAGCGACAGCTTTTTTCATTGTTCCCGGAATTGAATTGATAATCGCTTCGCGCACTCCGAAGAATGAAAGCAAAATAAAAAGAACGCCTTCAAGCAAAACAGCAGTAAGAGCGAACCAAGGAGAGCATCCCATCTGACCACAGACTGTGTAAGTAAAGAACGCGTTAAGCCCCATTCCGGAAGCAAGAGCAACCGGCATATTCGCAAGGAACGCCATTATAAGAGTTGCAACGGCGGCAGAAACAGCAGTCGCAGTAAACACGCCGCCGAAATTCATTCCTGCAATTGAGCCCAGCATTCCAGGGTTAACGGCAAGAATATAAGACATTGCAAGGAAAGTTGTGATACCGCCAACAACTTCACGGCTTACAGTAGACCCTTTCTCCTTGATTTTGAAAAATTTCTCCATAAGAAATTTCCTCCAAAAAATAGAATAGCGATATTATACCACGAAATAAAAAAAAATTATATAGTATGGACATTAGTTTTCAGGGCAAACACATTATAAATTTATTCAGCATAAAACTGGCTTTCAGGCACGGTTCCTTCGCGCAAACTTTACTTAAATTATTTATAATGCGTTTGCCCTGCATTAGTTTTTTTATTGGAGAAAGTTGAAAAAACACGGCGTGTTTTTTTTATTTTATAGTGCGGGCTATGCGGAAACCCAAACCGAAGGTGTCACGGGAGTACGGGTAGATGTAGCCTTTTAGAGATGAAACAGAGGTATTGGAGATGTCAGAACTATAATAAGAGCCACCACGATTGACGCGGTAAGGGTAATCATCCGATGAAGCCCCTGTAGCAGGTGTACTGACTTGTATGTAAAACTTTTCATCACGCCAGTCCCAACACCATTCCGCTACATTGCCACTCATATCATAAAGCCCAAGCCTGTTAGGTACTAACTTTCCAACTTCATGTGTTTTATTAATTAAATTATCTTTATTATGCCAAGCAACACTATCTAAATTATTACTACCAGCATAAGTGTAATTCCAGTCATCAGCACTTTGATTTCCGCCACGGGCAGAAAATTCCCATTCCGCTTCTGTAGGCAATCGGTAGCCATTTTTAGTAAAATCACAAGAAACACTCTTCCAAGAACTATAACTGTCATAATTTTTAGAATCAGGTATTCTTCCATAATCAAATTCTTGCCAGTCATCAATGCCATTTACAGAATAGCAAGGCTCAAGTCCCATTAATATGGAAAGTTTATTGCAAAACACAATCGCATCATACCAGTTTACCTTTTCAACAGGACGTAGCACTTGTGTTTCTCCGGCTTCAGGAAGATTAGCCTCTCCTTGGAACTTGCTTGGATTTTTTCCCATTACGGCTTCAAAAAACTCCTGCGTTACTTCGTATTTGCCTATGCTGTAGGGGCTTAAAGTTACTGTGCGTTTGTTAATAAAAACGCCTACTGTTCCGCTTCCTGTGATTGTTGTGGCGGTGTCAATTACCGTTGCAAGGGCTGTCTTTTCAAACTTAGTTTTGTTTATGACAAGGCTTCCGTCCTCGGCGACAAAGCAGTTTGAAATTATGAGGCTAAAAGAGCATTCCGTGGTTTCTCCTGCCACAACTTTTATATCTTTGCTTCCAGACGCAATAAGCTCATCATTATTCTTGGAATCGCGCGCCTCTGCCACAACTGTATATTCGCCGGGTTCAAGTTCCGTAAACTCTATTACCCCCCCAACATCGCTTCTTTCTCTTTAGTCTCAGTTTCGCCGATTACACGTACAACAAACTTGTCGGCATTTTCCTTGCTGTAAACATAGCGTCCGCCCGGCAAGGCAACACGGATTGAGCCGCCTTTTTCAGAGCCGCCGTTCATATTCATGCAGGACGCAGCCACAAATAAAAACGCAAATAAAGCCGGAACAATAAATTTCTTCATAAAAGACCTCCAAATTTTAGATTTCCGGGTCAAGCCCGAAAATGACAACTTTCATCTCTCTCAGGGCAAACGCATTATAAATGTATTCAGCATAAAACTGGCTTTCAGGAACCGTTTCTTCGCGCAAACTTTACTTAAATTATTTATAATGCGCTTGCCCTTTCATCTCTCTGTCATGAATCTAGATTAAATTATACTGAATAAATTTCAAAAAACAACTTTTTGATAAAAATTTATTGATTTTTTTGTTGAAATCGCAATAAATACAAAAAATCGTTAGTTTTTTCTAATCAGTGTGG
>ERZ1034917.2062-NODE-2062-length-10386-cov-3.335592_pt1 | contig 10386 bp, 7 predicted proteins | sample MGYA00520605_ERZ1034917 | MGnify/ENA primary metagenome ERZ1034917 (study PRJEB33766, sample SAMN09781784) | gut metagenome | biome: gut microbiome | host: Homo sapiens | place: Madagascar | study: EMG produced TPA metagenomics assembly of the PRJNA485056 data... | reverse complement strand
GACGTAAGATCATCGTGGACACCTACGGCGGCTATGCCGCGCACGGCGGCGGCGCGTTCTCCGGCAAAGACCCGACGAAGGTCGATCGCAGCGCGGCGTATATGGCGCGATACATCGCTAAGAACATCGTCGCCGCGGGTCTGGCGGACAAGTGCCAGATCGAGCTGGCTTACGCCATCGGCGTGGCGCAGCCGGTATCTGTTCTGGTGGAGTCCTTCGGCACGGGAAGGCTTCCCGACGCCGAGCTGGGGCTGCTGGTGCGCAAGTGCTTTGACCTGCGCCCGGCGGAGATCATCCGCAAGCTGGACCTCCGCCGCCCGATCTACCGTCAGGTCTCAGCGTTCGGTCATTTCGGGCGCACGGATCTCGATCTGCCGTGGGAAAAGACCGACAGCACCGAGCTGCTGCTTAAAAACGCGTAAACCGCAGAGCCGGAGGGGACACGCTCCCTTCCGGCTTTTCCTGCACATTTTTTGGACATTCGACGGTAAATGACCCTTGTCAGATCAGGAAAAATGCGGTATCCTATGCGTGAATTTGGCAGCTTGAGGCTGCAAGGAGGGGAAATGCCTGTGAGCACGCAAACGGAGCAGAAGCCGTCATTTATGCTCAAGCTCTCCACGTTTATTGTGGATAAGCGTAATCTGGTGTTTTTGATCGTCATCATCGCACTCATTTTTTCGTATTTTGCCAGCAGTTGGGTCACGGTCGAGGACGACCTGACCACCTATCTGCCGGCGGACTCGGAGACGCGACGGGGTCTGGACGTGATGGAGGATCAGTTCACGACCTACGGTACGGCGGACGTGATGGTCGCAAACATCACCTATCCCGAAGCCGAGGCGCTGAGCGACCGGCTCGCGGACATCGACGGCGTGCAGAGCGTGTCGTTTGATGATACATCCGACCACTATGCCGATGCGTCGGCGCTGTTTTCGGTGACGTTTGACTACGACGAAAAAGATGACCGCTGCCTGGATTCGTTGGCAGAGGTCAAGGAAACGCTGGACGGGCGCGATGTGTATGTGTCCACCGAGCTGGGCAACGCCAAAAAGGAGACCATCGAGCGCGAGGTCAACGTCATTATGATCTACGTCGCTGTGATCGTGGTGACGGTGCTGCTGCTGACGTCGCAGACCTACGGCGAAGTGCCGGTTCTGTTAATTACGTTCGTGACGGCTATGATCCTCAACAAGGGCTGCAACTTCCTGCTCGGCACGATCTCGTTCGTGTCAAACTCCGTTACGAGCATTTTGCAGCTTGCACTGAGTTTGGACTACGCCGTCATTCTGTGCAACCGTTTTAAGGAGGAACACCAGCTCCTGCCCGTGCGCGAGGCGGCGATCGTGGCGCTGAGCAAAGCCATCCCTGAGATCGGCGCAAGCTCGCTGACCACGGTGGGCGGTCTGGCGGCGATGCTGTTCATGCAGTTTAAGATCGGTCCGGATATGGGCATCTGTCTCATCAAGGCGATCGTGTTCGCACTGCTGTCGGTGTTCGTGCTGATGCCGGGGCTGCTCGTGCTGTTTGGACCGCTCATCGACAAGACGCGGCACAAGGATTTTGTGCCGAAGATCCCGTTTGTGGGCAAGATCGACTACGCCACGCGCTTTATCGTGCCGGTGGTGTTTGTAGTGGTGGCGGTGCTGGGGCTGCATTTTTCCAACAACTGCCCCTACGCCTACGGCTACAGCACGCTGGAAACGCCCAAGCTCAACGAAACGCAGATCGCGCAGAACATGGTGGAGGACCACTTTGGCTCATCCAACATGGTGGCGCTGGTCGTGCCGGCGGGCGATTATGAGACCGAGGCGCGGCTGCTGTCGGACCTCGAGGGTTATGAACAGGTCGATCACACGATGGGGCTTGCCAATGTGGAGGCGCTGGACGGCTATATGCTCGCCGACAAGCTGACGCCGCGGCAGTTCGCGGAGCTGGCGGGGCTTGACTACGAGGCGGCGCAGCTCGTGTATGCCGCCTATGCCGCCAGTCAGGAGGAATACGGGCAGGTGCTGGGGAATCTTGCGACCTACCGCGTGCCGCTCATTGATATGTTCCTGTACGTCTGCGATAAGATCGACGAGGGACTTGTGACGCTTGACGACGAGCAGACCGAAACGCTCAATGACGCCGCCAAGCAGATGCGCAGCGCGCAGGCGCAGCTCTGCGGCACGGCGTATGACCGTATGCTGGTGTATCTCGCGCTGCCCGTGAGCGGCGACGAGACGTATCAGTTTACCGATGAGATTCGGGAGCTTGCACAGTCGTACTATCCCGACGGGCAGGTGCTGGTGTGCGGCGAATCGACGAATGAATATGATTTTGAAAAATCTTTCTCGCGCGACAATACGGTCGTGAGCGTGGTGTCCATTCTGATCGTTCTGGTGGTGCTGCTGTTCACGTTCAAGTCCGCGGGGATGCCGATCCTGCTCATTATGGTCATTCAGGGCAGTATCTGGATCAACTTCTCCATGCCGGCCATCACGGGGACGGGGCTGTTCTTCATGAGCTATCTGGTGGTCAGCTCCATCCAGATGGGCGCGAATATCGACTACGCCATCGTCATTGCCAGCCGCTATCAGGAGCTCAAGCAGGAGATGCCGCACAAGCAGGCGATGATCGAAACACTGAACTTCGCGTTCCCCACCATCATCACCTCCGGCACGATCCTGGCGACCGCCGGTATCCTCATCGGGCAGATGACGTCCGAGGCGACGATCGTCGGCATCGGGCAGAGCCTGGGGCGCGGCACGATTTTGTCGATGTTCCTCGTTTTGTTCGTGCTGCCGCAAATTTTGCTCATCGGCGGCGATATTGTGGATAAAACGTCGTTCAGTATGCCCAAGGCGGCGCTGCGGCGCAAGGAAGCCAGCGGGCGCGTGTATGTGGACGGGCTCGTCAGCGGCGAGATCCACGGCACGGTCAGCGGTATCATGCGCGCGAACGTGGACGGCACGGTCGATCTGCGTGTGATCTCCGGCAATGTGGAGCAAGTGCGTGCCAAGCTGCCCGCGGGCGAGGGGTCGCCCGGAGACAGTTCCGATGAAAATAAAGAAGGGGAGGGAAGCGGTGATGAAAATGCGTAATATCACCCGGCGCGCCGGGGCGGTCATGCTGATGCTGGCGCTGCTTCTGACCCTGTGCCCGGCAGGGCTTGCGGCGGAGCGCGAGGTGCGCATCGGAAGCGCCGAGGAGCTTGTAAAATTTGCGGAAAAATGCGCGTCTGACAGCTATTCGAGCGGGCTGACGGCAGTTTTGACGGACAATATTGATCTGGACGGCACAGCGGTGTACATCCCCATCTTTTTGGGTACGTTTGACGGAAACGGGCACACCATCCGCAATCTGGAGCTGACGTCAGGCGAGTCACGGCTTGCCCTGTTCGGCAGGCTGGAGCGCGGCGGCACGGTGAAAAACCTGCGCGTGGAGGGCACGATCACGCCGTCCGGCTTGCAGAGCACCGTGGGCGGCATCGTGGCAGAAAACTACGGGCGCATCGACACCTGTGTCTTTGCCGGGACGGTCATCGCCTCGGAGCAGGTCGGCGGCATCGCAGCGCTGAATGAAGCCGGCGGCATCATTACGGCGTGCCGCGTGGCGGGCGTTATTCAGGGCAAGCGCTACACCGGCGGCATCGTGGGCAAAAGCGCGGGCAGCGTGGTGCGCTGCACGAACCTTGCCGCGGTAAACACGAGCGTGACCGATGAAGAGCTTGACATCGAAGAGCTGGGTAACCTTGACAGCACAGTCTATGATCTTCTCAAAAACCGCAGCATCGACAACGAGACCGGCACGCTGACCGACACCGGCGGCATCGCGGGGCATTCGACCGGTGTGCTGCAAAGCTGCGAAAATAACGGCTCGGTCGGCTATCCGCACGTCGGCTACAACGTCGGCGGCATCGCGGGGCGGCAGAGCGGGTATATCAGTAACTGTAAAAACCGCGGCAATATTCAAGGGCGCAAGGATGTGGGCGGTCTGGTCGGTCAGATGGCGCCGGACATTACGCTGCAAGCATCCGGCGACTCTCTGGAGGAATTGCAGGATGAGCTGAACACACTCCATTCCATGCTCAGCCGCACGATGGACGACGCGCAGACGGTCTCCGACGATGTGTCCGCGCAGCTCTCACAGGTGACGAATTACACCGATTCGGCGCGCACGCACGCGGGCGACCTGGTCGATCAGGTACAGGAATTTACCGACGCGAATATTGAGGCGGTGAACGATGTTTCGCTGCTGGCGGAGCGATATGTTGCCAAGGGCAGCGTGGTGCTGGACGATCTGGCGGATGCGTCGTCCGCGATGGCGGACGCGATGCACGAGATGGAGGACATCCCGGCGCTCATGCAGAGCGTCACGGAGCTGAACGACACGCTGCTGCGGCAGCTCCGCGATTTTGCCGATAAGACGCAGGCGGCGGCGGAGGCGATGCAGCGCGGCGCGGAGGCAATGGACGAGGCGTTCGGAGTCATTGCGGGTTGGAATCCCGACCTGCCGGATACGTCGCAGCTTCAGGATGACTTGCGGATGCTCATCGACGCGGCGCAGAACCTGAGTGAGATCGCGGCGCAGGCGCTGGACGAGTATAACCAGACCGGCACGGTGAGCGCGGAGACACGCGAGGCGCTGCGGCTGGCATTGCAGCAGACGCTGGAAGCAAATGCTGCTGTACTCGATGATCTGAACGAGCTGCTGAAAAATACGGATTTCGATGGACTTCTGGACGAGGCGCTGGAGGTCCTGCGGGAGTTCTCCGGCTATATGCGCGACGCGATGCGCGAATTTTCGGACGCGGCGCGGCAGCTTTCCGGCGCGATGGACGATCTTTCGGACGCACTGGACACGCTGCGCGGGATGGGCGGCTATCTGGATGAGCTCTTCGGCGACGTGGCGAACGCCATGCCGGCGCTGCTGCGTGCCGCCGACAGCCTGACGCAGGCGTTCCGCGACGGCGCACAGTGGGCGCGCGACCTCGGGAGCGAAGAGCCGATCACATTTACCTCGCTTGGCTCAGAGTTTTCTGACAGCGCCGATGCGCTCAACGCCGCGCTCGGCAGCGTGAGCTCGGAGCTTGGCGGGCTGAACGACACGCTCGATACGTCCAACTCCGTGCTGCTGTCGGATATGCGGCAGATCAACAATCAGGCGAACAAGGTGATGAACCTGTTCTTCAACATCCTCAACGACACGCAGAACGCGGACTATACGGATATTTACGAGGACGTGTCCGATCAGAGCCTGCAAAGTGCCGTGGAGGGCAAGGTGCAGGAGAGCACGAACAGCGGCAGCGTGTCCGCCGACCGCAACGTGGGCGGGCTCGTCGGCGCAATGGCAATCGAATATGACCTTGACCCGGAGGACGATCTGACGTCCGACAAGACGACCGGGCTGCGGCGCTATACCTATCAGACGCGCGCGGTGCTGTTAAATTGCACGAACACCGGCACGGTCGAGGCAAAGCGGAGCTGCGCGGGCAGCGTGACGGGACGCATGGATCTGGGCACGATCTCCGGCTGCGGCGGCTTTGGCGACGTGACGAGCGAATCGGGCGATTATGTGGGCGGCGTGTGCGGCTTCTCGCTGTCGTCCATTCAGGACAGCTACGCGAAGTGCACGCTCTCTGGCGGCAAATATGTCGGCGGCATCGCGGGCTCTGGCAGCCGCGTGTCGAGCTGCGTGTCCATGGTGGCGCTGGCGGACTGCGACCAGTTTACCGGCGCGATCGCGGGCGAAATTACGGACGACTATCAGAATAACCGCTTCGTCTCGGACACGCTGGCGGGCGTGGACCGCGTCAGCCTGTCCGGAAAGGCGGAAAAGATCGGCTACTCGCAGATGCTGCACATTGAGGGCATCCCGAAGCAGATGAAGACGCTGACGCTGCGCTTTGTCGCCGACGATGTGACGCTGGCGAGCTATCCGATCGAATACGGCGCGTCGTTCCCGATGGGCAGCGCGCCGGACATCCCGCAGCAGGAGGGAAAGTACGCCGTCTGGGATCACGAGACGCTGGACGATCTGCATTTTGACACGGTGGTCACGGCGGTGTACACGACGTATGTGACGACGCTCGACTCTCCCGCGCGGCGAGATAGCGGCAAGGCGGTGTTCCTGTCGGAGGGACTGTTTGACGATGGTGCGCAGCTCACGGCGGAGCAGATCACGCTCCCGGAGGGCGAGCTGCCGCGGCTGTCGGAGGATTTCTGGACTGCGGTGCGGCAGGCGCTCGGTGCGCAGACCGTGCGCTACGGAACGGTGCTGGAGCAGTGGCAGGTCACCATCCCCGATGACGGGCAGATGGAGCATCTGGTGCATTATCTGCCGCCGGAGGACGGGCGCGGCGAGCTGGTCGTCTACGTCCGGGATGCGGACGGCTGGACGATGCACGAGTGCGGCGATTTCGGCAGCTACGCGACGCTGACGCTGCCCGCCGGGCAGACGCAGATCGTACTGGCGCGCCTGCGCGCCGTGTGGTGGGTCTGGCTTATCCCGGCAGGACTGGCGGTGCTGGTGCTCGTATGCATCCTGCTGGCGGTGCACAAAAAGCACAAAAAGGCAAAAGCGCAGGCAAAGAGCAAACAAGCGCCTGTGGAAACGTAAAATGGCGGCGGCTCTGCAAAAGCAGAGCCGCCGCTGTCATTTATATCACGCTGGGGCGGCAAGGAGAGGCTGAAGCTGCCTGCCGTCCAGGGCGGCGCGGATGGTCTCCGGCAGGCGGGTGAAATCCGCCACCACGGAGCGCGGTTTTTTTATCGCGTTATCCTGCCGCATAGGCACGAAGAAATAGTGCCCGCGCGCGAGAAGCTTTCCAATATTTTCGGCATTGCCCGCCAGCGCGTCGTTGGTGGAGACGGCGATGACGATCGGGCGCTCGTTGCGCAGGTGCGCCTTGGCGGCGAGGGTCACAGGCGTGTCGGCAATGCCGTTTGCGAGTTTTGCCAGCGTATTGCCCGTGCACGGCGCAATGACGAGGACGTCCAGCAGCTTCTTCGGTCCGATCGGCTCTGCCTGCGCGATGGTGTGGATGACCGGCTGACCGCAGGCACGTTCCAGCCGCGCACGGAAATCCTCTGCTGTGCCGAAACGGGTGTCGGTCTCATAGCTGGCGGTTGACATAATTGGAATGATCTTCGGAAATTCCGCGCGCATTGCCTCCAACTGCGTGAGCACGGCGTTAAAGGTGCAAAAAGAGCCGCACATGGCGAATCCAAGCGTCAATTGTTCGTTCATACAGCCTCCTGTTCCGCGAGCGTTCGCAGGATCATGGTTTTGAGCGCCTCCGCTGCCGTTTTGGGCGCGCATTTTCCGGGCAGACCGAGCGCGTGGATGTAATGGAGCTCCGGCGGCGCGTCCACCGCCAGTCTGCCGCCGCCCGACGCAAGGTCAATGAGCAGGCAGTCCGGGCGCAGCGTGCGCAGGTGCTCATCGCGCAGGATGGGCGCGGGGACGGTGTTGAAAATGCAGTCATACTGCGCGAGATCGTGCAGGTAGCTGCCGGTGCGGTCGGCGCGCAGACCGGCGCTTTCGATGGCGGCGCGGTCGGCGGGCTTGCGCGCCCTGACGGTGACGTGGGCGTGCAGCGCGTGCAGGCGGGCGCTGAGTGCCTTTCCGATGCGCCCATAGCCGACGACGAGGCAGCGGCTGCCGCAGAGCGTGACGGGCAGCTCGCGCATGGCGATCTCGAGCGCACCCTCGGCGCTGGGCACGGCGTTTTCGATGGTGAGCGCTTCATCGTTCAGATAGTCGAAAACGCGCAGCCCGTGTGCCTCCAGCGCCGCACGCACGCGCGAAAGCCCGCCGCCAAAGATCACAGCGCCCGCCGGTACGCTCTGCGTGATGGCGTCGAGACTAATTCCGTCGCTGCGCTGCGAGCGGACGCGCCCGTCCTGCGTCAGCGCAGGCATGGGCAGCGCCGCCGCCTGTGCGCCGTCCAGAGCGTCATACAGCCCGCCGGGTTCATCGTCCATGCCGGGGACTTCCGCGCAGCGGACGCGAAAGCCGCTGCGCAGCAGCGCCTGCGCCAGCCACATTTGCCGCGCGTCGCCGCCGATGACGGCGATTCGTTCGATCATAAGCATCCCTTCTTTCCGCCTCATACTATGCCGAGCGATCTGAACTTGCGAAAAAATCCCCCGCCGGAGCACGGCGGGGAAGAGAAATCTGCACGTTCTATATCACATCTCAGCCGATGAACCACTGCGTCCAGTAGCCGCCGTTTGCCGCATACCCGACGCCCGTCTGCGTGAAGGACGCGGAGAGGATATTGGCGCGGTGCGACGGGGAGTTCATCCACGCGCTGACCACGGCGGCGGGCGAATCATAGCCCATGGCGATGTTTTCTCCGGCGTATGTATACGATACGCCGAACGACTGCATCATGGCAAACGGCGAGCCGTAGGTCGGACTTTCGTGCGAAAAATAGCCGCCCGCGCGCAGATCGTCCGATTTGACGCGCGCATAGCTGCACAGGTCGCTGTTCAGCGTGAGCGCGGGGAGCGAATACTGCGCACGCTCGGCGTTTACGAGCGAGACGACCTGCCGCTCATAGCCGGAGACATCCGCCGCCCGCGCGGCGGTGCTCACGCCGGTGAGAAGTGCCAGTGCAAGCAGAAGTGTACTAAGGCAGCACCGCGCAATTGCGCCGACGCGCTTCGGCGGATCTTTTTCACCAATTCTGCGGTTTGAAAAGCTTGAAATACATGCAGTATTCCCGCGCTTTTCAAACCTTGACCTGGCGGAAAATTTCTCGCCGAATCTGCTTGTCAAATTGTGCGGTGCTGCCCAAAGTTTTCGTTTCATGGTAGGACCTCCTTCTGCTTCGTTTTAATGCAAACGCTGGCAAAATACAAGCTGTAAATCCTGCCGGGACAGGAAGTTTTCGACAAATGCGTGCAACTCTTTTCGCGCGCGCTTGTGTTTTGATGCGCGGCTGTGCTATACTGTTTACAGAAAACAAGAAGCGGAGGCGGAATGATGGAAGAAGCACGCGGGTTTATTCGGGATATGCTCGATGTAAAAATGCTGATCCTGTTCGTGATGGCGGAGGCGAAATATGCCATGACGATGCAGGCGATCTACGAGGCAACGTTTCAGGACGATAAGCTGAGCTATTTTGATATTGCGATCGCCGTTCCGCAGATGGTCGAGACCGGGCATTTGCAGGAGGTCGAGCATGGAAAGTTCCGGCTGACGGCGCTTGGACGCGACGCAGAGGAAAACACCTGGGATGGCATCCCCAAGCCAGTGCTGGACCGCGCGCGTGCCGCCGTGATCCGCTTTAATCGGAAAACGCGCCGCGAGCAGATGATCCACGCCGATTACAGCCGCCGCGAGGGCGAGCGTTAGGAATACGCCGTTCGGTTGGACCTCGGCGACGAGATCGGCGAGCTGATGCATCTGGAGCTGACCGCCGGGAGCGAACAGCAGGCGGAGCAGCTGAAAAAAGCGTTTGAGGAGGGGGCGGAGCTGCTGTACCGCAACATCATGGAGCAGCTTTCCGCGCGTAAAGAGAATGCGGACGTATAAAAACGCAGCGCCGGTCTTGCGGGCGCATCTGGAACGGTTGGGCATGACGGCGGTGGAATTTTCCGACGCGACTGGCATCGACGCCGGGACGCTGCGCGATCTGCTGCAAGCCAGAAAACAGAACATCAGCACGCGCAATCTCATGGTCATGGCGCGCTCGTTCGGCATGGGAATGCAGGAGTTGATGGACGAAATGGCGTAGCGCTGTGCGGCGGTTTGGCAATATCACCCTGCCAGCATCTTCCTGCCGACAAGTTTTTATTGCAATTTGCACAAAATGTGGTATACTAATGTCAGGGATACCCCAATCGGTCTCCCAGCACAAAAGTGTCAGAACGAAAGGAGCGGCTATTTATGAGGTTTCAGTATTCGGAAAAGAAGGTCAGTCTGCCGGAAAACGTTCACAAGTACGCAGAAAAGAAAATTATGAAGCTCGAACGGTTCTTCGGGGACGACGCCGACGCTCTCGTCACTTTTAGCGTTGAGAAAAACCGCAACCAGGCAGAGATCACCGTCCATGCGGCAAACACCTATTTCCGCGCAAGTGAAAGCACGTCCGATATGTTCGCGTCCATCGACGCGGCGGTCGCCACCATCGAGCGGCAGATCCGCAAGAACAAGACGCGCCTTGCCCGTCGCCTGCGGCAGGATGCGTTCGTGCGCACGCCGGAGGTCACGTCGTTTGCCCCCGATGAGCCGGAAGAGGGCGCGTTTGAGATCGTGCGGCAGAAGAATTTCCATATGCTGCCCATGACGCGCGACGAGGCGATCTTGCAGATGAACCTGCTGGAGCATACGTTCTTCGCCTTCCGTGACGAGGACAAGGACGGCGCGTTTGCGGTCGTTTATAAGCGCACC
>ERZ1034917.2056-NODE-2056-length-10413-cov-6.783935_pt1 | contig 10413 bp, 9 predicted proteins | sample MGYA00520605_ERZ1034917 | MGnify/ENA primary metagenome ERZ1034917 (study PRJEB33766, sample SAMN09781784) | gut metagenome | biome: gut microbiome | host: Homo sapiens | place: Madagascar | study: EMG produced TPA metagenomics assembly of the PRJNA485056 data... | reverse complement strand
GTTTTGATTATATAAATAAATGCCGCTCGGAAGTTGCAAAACGTGTTGTTGGTCAGAAAGATGTTGTGGACGGAATTATTACAGCGCTGATTGCAGGCGGTCATGTTCTTCTTGAAGGTGTTCCGGGTCTTGCAAAGACATTGGCGGTAAAAACTTTTGCGGATGTTTCAGGACTTGAATACAAAAGAATTCAGTTTACGCCGGATCTTCTTCCTGCTGATGTTAGTGGAACGCTGATTTATGAACAAGGTACTGGAAAATTTTCTGTTAGAAAAGGACCTGTGTTTTCAAATCTTGTTCTTGCGGACGAAATAAACCGCGCGCCGGCAAAAGTTCAGTCTGCTCTGCTTGAGGCTATGGCGGAGCATCAGGTTACAATCGGGGAAACAACTTACAAGCTGAACGAGCCTTTTTTTGTTCTTGCCACACAAAATCCGATTGAGCAGGAAGGAACTTACAGTCTTCCAGAAGCTGAGCTTGACCGTTTCTTGCTTAAGCTTCTTATTTCATATCCTACGCCGGAAGAAGAAATTTCAATTATAAAATCCGAAGGCAGGGCGAATGAAATTCCTGTGAACAAAGTTTTTTCCGCCATCGCTCTTCAAAAATGCCGGGACGCTGTGGATGCAGTTACTGTTGCTGACAAAATGCTTGCCTACATAGTTTCAATTGTAAATTTTACAAGAGCCGATGTCGCATTAAAAATGAACCGCCGCAATGATATTCAGCGTTACATTTCATTTGGTGTTTCTCCACGCGCTGGAATTGCTCTTTTAAGATGCGCAAAAGTCCACGCTCTTTTTGAAAACAGAAGCTTTGTTCTTGCAGAAGATGTTCAGGCTGTTGCAAAGCCGGTTTTAAGACATAGGCTTGTTTTGAACTATGAAGCCGCTGCGGACAATATTTCTGCGGACAGCTTGATTTCAAAAATCATAGACTTGATGCCGGTTCCATGAAAAACGACATAAGCCGCCGCGCTTCACTTTTGCATTTATCCTCTCTTTCTCTTGCTGAAAAAATGAAAAGCGGTTCATTCCGTTCGCTTTACCGTGGACGCGGAATTGAATTCAGCGGAGTCCGTGAATATCTACGAGGCGATGATGTGCGTGCAATTGACTGGAATGTTACGGCAAGAATGGGAAAACCTTTTGTAAAAGTTTTTGAAGAAGAACGTGAACTCGATGTCTTTATAGTTGCCGACGCTTCTCTTTCAATGTGCGTGGGAACAAGCCAGCAGACAAAAATTGAAAAAGCAATGGAGTGCGCTTCTCTTTTAACGCTTGCTTCATTTTATAATTCAAGTCCCGTTGGCGCCGTTGTTTTTGACGGCGAGCTAGAATTCTTTTGTTCTCCTGAATCTGGAAAAAAACATTCGCTTATGCTTTTGTCCCATTTTGAGCTTGACAGAAAAAAACAAAAGGCTGGTTCTGTTCTTGACAGCGCGCTTAGGGGTGCAGAAAAGCTTTTAAAGAAAAGAAGCCTTGTTATTTCTGATTTTAGGGCTGCGGAATGGCATGCTTCTTTTGCGCGTCTTTGCCAGAAAAATGATGTTATTGCAATAAATATAGTTGATTCTTCTGATGACAATATTCCTTCCGTTGGTTCTGTTCTTTTTGCAGATCCAGAAACAGGATACGAAGCAGTTCTTCCGACTTCAAGTCAGAAATTTATCCGCGGATGGAGAGAAGAAAATGAGCAGCGCAAGGAAAATTGGTTTAAAGAATGTGTGCGCCACGGAGGAATTCCTTTGTTTATAAGCACTGTTCAAGATCCTGCTGCAGAACTTATAAAATTTTTCAGCAGCAGGCACAGACATTCATTTTAGGAAAATGGCATGAAGAAAAATCTTTGCTTTGTTTTTAGCTTGTGCTTTTTTATTCAGTTTTTAGTTGCTCAGAATCCAAATGAAAATACAGCGGCTTTTGGAACGCAAGTTATGGTTCCGCGCGATGTCTTTATTGGCGACAGCGGACAGATTCAGTATTCGTTCAGAACGCCTATAGATTTTTTTTCTTTTGCAGATCCGTCAATGATAAAAGATGAAGTTCTTTCACTGAATCTTTCTTCAAGTGATTTTTTAGAAAATCCGGACGACTGCCTTGTTACAAAATCGGTTCTTGTTAGAAACGGCGTAAATTACAACCTTTACATAACGATAATTCCTTGGAAAACTGGAACAATAAAATTTAAGGAATTCAGCTTGGAAAAATTCTGCCACGGGCAAAACAGCGGCAAGGAAAATGTTGACTTTAGAATTCAGCTTGCGCCGGTTACAATTCTTTCGCTTGTAGAAAAACTTGAAGTAAAAAATTTAAAGTCTCCGCAGGCTCCTCTTTTGCTTCCAAATACAAATTATTTTTTGTGGATTGCAGGCTTTTTAGTCGCCGGATTTTTTTCATTGTCTTGCATTGTCCTGATAAGGCTTCCGCATATTTTGAAAAAATTGAAATTTTTAAGAGAACAGTTTGAACTTTACAGAAATGCAAAACGGACAAAGAAAAAGATTTCCATGCTTTTAAAAAAGAAAATTGATGACAAGGACTTTTGTGAAAAATGGCAGCTTGCAATGCGCGAATACTTGGAATTTAGATTTGCAGTTTCTTTTTGTTCTGTGCCCGGAAAAAAAGTCGGTGCGAAAATATTTGACATACTGAATGGTCTTGCAGGAGAAAAAGTTTGTGAAGCGATAGAATCTCTTTCGTGTTTTTTTGTGCGTACAGACTACATTCGGTTTGCAAGCGGTTCAATTGATTCTAAGCTTTTGCCAGTGGAAACTCATCAGGCTTTGTTTGTTGAAAACGAAAAAAAATCAATGGTTGCGGAAACTTACAAGATAATTGATTTGCTCGAAAAAGGAGAGTGTAATAAAAATTTTGTCTGAAATAGTGTCAAAGTTTTTATTCACAAAGTTTGCGTTGCAAGCTTTCTTATCAAATGCAATTTCCGCTAGAAAATTGCGCTAAAAAGTCAAATCGAAAGTTAAAACTTTCTCAATGGCTTTTTATAGGAGAAAAAAGTGTTTGAATTTGAAAATCCTCCGGCATTTTTTCTTTTGCTTTTGATTCCGGTGCTTTATATTTTGCGTTATATAAAAATTTTTTCACGGCTTTCTTTGCCTTTAAATTTAAGCGACTGGAACGGAAGCAATTTTAAGTGGAAGGGAAATGCAAGAAAATTTCTTTCTGTTTTTGGAAGAGTTGTTTGTGTCTTATTTTACATTTGCCTTGTCTTTGCCTATGCGGATCCTGTTTTTCATCTTCAGCAAAAAGTCTATTCTTCAAAAGGCGCGTCGATTGTTTTTGTTTTGGACGTGAGCCCTTCAATGGCTGCAAAAGATATTGGTTCGCAAAGTCGTCTTGAAGCTGCAAAAAATTCCATTGTTTCCATGGCGGAAATGAATAGCGGCTCGGAGCTTGGGCTTGTTGTGATGGCTGAAAATGCCGCTGTTTTAGTTTCTCCCACAATGGATAGAAAATTCTTTTTGAACCGATTGAAAACTGTAAGCGTTGGAGAGCTTGGAGATGGAACTGCGATTGGAACTGGACTTAGCAGCGCAATTTATCATCTTGAAAAATCAAAGTCGCCTAAAAAAAGCATCGTCCTTATTACTGATGGAGAAAATAATTCAGGCGCGGTTCATCCTCATACTGCGGCTCGTCTTGCCGTGAACAAAGATATTTCACTTTACATTCTTGGTGTGGGAACAAGAGGCGTTGTTCCGATTGATTATGTAGATCCAAAGTCAAATAAAATTTATTCAGGTTATCTTGAATCGAAATTTGATACGTCTTCAATTGCACGGATTGCATCAGAGGGAAATGGAAAATTTTTTGAGATTGAATCTATTTCCGCATTGTCGCAGGCTATTTCTTCAATTTCAAAAAGTGAAAATATTGCTCAAAGCTACTACATAAAAAATCAGGATATATTTTATTACAGATATTTTTTGATTGCCGCGGTTGTTTTTGCTTGCATTGCATGGATTGTGCGCAGATTTCTTCTGCAGGAGACTTTATGAATTTTTCTGTTGAAAATCTATTTTCATTTTATCTTTTTATTCCTTTAGTTTTTGCGCTTTTGTTTGTTGTGGCACGGTATATTCGTTTAAGAAAAAATATCTGCGGAAAAGTTTTTGAATTTAAAAACGGCTCTTCTGGAGCAGAACTTTTTTTAGATTCATTTGTGGAATTTGCGTTGTTCTTGCACTCGCAGGAATTTCATTTGGAACAGATTCTGTGCCTGTACAAAAAAACGGAAAAGCCGTCTCTTTTGTGTTTGACATTTCTTATAGCATGGAAGCAAAAGATGCGCCCGGAGGAATTTCAAGACTTCAGGCAGTTTCCAGTTATGCAAGTGAGCTTTTGGACAGAATGAACGGGTGCGCGGTTTCCGCTGTTCTTGCGAAGGGCGATGGAATTATTGCTGTTCCGCTTACAGAAGATTTTCAGAGTGTAAGAAGTTTAATAGAAAATCTTTCGCCTTTGCTTATGACTTCCGAGGGAACAAGCCTTGGCAATGGAATAAAATCCGCGCTTTCTTCGTTTCCAGAGCAATCTTCCGCAGCTTCATTTATCTGGCTTTTTACCGATTGCGAAGAAACAGACAACAGCCTTCAGTCTTCTCTTTCTGAATGTTTAAAAGCCGGAATTCCTGTTGTTATTATCGGATTTGGCTCTGAGCGTGAAAGTGAAATTTTTGCGGGCGATGGAATTACAAAAGTAAAAACAGCTTTAAGATCCGGCAGCGTTGAAAAAATGATTTTATCTCTAAAAGAAAAATTTGTTTCGTCCAAAAGAAATAACTCTGCGCCTTCTGTTGTTTACATTGATGCCTCGGAAATGGGCTCTGCCGCCGCTATTTTAAAAATGCTTGATCTTAATGGTTCGTTGCCGTCGGTTTCTTATGAAATTCAGAGCACTCAGCGTTATGGACTTTTTATTTCTTTTGCAATTTTATTTTTCCTTGCCTCGATTTTTTTTGGCGAGCTTGATATTGCAGGCGGAAAGAAAAAATTAATTTCATCTGTTTCCATGGCTTCGCTTGTTTTTTTGTTTACAGGATGTTCGCCACGTTTTAATGACGGCATAAAAATTCTTGAAGGAAAACTTGACTGGTCTAAGCAGGATTATCAAAATGCAGTCGGAGATTTTTTTGAAACAGCTTCAAATGCACAAGCCCGTGGAGATTTTCTTGTTGAACAGTATGCGGTATTTGGACTTGGCTCGACTTATCTTATGCAAGGCGAAACTGATGCAGCGTTAAAAAGATTTTCGAAAATATACGAAAATTCTTCAGATAAAATTAAATTTGCAATCCTTTATAATTCTGGAATAATTGCGCATCGTAACGGAGATTATAATGCGGCAACTGATTTTTTCAAAAAAGCTATTTTAATAGACAGCACCAGCATAAATGCAAAAATTAATCTTGAACTTTCGTTGAGGGAAAATTCAGAACGCTCAAGAGAATCCGCGCAGGAACTTGTGCCTTTGTCAGAAAATAAAGAAGAACAGAATATTCAAAATGCTCTTTATTCTATAATTCGGGAGGATGAAAGACAGCAATGGAAAAATATGCAGAAAGATTCAGAACGGACTTCCCGCGATTATTAATTTTTGTCTTGCTTGTTGCTTATGCATTTCCTGTTTTCGCAAAGCCAGTTTCATGGAATTATCTATGGAGCTTGCGTTTCAGGCAAAGTCAGGAAACTTTATTTACAGAAACCGACAATTCATTTTATGTTGAAATTGAAGGAGTTACTCCAGACAGCATTCAGCTTGCCGTGAATTCTCTTCCGCATAATGTAAGTTTTGTTTCGTCAAAAAAAGAAACCGTTATGATAAAAAGCGGAAACGGACAGAACGAAAAATATTCAGCAGGAACAAGAATTACAATCTGGATGAAATTTTTAAAAACCGGATTTTACAAAATCAGTCCGATTGATCTTGTTATAAACGGAAGTTTTTATCAGATTCCGTTTAATCCTGTTGAAGTTTTTGAAAATCCAAAATTTATAAATCCGCAGGTTTCAGTTTCTTTTAACAATCTGAATATTTCTTCAAAAAGAAAAACCGCTGAAGCTTATGAGGGGCAGCACATTGTTTTTACAGTGAATGTGAAATACGCGAATTCTGTAAAAAATGTTTCTTGGAATATTCCGGAAGATTCTGTATTTAAAAAACTTCGGGAGTTTAATTCTTCTGATGAAGATTTTTTTTCCACGGAATTCAAACCTATTGCTGTATTTGACTGGCAGCCTTTAAAATCCGGAAATTGGAATCTTCCTGAAATCTTTGTTACGGCGGTTTCGTACAATGGAACAATCAATGATATAAAATGTCCGCCTATTTCTTTCAAGGTTCATGAAAAAAAATCAGTGGTCAATGAACCAAAACAGGAAAGTCCTTTTGCCTACGCTTTTATAGAACAACCTTCAAGTTATGATAAAAATGTTTCCAGACCGGAAGCGAAAAATTATGATATTTTGAATTTGATTGAGCTTCATAAAAAGGAACGTCATTCAATTCCATTTTTTAATTCGGCATTTAAAGAAAGAAGACAAATTGAGCTTTCGGTTGGACTTTCTCCTTCTGGAGTTGAGCCGAGCGTTGTTTTTTTTACCATAATGTTTTGTGCTGTTTTTATTTTGCTTGCTGTTTCAGTTTTGCTTTTTATTTTCAAGCGAAAAAAAACTTGCGCAATTTTTGTTTCTATGTTTGTTACGTTTGCAGTTTTCTTGTCGATTTATGGATACCATTTGTTTACTTCCCGCGGAATTTATGCAGGAGGAACAATGAGTCCGATTCCAGAAAAAACTGCTCCAACAGGTGTAACCATTCAGGCTGGAAGCGTTGTTTCTATAATAAGAACTGCGGGGGGCTGGATGTACATAAGGCATAATGATACTTACGGTTGGGTTTCGGCGGAAAATGTTTATATAATAAAATAGCAAGGAATTTAAAAATGGATTTTGGTGATATTTTGTCGCAGTGGGATTCTATTCAGAAGAATCATGTTCCAAAAAATAAAGGTCCTCAAATTTGCCGTAAAAAAGCAAATGCTCCTACAAAAGAAGAAAAAGAAGCCGCACGTCAAGGTTATTCTTACGAGCAGATTATGGATCAGAACAGCCAGAAGCGCATAAATCCGATGGAACTTTGGCTTAGGCGATACGGTACGGTAGACAAAGACAAGGCTTTTGAAGAAAATGCGCGTCAGGAAAAACTTAATGATATAAATTATTTAAAGACGCTTGCTCCAGAAGCTACAATAGATTTGCATCAGCTTACAAGAGAAGAAGCGTGGGACAAACTTAAGATTTTTGTTGACAGCTGCTACATCCGGAAACTCAAGAAAATTCTTATCATCCACGGAAAAGGAAATCACAGCCATGGAACAGATCCAGTTCTTGGGCAACTTGTGCGGCTTTTTATTGGGCAGGACAAGCGTCTTGGAACTTCCGGCCATCCAGACAGAAATCACGGCGGCTCTGGTGCGACTTGGGTAATAATAAAAAATTAAATTTTTTCAATTGATTTATTCACTGGATTTTAGTAAGTTTAGTTTTAAGAGTTTTTGCTGATATGGAAGATTTGTATAAAATTTTGAATGTTGAAAAAAATGCCTCTGCGGAAGAAATCAAAAAAGCCTATAGAAATTTAGCATTTAAATTTCATCCAGACAGAAATCCAGGCGATAAATCCGCGGAAGAAAATTTCAAAAAGATAAACGAAGCTTATTCAGTTTTAGGAGATGAAATAAAACGCTGCCAGTACGACCAGTACAACATGAATGGATTTTCTGAAAATTTTCAGCAGAACGGCGGATTTTATCAAGGCGACCCTTTTGCAGATTTTTTCAACAACAGAAATTATCAGTACACTTACACTTATTCTTCAAAAAATTCAGAGAGCAAAAAAGGCTTTTCTTTAATAGGATTTTTCTTAAGCATAATTCAGATTTTGTTCTGCTTCTTGGGATTTACTACAGTCGGCAGGTGGAGCTTTTTGCTTGGCATTTTATTTTTTATCGGACTAGTCAATGGAATAAAATCCGCGGCAGGAAATTTAAAATGGATTCTTGCGGAATAAAAAAGTGAAAGGAAAATTTTATATGGAAAATAATTCAGGCATTGTTGTTTACACTGATGGCGGCTGCCGTGGAAATCCTGGTTGCGGAGGCTGGGGTTGCGTTATAATTGACGGCGAAAAAGAATACAAATTTTCCGGCGGAGAAAAACTTACAACAAACAACCGCATGGAACTTATGGCTGCAATTAGCGCGCTGAATTCAATTGCTGAAAATACTCTTTGGAAAAATCAGCATATTTCAGTTTATTCAGACAGTCAGTATGTAAAAAACGGAATAACTTCTTGGATTCAAAACTGGAAAAAAAACGGCTGGAAAACTTCTGCAAAGAAACCTGTTCTTAATAAAGATTTGTGGGTTCAGCTTGATTCTGTTTACAATCTTCTTGACATCGAATGGAAATGGGTCAAAGGCCATGCGGGCGTAAAGTACAACGAAATTTGCGATGAACTTTGCAATATGGAAATGGACAAGCAAGGGTAAAATTTGTTCGCAAGAAATATTTTGTTGTAAAGAGAATATTTTTTACTCTATAAAGATATAATCATTGAAATAAACCGCTCGGATTTGTCCCATTACAAGATTTTCGTTTATTTTTTGAAGCAGTTCTTCTTTTATTAAATTTTCTCCTTTTGCCCGGATTTGGCTGAAAGTGAGCGCGGAAAAATAATTTGTAAAAATCGATTTTATCTGCCGTTCCTTTAGTGAAAGTTCTTCAAATAAAGCCTTGTCTTCCGCAGGGTACGAAAACCATGGGGAAACAACAATTACAACTTGCTCGTCTTTTTCTGAAATTTGTTTTGTGAAAATCCTAAGCTGCCCGATGTCCGTAAACGCATTCATGCTTTTTTCTTTTCCTGTGTTCATGTTTGTGATTTTTTTGGGACTTGGATCTGATTTTCTGTATGCGCTCGCAGGATTTTCTTTTGTGAATATATAAAATGCAATTGTAACAATTATTATTGTAAGAAGAATTGCGGCTGCCAGTGCAAAAAGAAATCTATTCAATTTATTCAGATTCATACAATAAATTCCTTTAGCAAAGAAAGCGTTCTTGTTGTCGCATTTCCGGTTTCATCGAATGTTCCAGGAATTCTTGCGGTCAGCTCGATAAAATTTTCAAGCCATTCTTCTTTTTCAATTGTTCCGTTTTTTCTTGCAAGCTCAACCAAGTCGGCTTTTTCCATTGGGATTTTGAATTTCCGTTTTGTGCCAAGAAGATTTTCTGTAAGCACCGAAATTATTTCTTCAAATCCGAGTTCTGTTTTTGCGCTTGCATGAATTGCGTTTGGAAATGCCTTGTTCAGCTGGGAAACCGTGATGAACTTTTCTTTTACAAGATCGAATTTGTTCAAGACAACAGTCTGCGGAATTTTTTCAGCGTGAATTTCCTTTAGAACTTTCTGCACTTGCTGATATTGTTTTTCGCAGTCAGGGTCAGAAGCGTCAACCACAATCAAAAGAAAATCAGAAAGCGAGGTTTCTTCCAGAGTGGATTTGAATGCGTCGATTAAAGTATGCGGAAGATTTGAAATAAATCCGACTGTGTCCGTCATTAAAACAGACGAGGCTTCCGAAAGCGCGAATTTTCTTGTGGTTGGATCTAGCGTTGCAAAAAGCTTGTTTTCTACAAGAACATCCGCCCCTGTGAGCGCATTTAGCAGGCTTGACTTTCCGGCATTTGTGTACCCAACCAAAGAACAAGTTGCGGTTGCGGTTCGTTCCCTTTGCTTACGCTGAATGTTCCTGTTTATTGCGACTTGTGCAAGTTCTTTTTTTATCTGAACGATTTTATCTTCTATTTGACGGCGGTCAAGTTCCAGCTGAGTTTCGCCGCTTCCTTTGTTTCCGAATGAGCCGCCTCTTTGTCGCGCCATGTCTCCGTAAGTGTGGCTTAATCTTGGAAGTGAATACTGAAGTTTTGCAAGTTCTACCTGAAGGCTTGCTTCTTTTGTCTGCGCGCGTGAATCAAAAATTCTTATTATCACTTCGTTTCTGTCAAAAACCGGCATATTGGCAAGTTTTTCCCAGTTGCGCTGCTTGGACGGATCTATTTCCCAGTCAAAAACTATGCAGTCCGCAAAAACTTCCTTTGCCTTATCTACTATTTCCTGCGCTTTTCCTGTTCCCATTCCGTAGGCGGGAGTTGGCTCTATGCGTGTAAGTACAATTGTGCCGGCAATTTCCATGTCCAGCGTCTGCACTAGACTTTGTAGTTCCTTTGGCTCTGGATTTCCGTTTTTCTTGTCTGGCGCGCCGACTAAAAGACATTTTACTTTGCGTTCTTGCTCTTGCTGAATTTCAATCATAAAATTTATTATACAT
>ERZ1034917.2055-NODE-2055-length-10420-cov-4.711047_pt1 | contig 10420 bp, 17 predicted proteins | sample MGYA00520605_ERZ1034917 | MGnify/ENA primary metagenome ERZ1034917 (study PRJEB33766, sample SAMN09781784) | gut metagenome | biome: gut microbiome | host: Homo sapiens | place: Madagascar | study: EMG produced TPA metagenomics assembly of the PRJNA485056 data... | reverse complement strand
TTATACTTGCTTGGCACTTGATGTGCCTGTTATGATATCTCTGAAATTAGGCAACTGCAAATAGAACGAGAATCTGCTTAACGGTCTCCATCGTTCAAGCAATGATTGGTTGCACTCATTCCATCCATCTTTTCCGAAGCGGATATCCAAGGCATTAGTTATCTTACGCACGATAGACTGGATGTATGGTACATTTGCCTTGTTCCCAATGGAAGGGGTATAAATACATATTTTATATATTCCTCCATTATTACAATCCCAGCTTCCCCTATAAAAAGTGATATGGGCTTTGTCTAGTATTGCCTCGTCTGACAGGCTTATAAACCCGTTATAACTTCCGATCAACATCGCTTCAAATACTTTTAACCCAGTGGACGAGCGAAGAAGCTTTTTCAATCCTCTCTCGTCCCGGACAATTTGGCTTATTCCCATGAATATATCATTTAATCTATGTCGGCCTTTTATTTTTTTTGATTAACCCATTAAGTATCTTGGTCGCCAATAACGGATCTTTATCCATTAAAATGTTCCATACTTTTATTCCGGGTTTCACCCTAGAATAATGATGTAGCACTATATTGTTGGCTTTATCCAGTCTTCCGGTTCCATATATCCATAACATCCCGGGGAAGTTTTTCATTATCTTCTTTGCTTGTCTTAATCTCATGATTTCTTACTATTTAGCTATTAATTTCAATCTATATCCTAAGTCTTTCGTTTTCTCATCCTTATCTATCAGATGAGAGTACAATTCATCCATTATGATATAAAATATCACTTTGGGCAAAGGCTTTTGAAGGTAATTTGCGAAGTCTTCAAACAATAAATGTTTTGGGGTTACTTCTTCTATTTCTTCAAAACATTCATGCAATGGCTTAAATTGTAAGCCATGTTTTTGGGGATTTGTCAACAGTTCCTTGTAGGCGTTGACTGTTTCTGGTGATAATACCATTTCGTACTTTATATTCTTAGCTGTTAGCTATTTGAAATTCAATCAGTTTTTTATCTCCGTCTTTCATGCCATTAAAAACATGTGACAAATCTTCCGAAATAATGTCCGATGCCTCCTTCTCTGTTGTGGCAACAATCTTTACGCCCGTAGCTACGTTTGATATAATAAAGCCGTTTTTAGCCTTTTCTACTGTAATTTCTGTTTTCATACTTATTCATTCTTAATTATGAGCCTTCACGGGAAGGCTTGGTTAATACTATTCCTCTAATAGTCTAATAAAAGACTTCATGTACTCACAATTCTGATCGCAGTCAAATGAATGATTGCACATCCGATCATTGTCTTTAGAGAGGTTTGGACAACTTTTCCAGTGCGCCTCAATAGCTTTTCGACGTTCATAGGTAACACCTTCGTTAAAGCCATCGGCAGCGCATCCCAGCAAAGCTGATCGGGGCCAAGTTTTTATCAAATCTTCCTTAACACGATCAACTACTTTATTTGAAGCCAAAAGCCTCGCTTGACCAATTGTTCCCATGATTCGTTGTTTTTTAATTAAGAGCCTTCATAGTAGGCTCGGTTAGTACTATTTATCAAGATCGGGTATAGGCATCCACATATCACATTCATAATCTCCGTAATCTTCAAACTCAAAATTCCCGGATGTTGCGACACGTGGAGGTTTCCCGGCTTCAACAACTATATAACCACTAACTATTGCCCCATTTGATACCATCCTGCAAAGAACCATATCATTTTCTTTAGGTAATCTTTCCTTCACGCTTACCCACGGGGATTGACAGGACTGCCATTCGGCACCTGCAATAAATCCCTGATAATACGCCGGGAATGCACTACCGCTACTCCTGCTTTCAGCGAATAAATGAGCCGCTTCTTCTACTGTCTGTCTCATATCAATCTTGCTCATATTTATTTTCTTTTTTAATTAAACCTATCACATATTCGCATCCTGCTTCAAACCCCTTGTTATATCCCATACTATCACGGCCCTTGAAATAAAAAGAACCTAAGCATAACATAAATCCTATTATCATCAATATGAGTCCTAGGCCGAAGAAGGGTTGGGAAAAAGATATATGGAAAGGCTTAAACTGTATTGTCATTCCGGAGGATAATATGAATATTACTGAAAGCATAATGACTGCGGGTAGTATTGCCTTAATCATTTGATCCTCCTTTCAGCAATTCGAGATTGTCATAAACATTCCCAATAACACTTCCTTGGCACACCTCAAAGTCTAGCAGTTCACATGGATTAACCCCATCTAGGGATATGCACCATCCTGTATGTTCATACAAGTCAATTACTTTGGGAAACTCTCTTTTCTCTTCATGTTTCCATGTTGAGAATATAACGGCATAAATACGTCCGCTTGGAGCTTTTATTAAATCCCCCTCGTAAATCTCCTTTCCGTTCTTGTCTTTTAGGCCTGTGTACTGGCCTACGGTAGTTTCATCAACATAAGGTGTTTTATCATAGTTTTCATTAAAATGATAACCGTCATCAATGAATTGTCCATGAACACCAATAGCTGTTTCTCCATCATTCCATTGCAATAAATCTCCATACACCCACTCTTTAGTATTAAGATTCTTCCCTCTGAATTTAATCTCACGCATTTGATCCTCCTTTCTCTAAAATATCCTCACAAGCCTTGCTATCGCACCTTACCGGCTTTTGATGGAAGGCGCACCAAGCTTCCCCGTTAGCGTCTTCATCCTCGATAAGTCGGCAATCGCCGCATTTAACCGCTAGGTATTTATTGTTAAGGTGCCCTTCCTTGATAAGCCATTCTATAGTCTCTATCAATGCTTCAATCGGATCATCATATCTATGTGATGCACGGTTTATCCCGTATTCAATGCTGTATTGATGAGCCTTCACCTTATTATCGGCATTATATGTTTTAGCGTTTAATCCTGCGCATAAATAAAGCGTACCTAATCTATCAATAGCTGGAGGCATCATGTCTATTAAAGCGGATAGGGACCAAGCGGGGCAATCATTTTGATAAGAATGATCGTAATATGGATTATCTACTGGGAGTATTTCTTTTCTCAATATATATGTCTCCCCATATACATCATAGTAAAGCTGACCTTTATCGTCCTTCCGAATATCTTTCCATCCTGCTACATTGCATTCATCGTCAATATATAGGATTACCATGTCCGCCGTATCCGGTCTCACCCCGGCCTCTAACAGGCGTGATGATTGTTCTTTATTCGTGCAAATTTGATTCATATTATAATTCGTTGTTAAAATATTTCTTATTATCCATATTTACCCCTCCTGAATAATTATACATTCTATCTCTTCGTCATACGTCACGTCCACCGGATCGTACTCATACTCTCCATCGGACGTGCGTATCATTACCTCCGCTTCCGGGTCTTGCTCTTGTAATAGAGCTATTAGTTCTTTATTTCTCATGATTACATCGCTATTAAGTCAAACAATGTCGGCGCACTTACCTCCATCTCAATTTCCCGTAGATAAGTAAGTCCGTCTTTCCAATAATCATAATTCAATTCGGTAGACAAGCCCTTACGTCCCAACTTGACAGCGCAATAAGGAACGGTACCGATACCTCCGAACGGGTCAAATATCAATTCCCCCTTGTTTGAATACCGTTCAATCAGCCTTTCAACGATATCTAACTGAAGAGGGCAAATATGATTCTGTCTCTTCTTTTGTGACTGCCTCGTATTGAGCGTACGCATCCGGACGACATCATCCCATATCCAATCTTTTTTACTTACAGGATCAACGGCCATAAATGTTTTGGGTAATTTCCCGTATGCCTCTAACTCTTCTGCGAACGACACATGTTCCTCATAGTTATAGATATGCTCACGTTCGTAGTTACGGAACAAATGCCGAATCTTATCTATTCCGGCACCTTTCATATCTTCGTATGACAACAATGAATTGCCGGAGGATTTCCAACTTGCATGGGCATCGATCTGCCAACGGGCCAGCGAGTATTCGCTCTTGTCCTTCGTGACAGGCTGGTCTGCATAAGCACGGGAGGTATCGGTAGGCAACTTGCGAAAAAGCAATACATATTCAGGGCATCCGATTCCCATCTTGGAGCCATCCTTGCACATCTCGGTATAGCCCAAACGATAGGTCTGATTATTTTCCCTCACTACATCCGTGTCTACCGTGATACGGCCCATATAACGAAAGCCATGCTTCATGTAATGAAATACTGTCATTTCACTGAATGGATCAATAGTTGGCATACCGTCACCCGTGGCGTTGCCGAACAATACACGGTCTTTCACATGAATACAGGCTAACCGACCCGGTTTTAAGATACGCATTAACTCCGGTGTAAGGTAATCCATCTGTGTAAAGAACTTATCATTACTCTCATTATGCCCGAAATCGTTATAGGTAGGCGTATATTCATAGTGGTTGGAGAACGGGATGCTGGTTACAATCAGGTCCACAGAGTCACTTCCCATCTTTTGGCATTCAAGGACATTGTCGTTATTGATTGCCTTCCACAGTTTGCCGGATTTCTCTTCCCGACTGGCAAACATCCAACGCATCATCTTTTCCTCGGCCTGTAAACCGAACAGACCGTTTTCACGGACAATGTCGGTCATTTTGGAAACCATTTCCCGGTGTTGCGCCCATTTCTGCATGAAGCTCTTAAATATTTCACCCTCGCTTTCGGCATAGACCAGATAGAGATCAACGGGATGCTGCTGCATAAAGCGATATATACGGGCTATCGCTTGGAACTTATCGTTGAAACGGTAGTCAATGAACATGATTGCTTTATGACAGTGATACTGAAAGTTAAGACCTTCACCAAGCATCTCCGGTTTAGCTGCCAAATATTTCAACCGACCGTCCTTGAAGTCGGATATCACCCTGTCGGCATCTTCATCATCCTGCGAACCATATACGGCCTTACAGCTTGGAATCGCATTACATAAGGCTATTCGTTCAGATTCTAAATCATGCCACAAAAGAAAATGGTCGTCCTTGTTTTCTGGGCGGTTGATGATTTCCACCACACGGGCAATCTTCTCTTCCATATTGTCCCTACGTTCTTTTGCCGCATCTGCCAATCCTAGAGCTGCCTCACGGAACATCTTCACTTGTCCGTCACGGTCGGTACCAGCCGTAGAATTGTCCACACTCACGATCTCTTCATGCACACGGAGTTCCGGCAACTCATAACCAGTATCCGGATAGCCCAAGTCAGACGGTTTAGTTAAGAACAAAGCCCATGTGGATACCCACAACCAAAACTCCTTTTCCTTATGCGGATAAAGTGTCAAGTTATTCGCTTTCGTACTGTCACGCTGAAAGAATCGCGTAAGAGCCTGCCCTGTGTCCATCACGCCAAGATAGCCGGCATAGTGTATTAGTTCTTTGTATCTGTTGGGTGAAGGTGTGGCCGTGGCGACAAACCGATAAGGCACATCCGAGAACAAGGGGAGGAACTCTTGATAGGTCTTGGTCCCGAATCCTCGAAGTACACTTGCTTCATCCAGTGAAGTGACAGTAAAATACGCCGGATCTATCCTAACCCCTTCTTCACCGTCGCGAACACGCTCGTAGTTTGTCACCATGATATCGGTCGGACATATCATCACATCAGCCATTGTTCGTACATAGGTTACTTTCATGCGCAAGTGTTGTTCCGCTTGTGTTAGGAACTCGACTACCACACGCTTAGGGCAAACGATCAACCCCTTGCCTCCTTTATGGTTCAGGATTACCCGGAGTATTTCCAGCTGGGTGACTGTCTTTTGCATACCGAAGCTGGAGAATATAGCTCTGCAACCACCGGCTACCGCCCAACGAACGGTATCTTTCACGTGAGGATAGAGTGAGGTTGTTAATTCGCCCGGCTTAATCTCAAATCCTGTATTATGGCTAATGGCCATCTTTCCTTTTAAAAAATCTATGTATTTCATATATTATTTGATTTTAGATCATCTCTCATCATAGATGAATGCAGCTTTCAACTATGATGAATGATTAAACCTTATTTGTTTTAGCAAAAACCACGCTTTCATGGTCCGGCCTCAGATGGGCCATGCAAGCCTTGCTGTATTCGCAATCCCTAGCTCCATCGCCCCGGAATAGGCATCCCCTGCATACGACCGCTTTCCCTTGGTATATTGCCTCGAAGCGCTTGACTTGCACCCTGTTTGTCCCGACTTGGATAACAAAGCCGGTAGGGGTGTTTCTCAATCTCTCTGTTATTTCCATGTTACTCTATATCTGTTTTCTTTACCCTGTAATGTGTCCCATTGATCTCTTTAACGGCAAAGTCAGAGAACGTTGCCTCTCCCTTGGACACCATCTTACATACGTCGTTGTAAGAGTATAGCTTGGCTCTCTTGTCAAACTTGATGATATCCGCTATGTTAAGCTCCTTGTAATTGAAGTTATCAATAAGATGGTTGATAGCGTCATTAAGCCGTTTTGTGGTGAACTTATTCGCCCTTACCCTTTCCGCTAACAAATTGAAGAACGGATCTCCCATTTTCGGGAATGCGGTCATCAATCTGCTGATAGATACGGCTATTTCTCGTGGCTCAGCTAAATCCCCGGTATAGAGACTTACGCTGCACTCACCGTTTGGATTCCTCGAAATCGGCTCGGGCGATTCCCTCTGCGATATTTCGAAGGAACTCGTTTGGATCACGGTTGCATTGTTGAGTATTTGCCCTATTTTTGTTGTCATAATTACCTGATATTACTTTCTCGAAATTAGTTGGCTTGATAAGCCAGTCAAAAGAGGCTCGCCAGCCATTTTTATTCTGGCCTTTGAGAAAATCGCTGTTTAAAGCCATTTGTATCATCCTCGCGAAGGTTTCTTTCCCGTATGTCTTGATACGTGCGTTTATCATCCCTTTTCGCTTGTCTGACAGAGGCATCCGTATATTTCCGAACGCTCCTTGCGTTTTTTCATTGAAAAATTTGACAAGTTCCGCGTAATCAATCCGTCCATCGTGCGGCTGTGAAGTCGCACATACAGGAGATTCGTTAGAATCTTCTGTTATATTTTCCTCTTCCTTTTCCTCTTCCTTTATAGGCACTGATTGTTCAGTGAACGTTCCGTGATTAATCAGTGATTGTTCAGTGAATTTTGATAAGATATTGTCTAACTTGTTTTTAGGTATGTTCAAATCGTCAACATTCGGTCGGTTTATCACTTGATGCCGAGCGAATTTAGGCAGATATATGAAATTCTCATTATTATAAGAGAACTGACATATAAATCCATTTGTCGCAAGCTCTGATAACCATTTCTCAAACTGTTGAACCTGAATTTGGTCATACGGGAATATCTTAGACTTTAACCATATAGTGTCACCGATCACAACGCCGACATCATCGGAGAAAGTCCATAATCCTATGTATAGGAGTCTGGAGTCTCTGCTGATCTTACCTATTTTGGAATCGTCCCAGAATTTAGGCTTAATTGTCCTTATCCGTGCCATGCTTATTTCTTTTTAGGTGTGTCATTTTTATGTAGTTTTATTTTTTAGACAATACAATATACTCCCCGGCCTAGACCGGGGCTTTTAAGATTTAATACGTGAGTAGGGTAGGGCTATTTGATAGTCCTCTTGATCTCGTCCATCAACCTCTCTGTTATCCTCTTGTCGTGCCACTCGTGCCATTCGGTGAATAGCCCCTTGGCGGCGATGAAGAAGAAACATGAGTTCTTTAGTTCCGTCTCTTGCGAGGACGTGATGCGTGACCATCTGAGCTGCTCTTTCACGTGCTCCAGTTCCTTGGAAAGCATGTCGTTCTCCTTGGATAGGCGGTTGATGCGGATAGTTTGTTGACGTGTGGTAGGAGTACTCATAGCGCACCTCCTTCCAGCCCGGCTAAAATGAATGCGGACATCAATAAGATTAGCACCTTGACATAGCCGATAACGTCGTTCTTGTTATCGCATTCGAGCAAGCCGAATGACATGAAGGTTAATAGCTTGGCGATGGATCGCCATGATAGGAAGCTCGTTTCGTGAGCGGACGTGGTTGTGCAATTACTGTTGTTCGTTACACTCGCAGATTTCATAGGACTTGGCATGTTAATGAAATTTGAGTATATAAAAAAGGCTATCGCCCCACGAACCGCCAAGTCCAAGTTAAAACACAAGTGTCGTAACCCATGTGGATTGATAGCCTTTATATCTTTGTAGATATAACACGCCATGTCTAGCCATAAAAATAGCTACGACAAACTTATTTTCTAATACTTGAACTGGCGGGTCCACTGCAAAGATACAACTCAAATTCAAAATGCCAAATGATTTGCTTTAAAAATATAGGACACGCATCCTAGTGATGTGCTATAGTGGTGTCGGTTGAGATGGATTGATAACCTCATTGTCTCGTTTTTGCTCTTTCCATTCCCTGAACTCTTTTAACTCAAGCAAAGAGTGGAAACCTCCTAGAACGAATGAATATACCATTGGGAGTTCTTGTATCGTATATCCTCCAGCTTTGCTTAAAAGAGACATCCTCAGTTTGATGTCTCTTTTTTCTCTTAGATAGTTTAAGATTTCTATTATCATGATTTAATCATATTGATTGCTCTTTTTAAACACCAAACAAATTGAAGTTTTTTTAGAACCACGGGATATATCCCGGTGGCGTGTTGTCCTTGTTCTTGAATCTTTTTAGATGCTCTTCCACGTTCAATCCCTCCCTTACGAGGATGATCGTGTTCTTGTCAACCCTTACGGGTATCCTCTTGAATTTAGGCTCCGGGAGTATATCCCCGTTTGCCTTAGTGTTCGCTTTGATAGTTCTCATATAAGTTATCGTTGTTTGTAGTTGTCACAATACCGTAGGGAGTTAGCTACCCTCCCGGTGTTCAATATCTCGCACCATACGGCCAGCCCCTTGTGAGGATGTCCGTTGGCGCAATCGCCACATTTCACCTTTTCTTGCTCGTCTTTCTTCTTCGCCATATCACCAAGTCTTTATTTTTATTGGTAGATCGGCGTACCACCAAGCCAGAATCGTAGCGTCACGTTGGTCTTGGTTCGTTCTCTTAGGCAAGGGACCGACTATGTAGGAGAGTTCCTCATGGGTTATCTTGCCCTCGTCCCCTTTCCAATGCTTGGTCAAAGGCTTTACCTCTTCGCTGGGAATCCCTATGTGCTCGCACATCTGGAGAAGCAATATCCCGGTTTGCTGGTTACGACCTACATACTTGGCTATCCTCTCTCCGGATTTACCCCTCGATTTATGGAAGTTGCTTTTTTCGTTAAGCCATCCGGCCTCGACAATGACCACTATGTCTACCCCCTTGTATCTCTCTCTCGCCTCCTTGATAAAGTCAATCAAGGAAGGGAAGGGGAGGCTCTTTAAAATTATCTGCCTCGTGGAAGGAGACAGTACGCATACGCCAGATTTATCTATGTCCGGGTCAACGGCTATCACCAATTCGTATCTTTTCTTTCCCATGGATTCCTCCTTTCTTTATCGTTTATTAGTAAGAATACGGCCAATATCAATGCGATCAGTCCTAGTATCGCGGTGATAAGGTATATGGCCATTGTCAAGTGATCTAAATCTTGTATTGTTTCCATATTAAATATTTGTTATTCGTGATGGTAGCGGGACTCGAACCCGCATGAGTTGCTGAAATTCCAAATAGGAAAGGACAAAACTACATTCTCTCGATAGTCACAAACCTTAGCGTCTACCAATTCCGCCATACCACCGTGTTTGCCCCGCATATCCTCACGGACGGCGGGGATAATCATTCTAACCCAAATCTAATACCATGAAAAACACACTCTAATATTAATATCCTTAGTTCTGAATCTTTATTAAATCGGGTATCGCTCCATAAATGGGGGTACGACCATCCCATTTGTCGATAAACTGCTTATAAAGAATTTCTTTAGTCAATCCTCTCGAGGTGATTAACGCTTGTTCCGTTTTCAATTGCTCCAACTCGTTGCGTTTCCGTTGCTCCGCTATCTGCTGGTCTAAAACCGAAATATTGGTGTTAACTTCATTCCTACTATCAATTTTCTCGCGAACCGCCTTAGAAAACTCTAATTGCGCCGAGAATGTGAGTAATTGAAGACCTCTTTTCTCGAATTCCTTATCTACAATCTGCTCAAGGCGCTTCTCAAAAAGAAGAGAACCTCCGTCTGCCATTAAGCTATCGGTCTTATGTTTACGGCTTTCCTCCTTGATCAGGTCATAGATGCGAGGTTCTAGTATGTTATCCTCCAATGATTGCATGAAACCGTCTTTGCCTGATTCCGTATCGGCCTTGTCTATGTGCTTGTTATCGAAAACAACGTCTATTGCCCTGTTTTTGATAACCTTGTAGGAGTAAGTGGGGCGTGCGTTAAACTCCGTATTGTCTGCGGCTTTTAACGTGACAGGGCTTCCGAACTCGCCTCGTTGGTCGAATAGCGGGACTTGAAATAATTC
>ERZ1034917.2052-NODE-2052-length-10425-cov-4.782353_pt1 | contig 10425 bp, 4 predicted proteins | sample MGYA00520605_ERZ1034917 | MGnify/ENA primary metagenome ERZ1034917 (study PRJEB33766, sample SAMN09781784) | gut metagenome | biome: gut microbiome | host: Homo sapiens | place: Madagascar | study: EMG produced TPA metagenomics assembly of the PRJNA485056 data... | reverse complement strand
TACACCGAGCCACGCAAGCGCCAGAACCAAACGCATCCGGAAGCACGAAAGACCACGCATCCGCCATGAGCGAACGCGGGCACGGACGCGTTTCTCCACACCTGTCCCCCGCCTGTCGAAACAAAGGCTCAAAACAGTGTGCAAGCGAATTTGCGGCATCCCCGAGCAAAAAAGCCGCGACCCCGATTGCCGCGGCCTCTCCCCTTTGTCTGCGCCCCTAGCGCACGCCCGGTTCAGCCACTTCGCCGTCTTGGTAGGCTTGCAGCAGGCGTTCCAGCTCGGCCACGCGGCGGCGGATGTCGGCGCCGTCGTCGGTGTCGGCCACGCGCGTGCGGTGCGGCACGCGCTCCACCACGCGGCGGGAGCTGTGGATGTCAAGCTCTTCCTTCACGGCCGCGGCCGCCGACTTCAGCGGCTCGTGAGCAGCCAAAATGAACCCGTACGAGTTGTTGATGAGCGTGTAGCCGGCAATGCCCGTGGTGGGCTGGTACGCCTTCGAGAACCCGCCGTCGATCATGAACACGCGCCCGCCGCACTTCACGGGGTCCTCGCCGTCCTTCACCTTCACCGGCACGTGCCCGCACACGATGTGCGACGTTTCCGGGTCCATGCCGAAGTCGCGGAAGATGCCGGCGATGACCTGCTCGTCGTCGATGAGCGTGTAGAACGGGTTCTTCACTTCCTTGCGCGCGGCCTTGTCGGCGATGAGGTACAGCTCGAACGTGGCCATCTTGCTCTTCGCGAACAGCGGGCTGCCCTCGCCCAGCCACAGGTACCACAGAAGGTCGCGGCCGCGGCGCCGCTCGTCGGCGTCGTGGCTGTAGAACGCCGCGCGCACGTAGCGCTCCATCACGTCGTACAGCGCGCGGCCCTTGTACGGCGCGCCGAACACGTTGACTTCCTTCAGGCTGCCGTCGGCGTTGAGCGGCACGCACGCGTGGAACATGAGGTTGCCGTTGCAGATTTTGTACAGGCTGCCCGCCTCCAGGAAGAAGTGCATGTGGCGCTGCAGCTTCTCGCAGCCGGCGAACGCGGCCTCCAGGCGGCACATCACCTCTTCCTCGGCCGGCGTGAGCGCGAACGGGTTTGCCGGGTCCACCGTGGGGAACACGGTGTCGGTAAGCGGGTACGTGATGCCGTCCACCACCACGGTGCCGGCTTCGTAGTCGATTTTGTCCAGCAGCTTGCGGCTTTCAAGCCCGAACTCGGGATATTCGTCGATGAGCGCGGCCTCCACCTTGAACTGGATGATGGCCATGGCCTTCTGGATTTTCACGTTCATGGTGAGCTCCGACGGCGGCAGGTCGGGGTTGCCCTTCAGCGCGAAGCCGACGCACGGGTCGTCGCGGTAGGCGTCAAGCGCGAAGCTGGCCAGCGGCAGGATGTTGATGCCGTAGGCGTCTTCCAGGATGGACAGGTTGCCATAGCGCGCGCAGTTGCGCACCACGTGCGCGATGCAGCCGCGCTGGCCAAGCGCCGCGCCCATCCACACGATGTCGTGGTTGCCCCACTGGATATCCACGTTATGCTGCGCGCGCAGCGTCTCCATGATGACGTCGGGGTTCGGACCGCGGTCGTAGATGTCACCGATGATGTGCAGCTGGCTGATGGCCAGGCGCTGGATGAGCTGCCCAAGCGCTTCGATGAGCGCGATGCCACGCCCGGTGCGCACGGCCGCGTCGATGATGCCGGCGTAGTAGGCTTCCTTGTCCACGCCGTGGTTGTCCTCGTCCATGAGCTCTTCGATGATGTAGGCGAACTCGGCGGGCAGCGCGCGGCGCACGCGGCTGGCGGTGTACTTGCGGGCCGCGCGCTTGCACACGGCCACAAGGCGCGGCACCACCGTGGCGTACCACGCGCGCTCGTCGTCGACGTCGGCCAGGATGAGTTTCGCCTTTTCACGCGGGTAGTAGATGAGCGTGGCCAGCTCGCGCTTGGCGGCTTCGGAAAGCGAGTCGCCGAAGGCCTCGTCCACTTTCAGGCGGATGGAGCCCGAACCGTTGCGCAGGATGTGGCTGAACGCCTCGGACTCGCCGTGGATGTCGGAGCAGAAGAATTCGGTGCCTTTCGGAAGGTTCAGGATGGCGCTGAGGTTGATGATCTCGGCGGCAGCGGCCTCGGTTGTGGGAAACGATTGCGCCAGCAGTTCCAAGTAACGCTTTTCGGTTGCTTCCATGAAAACCTCCTCGGGGCGCCGCGGCGCCAATCGCACAGTGATGCCCACATGGTACCGCGCCCCAAGCGCCCCCGCAGCCAACCGCCCGGCACACGGCACACCCCAGCAGGCGCCCGGCGGCGGAACAGCCGCGCACGCATCCAGCCGACATCCGTCCAGCCCCGGCAGCATGCGAACCCCGCACAGCCAGCACACCAGCCCTCGCGCGCGCATCCAGCAAGCGCCGGCATACGAACGCCCACCCCGCGCGGCGGCGAACAGGTCGCCAGGGATTCCGTTTTCGGGAGAAGTGGGAGCAAAGTGCGAACAACCCGCTTCCCACTTCCCCCGAAAACGGCACAGGCTTCTCGGCAAACCCCACAGAACTGCAACTTTTCTTCCCAGTTCTCGCCAATTTGGAACTGCATGACGCCTGCCCGCCGAGAAACCTTATCCGTCAATTCCCACATCGCCCCAAAACGGCATTCCTGGCCAGCGCCTCTTTCCCAGTTCGCAACATTTCGGCACCCTGCGCGCCCCACCCCGCAGCCAACCGCCCGGCGTCCGGCACACGGGCGCATCCAGCCGACAACTCGGACCCGGCGCGCGCCCGCAGGCGCTCGCGAATCCGCGCGCTACGCGCGTGCGCCCTCTCCTGCGCGCTACGCGTTGTCGTCGGCCAGCAGGGCGCCTAGGGCTTCTTCAAGCTGAGCAAGCTGCTCGTCGTCCATGGCTTCTGAAAGCGGCTTGGCTGCTTCGCACACGGCGTATTCCACGCGGTCGATATAGGAATCCCACGCCCGTTCATCAACCTGAATCGCCTGTTCAGCGAAGGACGAAAGCTTCTTCACGCCATACCAGAAGTGCTCGGCGGGCAGCGCGGGGTCATCATCGAGCACGCCGCCGTAGCGCTGCGCATTGAACGTCTTCATGCGCTCGATGGCGCGGGCGATGTCGTCGCCGCCGCGCTTAGCCTCCTCGTCGACGAAATCGGGAATGCCCTCGGGGCAATCATCATCGTCGCCTTCGTCCTCGTCAGGGTCCGAGCACACGGCCCGGAAAAACGCCGAGAACGCAGAGGGAGCAGCCTCGCCGTATTCCCCATCGCTTCCGAACGCGCAGAACAACCCACCTTGCCGCACGCTTTTCGCATACGTCGCGTACGAAGCCTTCACCTGAAGCAGCAGCTCGGTAAGCTGGGCCACGTCGACAACGCGCACGCAGCGCACCCCGCCGAACGCGGGTACGTCGAACGCAGGCATGCGCCGGCCCGCAACACCCTGCGCCGCCTGATACACCCGCTCGTCCAGGCAAGCCCGCACCGCCGCAACCGCGACATCGATGCGGTTGGCAACCAAATCTTGCTGGCTTTCCCGCTCAACGCCGCCAAGCACGTCGACCTGCGGCAAGCCAAGCGCATCCTGAAACACGCCCACCAGCCGGTCGTCAAGGCCGCCGGGCGCACCGGCCCCCGCGCCGCCAGCAGCCGCCGCGCCGTCAACATCGCCAGCGCCAGCCACGCCACCAACCGGCGCATCCCCCGCACCTGCGTCCGCGTCCGCGCCCTCGGGCACGCACGGCTGGCCCACCTCGACCTCGCGCACGCGCGCAAGCTGCTGCTGCAACGCGCGCGCCGCCGAGTCGAACACCGCCGCGTACCGCTCGCACGAGTCGGACGCGATCTTCGCCTCGATGGCGCCGATGGTCTGCTCCACGCGCTTCAGCAGCAAATCGCACGAGCTCATGGAGCGAAGCGCCTTGTAGCGCCGGTCCATCTGCAGCGACGGCACAATGCCCACCTGCTGATACGCGCGGTGCACGCACCTTGCCTCGTTGCGCCGCACCCATTCCCCCAGCGCGCCCTCCACTAGGCACCGGCGCAGATCGCAGCGCTCCTCATGACGCCGCCACTCGCGAAGCAGCTTCCGCGCCGCATCCGCATCGCGCTGTTGCTGCTCGTCGAAACCCTGGCTCCGACGCGAAGCCTCAAGCGCGGCATCCGCGCCAAACGTCGCGCCAAGCGCCCTGTTCAACGCCGCCTCAAGCGCATCGGCGCCCGTCAGCCCCAAAGCCGCCTCGCCGCGCGCCTCGTCCTCGCCGCCCATAACGTCTCCCTTCGCCACGCTCTACAGCCCCAGCGCCTTCACGGCCGCGTCCACGTAATCGCCCGGCGTGTAGAACACGGGGCTCACGCCCGAAATCAGCTCAGGCGGCACCGTCTGCATGTCCATGATGGACAACGTGGGCAAAAGCACCCGCTTCGCGCCGGCGTTCTTCGCCACGCGCATGATGTCCTCCAGCCCGCGAATGTCGTCGATGGTGCCGGAAATGCGCAGCGCGCCCGGCACCGCCAGAGCGTCTAGCACGGGCTTGTTGCACGCCGCCGAGCACAGGCCCACGAACTCGGCCAACGAAATCTCGTCGGACAGGCCCTTGCTTTGCAAGTCGTTGTAGTACAGCAGGAAATCCTTCGAGCCCGCATGCATGCCGCGGGCCACGCGCGACGCGTTCGTCTCGAACAGCTTGAACGCGGCCTCGACCGAGTCGCGCACGGGACGCACGTTGCCGATGCCCTCGTGGCTGAACTTGCCCTCGCCCATCACGGCCTTGTTCTCCAGCTTGTACACCGCGAACTCGCCGCCAAGCGACTTGCCCACGCCGAACACCTGACCCGCCATCAGCGGCCCGTCGGGAATAAGCGTGCTGTCCGTTTGCTCGGGCACGCCGATCACCTTCGTCTCGGACGGGTTCTCCGCATCCAGATACCCCAGGTTCACGTCGATGAACTCCACGCCGGCCATGATCTTGAGCTGCTCTTTCACGCGGCGGCGCCCCTCGATGGCGTACTCCAGAAGCCAGCGCACGTCCTCCTTGTCCATGCCCTTGTCCCGATCGGGGAACAAAAGCTTGGCCAGGCCGGAAAACGTTTTGCGCACGCCAATCTCGTCGCGCTTGTTGAAATCGCTGTTCAGGCGGAAATGCTCGTCGATCAGGTGCGTGTAGTCGCGCCGGCGCATCTCCTTGCAAAACTCGCTGAGGCAGTCGGTGATCAGGCCGTAGTGCTCCGTCAGCAAATCCGAGCGCATCTTGGGAATCTCCCAACCGGGCAGGTAATAGTGGATGCGGTCGAAAAACGCCGAGTCGTTGTTGAACTCGATGGGGAACGGGTCGAACAGGTGCGTGGTTTTCAGCACGTTGGCCACCGTGTCGTTGATGTTGCCCTCGTACACGATGGACGCGTCGGCGTTCATCTGGTCGCGCCCGCGCGCGAAGCTGCCCGAGGCCATGTAGTCCTTCAGGATCTGCACGGCGTTCTGGTCGCGGAAGCGCATGCCGGCAACCTCGTCGAACGTGATGCAGTCCCAGTGGCTGACCAGCCCCAACCGCGCCGCACCGCGCGCGTTCATGCGCCCGAACAGGTTGGCCGTGGTGGTCTGCCCGCCGGAAAGCAGGATGGCGTAGGGCGAAACCTCCTTGTAGATGTGGCTTTTGCCCGTGCCGCGCGGCCCCAGTTCGCACAGGTTGTAGTTGCGCTCCACCAGCGGCACCATGCGCTCGACGAAATGCATGCGCTCGCGCTCGGTCAGCATGCTGGGCTCGTAGCCCGCCGAGCGCAGCAGCATGTCAAGCCATTCGTCGCGCGTGAAGTATTGGCGCTGCTCAATCATGGACTCCAGGTCAAGGTTCGGCATCTGGATGGGCGTGAGGCTGGCCACCGAAAACGGCGAGTCCTCCGCCCCGCGCTTCTTTCCGACGGCGCGCTTCTTGGGCCGCTCGTCGCCGAACACTTCCATGCCGAAATCGTCTTCGTCAAGGTTCACCCGGCGGTATTCAATGCGCATGATGCACCAAATGCCCCCTTGCAAGATCTTGGAGTAGTTGCGCACGTAATCGGCCGGCATCACGAACGGCTCGATGTTCAGGTTCGTGAAATGCGCCTCGTAGATGTCCTTGTACTCGTCAAGCACGGCCGACACCTTGTCGATGATGGTGTATTGCCCCAGCTCGCGGATCTTCGACTTGATGCGCTCGCTTTCGTCGGGGCGCACGTAGTTGTTCGTAAGGATGGTGCGAATGCGGTCAAGGCCGGCCGCCAGGTCTTCCTCGTTGTCGGTGGAGCAATACATCCCCAGCAGGTATTCCAGCACGAACGTGGGCACGTTCGCCCCGCGCTTCATGAGCGCCGTCAGGTCCTTGCGCACGATTTTGCCGCCGAAGTGCTCCAGCAGCTTGCAGTCAAGCTCGTCAGCCTGAAAGCCCACGGCCCCGGAGGTGCCCGGCATAGCCTCCCCCACGGCCACCGCGAAATCCTCGTCGAGCTGTGCCGCGTCGCCGGCGTCCGCAACCGCGCCGCCGGCGCCCGCCGCCGCAACGCCGGCATCGGCGCCGGCCGCGTCCTGCCACGTGCCGCCCGTCACGGCTTGCTCGTATTCCTCGGAAGGCTGAACTGCGGGAACCTCCCACAAATCGTCATCGTATCCAGTAGGCATGGCCCACCCTTTCTCTCATCAGCGCCGTGCGCTAGAACCCAAAGTCAAGCGGCGCGAACGAAACCTCTATGCGATAAGGCTCGCGCCACACGATCTGCCCGCTTTGGCGCTCGCGCGCCACCAGCTGATACTCCTCCTTCGCCGAATAGTTAGAGCCTTTCAGCGTGAACTTCGCCTTCACCACGCGTTGCTGCGGGTTGTCCGACGTTTTGTCGGCGTGCGCCTTCTCCACGTTGCTCACCTCGTTGCCCGACGAATCGGCGAAGCACAGCTCGTACTCACACGGCAGCACCTTGCCCACGGCGGGCTCTTCCTGGATAAGGTTCACCGTGAACAGCGAGTTCGTGATGCGGCGCTCGGGCGAAAGCACGCGCAGCGTGGCCGGGCGCGTGTCCTGGAAGTCTTTCGACCTTGCGCCCACGCGCCAGAACGTGACCAGCGGCACGCACAGCTCCTGCAGGCTGACGCCGCCGTGCACGTAGCGGCAGGTACCGCCGGGGCGCTTGATGCGCACGTTTTGCCGCGGCGTGAAGCCCACGTAGCGCCCGCCATCGATGTCGTCCATGCCCACGCGGATGAACGGGGCCTGCCCAGCGCCAGCGCCGCCCGCGAACTCGTCCGCGTCGTCGGCGCGAACGACCAGGTGGCGCTTGCCGCACACCGTGTCGGCCGCGGGAAGGTCGGCCTTGCCCACGCGCTCGCATTCGTCCAGGTCGTGGCGCGTGTACAAAAAGCCGTGGTCGGCGGTTATGGCAACGCGCGCGCCGGGCGCGTCCATGCACACGCGCTTGGCCAGCGCGCACACGTCCTCCACGGCGTCGCTGCAGGCGTCGAACACCGAGTTCTCGGTGGCCAGCTTCTCGCCCGTGGCGTCGATGACGTTGTGGTACAGGTACACCAGCTCGGCATCCTTCAGCAGGCTTTTGCGCTCGGCCGCGGGCATTTCCAGGTACGTGTCGGCCCGCAAGGCGCGCGCGTGCGGGCGCACGGTGCGCAGCACGGCCTCGCGCTGCTCGGTGGTGGCGGTGGGCCTGCCGTCGGCGAACACCTGCCCCGTTTCGAAATCGAGCGAGATGCCCCGGCGCGGCAGCAGCGCCGCCATGCCGAATTCGGTGACGGAAGGGTACACGGCCTGCATGCTGGAAAGCTTCACCATGCCGCCCTTCTCGCGTTCAAGCGTGCGGGCAACCTCGCGCCCCACTTCGAAGCGCAGCGCGTCGGAGATGATGACCACCATGGTTTTCGCGGAACCCTGGCACGACGGCAGCACCTTCCAATAGAAGTCGCGCTGGCAGTCCACGCCTTCCACGTGCCCGCAATCAAGCCATTGCTGCTGCGCGGCGGCCGCCCAGCAACTGTTCGCCTCGGCCAGAAACCAGTTGAAATACAGCCCCTCGGCCCACTGCATGGCGGCGCGCAGGGGCTCTTCCAGGTTCTCGTAGCCGCGCGTGCGGCACGCGCCGGCCGCGCGGCACAGCTTGCGGTACAGCGCGTCCATGCGCCACCAGTCCTGCGTGTAGGCCTGCCACACCCGGGCGGCCTGCGCCTCGTGGAAGCCCTGGGCGTGGGCGGCTTTGAACCCGTGCATGTCGGCGATGGCCTCAAGCGCCTCGAAATAGCAGGCCACGCGCGCGTGCCATGCCAGGTTGCAGCGACGGTCCACCGCGGTGCGGGCATCGGCCTCGCGATCGGCGCCCTGCGCGAACGACTCGAACAGCGTTGTCAGAATGGCCTCGTTGATGCAGGGGAACACGTCGCATTCCACAATGTCGGCCAGCGGCGCGGCCGCAAAACGCGGCGTGAGCCCGCATTCGTCCTCCACGCGGCGGCACACCTCGAACAAGTCCTCGGAAGAGGAGCGTGCGTCGCGGTCCCAATCCTTCACCACGGCCAGGCAGTACTGCGCGTTCTGCAAGGAAATGCGACCTTCAAGCCCCGCAAGCGCGGCGGCGGGGATAGAAAGCGAAGCCGCCGACAACAGCACGTGCGAGGCCAGCTCGGCGAACGTGGTAGCGCCGTCAAGCGCGCCCGAAAAGCCGGTAATGCGCTGCACCCAGCGCGCCAAGGCATCGCCGGCGCCATATTTCGCGAACGCCTCGAACGCCGCCAGCCCGCCGTTGTGCAGAAGCTCGCGCAGATACCCGCGCACCACGAAACCGCCCGTCGCGTCGTCGGGCGAGGCGCCATCAAGCAGCGCGGCCAGCACGCCAAGCTCCACGTCGGCGCCCGACGCCGGCGCCGGGCAGCACTTCGAGAAGCGCCGCACGCGATCTTTCGCAGCGAAGAACGCGCGCATCGTCTCCAGCGCCGCGCGCACGTCGGTGGAGTCCTCGGCGTTCAGCTCGTCGGCCAGAAGCGACAGGAAATCGGCCTGGAAATGATCGGCGTACAGCTCCACGTCGGCCAGCCAATCGCCTTCGATGTCGCCGCGGGCGCGCTGGCGGTACACCAGCAAGTCGCTTACAACGTCGCCGCGCGAAATGAGGCGTTTCACCTCGAACATACCGCCTTCCGCCGCCTTCACGAAGCGCACGGGCCGCGCGAACCCTTCGCCCGCCGGCATAACGGCATCCGTTGCGCCCGCGCCGTCGAAGCCCCGTTCGGCCAGGCCGTCGAACGCGTCCTCGAACTCGCCAGCAGGATCGTTCCAAATCACGATGCGACGTGCAGCCGCAGGCGCAAGCGGCTGCACGAACCGCGCCTTCAACTGCCCTTCAACATCTATCTTCGCCATATGGCAAACACTCCGTTCCACGGCGCGCCCCAGCGCGCCGAACACTCTTGCAACCCGCATGCGGCGCCGGCAGCCCAGCCAACGCCCGCCCTACTTGATCTTCGCCAGCACGTCTTCGAACTTCGCGTAGTTCGCTTTCACTCCGTCGTCCAGGTCGATGACGATCATCTGGTCGGCCAGGTGGTGCAGACGCTCTTCGAACTTGCTGGTTTCGTCCAGCTGGTCGGACAGCTTCCTGCGCTGCTTCTCCAGCTTCACGCGCTGGCCCTTCTCGGCCTCGGTCAGCTGCTCGTCGATGAAGCTCATCTGACTGCGGTAGCGTTCCTGCTGCTCGTGCACGTAGTCGGTGCGCACGCGCGCCAGCAGGTCGGGCTGGTAGCGGTGCATGTACGAAAGCGCTTTGAAGCCGTTTTTCTTGCCGGAATCGAACAGCCAGTAGATGGGGCGCTTCTTGTACGTTTGGCAGTGGTCCTTGAAGAAGTCCTTCAGGAAATACTGGCGAATGACCTGGCGCGATGTGCCGCGCCCGCCCAGCGAATCGGCCACGAACGCAAGGTTTTCCTCAAGCGTTTCGGGGCCGTAGGTCACGCGCATGAACTCCACGAAGCGCCCCACGATGTCGTCGTCGAAGTACTCGTCATCGGTGATGGGCAGCACGTTGTCGGCGTCGGGCATGAAGGATACGTTCGCCGGGTCGGGCATCTTCTGCAGGTAGTTCTCAACTGTGTCGCCCTGATCCGCCAGCACCAGCCCGTCCACGTCGAGCGAATAGCGCCCGAACATGCAGCCGACCGCGTAGCTGATCAAGCTGGTTATCTCGTCGCGCTTGGTGCGCACGTACTTGTTGCCCTTGTAGCTTTCGGGAATCTCCTCCGCCGTGTCGAAAATGCGCGCCACCGAGACGTATTTGTCCTCGACTTCGATAGGAACCTCACCGACCATGTTATATATCTCGGCGAAGATGCGGTTGAGCTCCTCCTCATTCGCGCGCAACTGCTCGAACCGTTCATTAACCTCGGCTTTTCGAGTCGCGTACTTATCTGCCA
>ERZ1034917.2051-NODE-2051-length-10429-cov-9.877675_pt1 | contig 10429 bp, 9 predicted proteins | sample MGYA00520605_ERZ1034917 | MGnify/ENA primary metagenome ERZ1034917 (study PRJEB33766, sample SAMN09781784) | gut metagenome | biome: gut microbiome | host: Homo sapiens | place: Madagascar | study: EMG produced TPA metagenomics assembly of the PRJNA485056 data... | reverse complement strand
CCCTACTATAGCAGAGGCGAGCACCGAGATTATCAACCTGCAAGCCATCCTCAACCTGCCAAAGGGTACCGAGCATTTCCTTGCCGACATCCATGGTGAGTATGAGGCCTTCCTGCATGTACTGAAAAATGCATCAGGAAATATCAAGCGTAAGGTGAACGAACTCTTTGGCAATACCCTTCGCGAACAGGAGAAGCGAGAACTCTGCTCTCTTATTTACTATCCTGAGCAGAAACTGGAACTCGTCAAGCAGAACGAACCCGACATCAACGACTGGTATCACATCACCCTGCACCAGTTGGTGGCTGTATGCCGTGATGTTTCCAGCAAATATACCCGAAGCAAGGTGCGCAAATCGCTGCCATGCGATTTCTCGTATATTATCCAGGAGCTTTTGCACGAGCACACCGAAGATCATGACAAGACAGCCTATGTCAATGTTATTGTTGATACGATTATCAGCACAGGCAGAGCCGATGATTTCATCATCGCTATAGCCAACGTCATCCAGCGCCTGGCTATCGACCAGCTCCATATTCTGGGCGATATCTACGATAGAGGTCCAGGAGCCCACATCATCTTGGACAAGATGCGCCGCTACCACAGTTGGGACATCCAGTGGGGTAATCACGATGTACTATGGATGGGAGCAGCTGCCGGCAATGATGCCTGCATCTGTAATGTGATCCGTCTCTCCCTGCGATACGCCAACCTCTCGACATTGGAAGAAGGCTATGGCATCAACCTCGTACCACTCGCTACTTTTGCGATGGAAACCTACAAGGATGATGATTGCAAAGAATTTCTGCCTAAGCTCAGCGGAGGTGCAGCGGCAATGGATGAAAAGACCCAGCGGCTCACCTCTCAGATGCACAAGGCTATAGCTGTCATCCAGTTTAAATTAGAGAGCCAGCTTTTCAAGAAGCATCCGGAATGGAAGATGAAAGACCGTTGTCTTTTTGACCATATTGATTACAGGAAAGGCAAGGTAGAGATTGACGGAAAAGAGTATGACATGACCTCATGCCACTTCCCAACCATCAATCCGGACAATCCAGACAAGCTATCTGAAGAAGAGGAAATTCTGATTCAGAAACTGCATCATTCGTTTATGGTCTGCGAGAAGCTGCACAAGCATATCAACGTTATGCTGCAGCATGGTTGCATGTACGCTATCTTCAATAACAACCTGCTTTTCCATGCTTCCTGTCCGCTCAACGAAGATGGTTCATTAAAAGAGGTAGAAATATATCCTGGCAAGAAATTCAGCGGCAGAGCCCTGATGCATCATACGGGCATGCAGATACGCACAGCTTTCCAGTCAGATTCTGATCCGAATGAAAAGGAATATGCCATCGATTATTTCATCTACCTATGGTGCGGTCCTGACAGTCCGCTCTTCGACAAGAGTAAGATGGCCACCTTCGAGCGCTATTTCATTACCGATAAGGAGACTCATAAAGAAGAGAAGGGATACTACTTCCTGTTGCGCGATAACGAACAGGTTATCGACCATATTATGGATGAGTTTGGGGTAACCGGTCCTAACCGCCATATCATCAATGGGCACGTGCCCGTTCGCACAACCAAGGGCGAGAACCCTATCAAGGCAAACGGCAAGCTGATGGTTATCGATGGAGGTTTCTCTAAAGCCTACCACAACGAGACTGGCATTGCCGGCTACACCTTAGTATATCACTCCCGCGGATTTCAGCTGGTCCAGCACGAGCCATTTACGAGTATGGAAGATGCCATCAAGCGAGGTACCGACATCAAGAGTACCACACAGATTGTAGAAATGTCGAACCGCCGAATGCTGGTAGCCGACACAGATATAGGTTGCGAACTCCGTAAGCAGATAGAAGACCTGAAGGAACTTCTCTATGCTTACCGACATGGTTTCATCAAGGAATCAGAAAGGAAGAAGTAAGAAACCGAGCATACCCAAAAAGCCCCCGGTGCTACATGCATCGAGGGCTTTTTTTCAGAATTTTCTGAACCGCAATCTCAGGGTTTTACTCTTCAGTTGCATCTTACCTCCGGTCATTACCTCCTTGGCAAAATGCTCATTCAGATGATTGATGCCACAGCTACGCAAAGAATCATTCATTTCTGTTAAAAGTACATCGCCTCCATAATCCTCATGCCATTTATTACGATAAACAGATGTAATCAGCAAACTGTCGGAGGTTTGCTCAAAACGCAGATAAAATCCTCTACCATCACCAAAGTAATCATAATCAGCAACCTGAATCAACTTATACTGGCAGCCCCAGAACACGCGCTTATCTGCAAAGTTACAAGTACCCCCTGTAGCTAAAGTATCTACCTGCTCCAGATGCCAGAAACCATCCAAATCACCATTCTGGCTTGTTTCTACCTCACATGAGCTTATAGTGAGCATCATAACAGCAAGGGAAAGCACCCCTATTATCTTTTTCATATTTTCTATCTTATCGATTATTATTTTCTTTTCGTCAGCAAACCTCTTTTGCTGATGGTTATCTGCATACCGGCATTATGTCCCAGCATCTTTTCGCTACCGAAATCCATCGCATAGCCTGCCTTTATCTGCCACTGATGCGGGAAATCGTAATGACCCTCTACCAGAAAACTTACATTATGATGCTTTTTTGTAAACGGGTTGCTATATGTACCCCAACCTTTCTGATAGGTGCCTAATATACGATAGCCCAACCGCTGTGTAGGCTGACCATCAAAACCCAGATGATAAGCTATGAAGCGGTTGTTTCTGATATCAATATATCCGTCGTTATTATAAATAGGCGAACGGTAGAGTGGATTTCCTATCACCTGGCCCCAATGCTGCCATCCAGGATAGATGCTGTGGTTATAATAATCATCAGTACCCGCTATATGGTCTGCGATACCCGATGTACGGTCATGATTGTACGGACCACTCTGATATTTGGTATAGAGATACTCCAGCACCACATTTTTCAGCCAGCGCGAATACTTCAGATTCAGTTCGAAGCCCAGCATGATATCCTTCAACGAATACATGAAGAAACGGCGTTTTACTTTCTTATTCCAGTCTGCGCCCTCACCATATCCATTATAGTCGAGGAGAAACATCTGGCTGTGATCTTCGAAATAATGATCGGCATAGATGGCAGCTTTCCAACTGTCAGTGTCATAATTGATACGCATCAGCCAACTGCCCAACTGGTTGCCGGCAACATTGGCATAAGCCCCTTCTCCTGCATCAGAGCCCGTTGCCGACAGCGCATGCCAGAAGCCTTTCAGATTTTTCTCGGTAGGAATCTGTACCATACCGTCACCTATTGGACGATATGCATTGCCGCCAAACTGAGCAACCATTTCCAAGCCCATTTCTATGCTGAGCGGACAGAAAGCATTTTCGTTTCCAATACGCAAGAAACCAGCCTTGCTGTGATAGAGCATGTGGTCACAATATTTAGTCTGCCGTTTCGTAAAATCATGCTGCCAGCCATCATCCGTAGTCATACCATAAGCCAGATGACCTTTCAGCTGCAGCCAGCCTCTACCAAACGGAAGCGTCCAATATTCAGGAAGCGCCAGACGAACCTGAGGTATCGGACGGGCATTTATACCCAGACACTGGCTACCACTGGAGAGCGACTGGTTTTTTAGCTCCATCGGATATTCCTTGGCACCTGCAGTCAGCACACCATAAAGCCAGCGGGCCTCCACATAAGCCTGCTGCACCACGACATTGCTGGTATAGTTTACCGGTACTGCCACATCTACTCCATATCCTACAGCCCAGCGGCGGGCAGAATCTGCAGAAAGCGGACGAACCAGACTACCTCTGAGATAGCCGTTATTCTTCTCTAAAGAACTTAATCCATGTTTGTTTGCGTTAAGCCACAATGGGGTTTTACCTTTCGAAAACGACCCTTGCATCTCAACACCATATTGTATATCTTCCCGAAGATCTATCTTCTCCGTGCCATCCCCCTCTTGCCACATATACTGTGCCATAGATGGGGCTGCCAGACTGCAAAGGGCAAAACATACACCTACCTTTATCTTATTCATAATTAAATCTATACTTTCAAGATAAAAACGTAATTATCTCTATTATATTGTATATATTCAGAAAAATAAAAAAAAGAGCAACACTTGCCTCTCATTTTTTGAGAACAAGCATTGCTCTTTTGATTGAATTATCGTTTTATCCGAAGTTATCATACATGATGCTCTCAGGATCTACTCCGAGAGAATCCAGATAATCTGTTACAGTCTTGATCAGCATTGGAGGTCCGCAGAGATAGTACTCGCAATCCTCTGGTGCCTCATGATCCTTCAAGTAGGTATCACGGATGCAGTTAACAGCAAATCCCTCGTAGTACTTCACGCCCTGAGCATCTGCCACTGGGTCCTTGCGGTCCAATGAAAGATGGAAGTGGAAGTTAGGGAATTCCTTCTCAAGCTCCCAGAAGTCTTCCAGGAAGAATGCCTCACCCAATGCACGCGCTCCGTAGAAGAAGTGAAGCTCACGGTCGGTAGTGTGCAAAGTCTTGGTCATGTGCATAATCTGAGCACGCAATGGAGCCATACCGGCACCACCACCAATCCAGATCATCTCCTTGCCCGATGTGAAGTTAGGATGGAAGTCTCCGTAAGGACCACTCATCATTACCTTGTCGCCTGGCTTCAATGAGAAGATGTAAGAAGAAGCGATACCTGTTGGTACGTTCTGGAATCCTACCTGTGGACGTGGCAAGAATGGAGTTGTGGCGATACGTACGGTCAGGGTGATGATGTCACCCTCATCAGGATAGTTCGCCATAGAGTAAGCACGAACGGTAGGCTCTGGGTTGTGAGCCTTGAGAGAGAAGATGTTGAACTTCTTCCATGCTCCGATGTACTCCTCGCCAATGAGATCCTTGTCGAAGTCCTTGTCGTAATCGATGCAGTCGTATGCAGGAATCTTGATCTGAGCGTAAGAACCCGGAACGAAGTCCATGTGCTCGCCTGGAGGCAGAGCCACCTTGAACTCCTTGATGAATGATGAAACGTTCTTGTTGGAGATAACCTCGCACTCCCACTCTTTCACGCCCATCACGCTCTCAGGCACCTTGATCTTCAGGTCGCCCTTCACCTTGCACTGGCATCCCAGACGCCAGTGGTCCTTAATCTGCTTGCGGGTGAAGTGAGGCTTCTCAGAATCGAGAATCTCGCCGCCGCCTTCGAGCACCTGAACCTTACACTGGCCACAGCTTGCCTTACCGCCGCAGGCAGAAGGCAGGAAGATGCCGTTCTCATTCAGCGTAGTCATCAAACTGCTGCCCTGAGGCACGTTGATGGTCTTGTCGCCATTGATTTCGATATTTACATTTCCGCTAGGGCTCAGATACTTCTTAGCCACGAGCAGGATGATAACCAGCAGGAGAATCACCACGAGGAAAACTCCGATACTAGCCAATATAAATGATGTATTACCCATATCTATAGTCCTCCTATTTTAGATTTTCAAGCCTGAGAAGCAAAGCATAGCCATTGCCATGAGGCCTACTGTGATAAATGTGATGCCGAGTCCCTGCAATGGCTTTGGCACGTCGCAATACTGCATCTTCTCGCGGATGGCTCCCATCAGGACGATGGCAAGAGTCCAACCCAGACCGGAACCTACGGCATAAACGATGCTATCCCATACAGAGGTGATAGCCTGAGTATTGGCAGGATCCATCAAGATGCGCTGCTGCATGAAGAGCGATGCACCCATGATGGCACAGTTTACGGCAATCAATGGCAGGAAGATACCCAGCGCTGCATAGAGCGATGGTGAGAACTTCTCTACAATCATCTCTACCAGCTGCACGATACCGGCGATGACGGCGATGAAGAGGATGAAGCTCAGGTAAGTGAGGTCAACACCCAGAATGCCATCGGCGCTGAGCACCTTGGTCTGCAACAGGTAATCTACAGGCACGGTGATGAGCAACACGAAGGTTACTGCCAAGCCCAGGCCCAAAGAGGTCTTCACGTTCTTGGATACTGCCAAGTATGAACACATACCCAGGAAGTAGGCGAAGATCATGTTATCGACGAAAATCGAACGGAAAAACAAACTTATTGCGTGCTCCATCTTACTTCTCCTCCTTATAAATATAGGCACGATGTACCCAGATTACACATCCAACGAGAATCAATGCCATGGCTGGCATGGTCATCATACCGTTGTTAACATATCCGAAGTTGTAAGCTCCCTCAGGAATCAGCTGGAAACCGAGCAAAGAGCCGCGGCCCAGGAACTCACGAACAGCACCCACAATCACGAGGATGAGGGCGTAACCCAAACCATTACCTACACCATCGAGGAATGAAGGCCAAGGCTTGTTCATCATGGCGAACGCCTCCAAACGACCCATCAGGATACAGTTGGTGATGATCAGACCCACGTACACAGAGAGCTGCACGCTCACGTCGTAGGCGAAAGCCTTCAGCACCTGGCTCACGATGGTAACCAGGGCAGCAACTACCACCAGCTGGACGATGATACGGATGCGCTGAGGGATGGTGTTGCGGATGATGGAAATAATCACGTTAGAGAATGCCGTGATGATAGTAACGGCAAGTCCCATCACAATGGCTGGCTTCAGCTGGGAAGTAACAGCCAGGGCACTACAGATACCAAGCACCTGGACGAGGACAGGGTTGTCGCCGTTCAGTGGCTTGATGAATGCCTCCTTATTTTGTTTACTAAATAATGCCATAATTTCGCTTAATTATTTAATGAATTTAGCAAGACCTTCCTTGAGCATGGCATCCACACCGTCGGATGTCAATGTAGCACCGGTAACGGCATCCACATTGTTAGGGTCGCCGGCAGGAGCGTCTTTCTCAACGCCCAGAGCGATGCCCTCTACTCCATCCTTGTGAATCTTCTTGCCCTGGAACTTCTGCTGCCACTTCAGGTTGTCCTTGATTTCAGCACCGAGTCCGGCTGTCTCGCCTTCGTGGTTGAAATATACGCCATAGATGGTGTTGTTGTCGGCATCCACGGCGATGAAGCCTGAAATGCCGCCCCAGAGACCCATACCCTTTACAGAGTAAACGGTCTTCTTCTGTCCATCAATCTCGCACTCGTAATACTTCATGCCGTCCTTCTCCTTCTCGTCCTTCACCACCTCTTTATATTTGGCAGCCGCAGTTGCGTTGTCAAGGTCGCGCAGGTTCAGGGAGTTGAGAATCTGCTTCTGAGTATCAAGTGCCACGTTGGCATCCTGTTTTGTCTTCAGCGAAGAAGACACGAACGCAAGCAGGAATGCCACGATTACCACGATGATAACCGAATAGATAATAGTATAGCTATTTGAATTTGTCTTCATATCTACATTCCTCCTACATTATTTAATAGCACGTTTAGCACGGCGAGAGATGTTGCTCTGAACTACACAGTAGTCGATAAGTGGAGCAAACATGTTGCCGAAGAAGATAGCGAGCATCATACCCTCTGGATAACCTGGGTTCATCACACGTACGATAACGGCGATGGCTCCGATGAAGAATCCGTAGAAGTACTTACCCTTCTCAGTACGGGCTGAGGTTACAGGGTCGGTAGCCATGAATACGGCACCGAAGCAGAAACCACCGAGAACGATGTGCTCATACCAGGCGATAGGTGTCATGCCGAGAGCCTGGAAGATAAGCGCCATCACGATGCCGCCTGCGAATACTGAGCCCATGGTCTTCCAGGATGCGATGCCTGTCCAGAGAAGGATGATGGCACCGATGGCGATGGCGATGACTGAAGTCTCACCGATACAGCCAGGAATGAAACCGAGGATAGAATCGCAGAGACTAGCTGAAGGTATGCTGCCCTGAGCCAGCTGACCGAGAGGAGTAGCAGCTGTGAAGCCATCAGGCAGGGTGTTACCCAGGCCGAAGATAGCATCCTTAGCCACCCAGACCTTATCACCACTCATAGCCAATGGATATGAGAAGAAGAGGAACATACGGGCACCCACAGCCACATTGAAGATGTTCATACCGGTACCACCGAAAATCTCCTTGCAGAAGATAACTGCGAAGGCGCACGCCAGGGCGAGCATCCACAGCGGTGTAGAGATAGGAATGATCAATGGGATGATGATACCGCTGACGAGGTAACCCTCCTGGATTTCCTCGTGCTTCCACTGAGCCCAGGCAAACTCGATGCCGAGACCCACGATGTAGCTAACCAGCAACTTAGGGAGGACAGCCAGGAATCCGAAGCCGAAGACCTCGATGAAGCTGGCAGCATCCAGTGTACCTGCAGCCTTGAAATTCTGGTATCCCACATTATACATACCGAAGAGCAAAGCAGGAATCAGGGCGATTACCACAAAGCTCATGATGCGCTTCGAGTCGATTGAATCGTGGATGCTGGCTCCGCTCTTCGCTGTCGTATTAGGCACGTACAGGAAGCTCTCAAAACCGTCAAACACGCTCTCGAAGGCATGCAGCTTACCTCCCTTCTGGAAGTTAGGCTTTATCTTATTGAGATAATTTCTTAATGCACTCATTATTATAATAATTAATAGTTAAGAGTTTATAGGGGTTTAGCAGCATTGCTATCAACTATAAACTGTCAACTGTAAACTAAAACTAAGCGTTCTCCTTGCGCAGGGTATTCAAGCCCTCGCGTACAATCTTCTGCAATTCGAGCTTAGATGAATCCACGAACTCAGCCACAGCAAAATCTTCAGGACTTACCTCGTAGATACCGAGCTGCTCCTGCTTGTCGATATCGCCGGTGATGATTGCCTTGATGAGATACTCACCATAGATGTCCATCGGGAGCACCTTGTCATACTCGCCGCTCATGATCATGTGGCGCTCGCCACCCTTCACGCGGGCATCGAGATTATACTCCTTCTTCTTGCCGAAGAGCCAGGAGAGATATGAACGCGATATAGAGAACTGATCGGTACGTGGAAGAATCCAACCCAGCATCTCGTCGTTGTCATCACCCTCTGGGATGGCTGTAATCTCTGAAGTATGACCACCTACAAAATCGGCTGTAGTCGTCTTTACACCGGTAAGAGGATTACCATTGATAAGTCGCACATGGTCAGCTGCTTTCAGCTGATTGGCTACAAAACTGCTTAAAGGTGTACCTACCAAAACTTCAGCATAGCCAGGAGTCTTGATTTCACTACCAGCCACAGCTACAGTCTTGTGCAAATCAACCTTACCTGTCAGGAAGAGTCTTCCGAAGAAGATAACCGATGCTGGATCTACTGTCCAAACCACCTCGCCCTTGTTTACAGGGTCGATGTTGTTCACCTGTACGCCTACATTACCTGCCGGACAAGGACCGTCGAATACATTGAGTTCTACGTTCTTAGCCTCGCCGAGCGCATTGCTGTGCTGGTCAACGCCAACACCAAGATAAGTTTTCGCAATCTTGCTCAAGGCTGTCAAACCCGTCTGGAAAGCCTCTTCGTTGCCTTCGAGTTCTACCTCAAAGTCGGCTGCGAGCGGCATGTCGCGGAGGGCAGAAACGAAAATTGCCTTAGGCTTGGTGTCGGGAGTTGTGGACACAGCATAAGGCAACTGGTTGATGTATCCGAAGAGACCAGCCTCAAGCAGCGCCTGCTTGACAGCCTCACCGTCTAACGCATCAACGTTTTTCTTACCAAAATCCGTAGAGGTCTGTACTGCGTCGGCCTTCACCTTCACGCAGAGCACCTTTCGGCGCTCACCTCTCTCAATGGCGGTTACTTCTCCGCTCACTGGCGAGGCAAACTTCACCTCCGGGCAAGCCTTGTTCACAAACAAGGCATCTCCGGCATTGACATGATCGCCCTCGCGTACCACTACCTTAGGAGTCACACCCACGAAAGCCGCAGGAACCAGCGCATATTCACCAGCCTGAGCCACCTGGAGCGTTACATCCTTGGAAGCCTTACCCGTAAGGTTAATGTCCAAGCCTTTACGTAACTTAATTACATTTGCCATAACTACATTAAAAAATATTATATATAAACTTACTAATCACTTCAAGATATATGCTTCAGCGCCCTCATCAAGACGCTATCCTGGCCATCTGCCATAAAACATATATTTTATCTACTTCTATGCTGAAACTTCTAAACGTGCTGCAAAAATAGTGAAAAAAAGTGATATAAAAAAGAAAAATTGTGTGAATTATTCGATTTTATGCCGATTTTTCAGTAATTTTGTCGCAAAATTCAAATTAGTAACATTTTTGTAAACTAGAGAAAGCAACTCTGAAACATTTAAAACATATCATCAATAGCATTATATGGACGCTGGCTGCTGTCTATTTCTTGCTTGTCGTACTGTTGCACGTGCCACCAGTACAGGCCTTCATCGGCTCTGAAGTAGCCGGTGCGCTGGCCCAGAAATTCGGCACTCAGGTAAGTATCGGAAAGGTGAACCTGGGCTTCTTCAACCGCATTATCATAGATGA
>ERZ1034917.2049-NODE-2049-length-10435-cov-4.003661_pt1 | contig 10435 bp, 7 predicted proteins | sample MGYA00520605_ERZ1034917 | MGnify/ENA primary metagenome ERZ1034917 (study PRJEB33766, sample SAMN09781784) | gut metagenome | biome: gut microbiome | host: Homo sapiens | place: Madagascar | study: EMG produced TPA metagenomics assembly of the PRJNA485056 data... | reverse complement strand
AACTATTGATAGAGGTTCCCTAAACATTCAAAAAATCATTACTGCAAAGTTGATTTATTTTAGGAAGCGAAACAAATGAAACGAAAATATACCTGTTGGGCAACGTTCTTTTGTCCACTTTTTGCCTTTCTGTCGTTCTCCGAAGCTTCTGCTGCGGAATGGACCAGCAATGATTTACATCCCATCATCGACATCAGCCAAAGCTATTCCTCTCCCAACCGTAACGCATCTGTAGATGGAATGCCATTAACAATTCATGGAGAAACATATGATACTGGAATCGGCGGACACGCCGATTGCACATTTACTCTGATCCTTGATGGGGAAGCCACGCGGTTAACCGGTCTTGTGGGCATTGATGACGAAACCGCAGGACGAGGCGAAGTCATTTGTAAATGGTATGATGATTCCAATGAAGAACCAAAACTGCTCTGGGAATCCGGGACCTTGAAAGGCGGCGACGCGGCCAAAGCGTTTGATATTCCTCTGAAGGGAATTACCAAATTGCGATTCTTCGGTGATAAAGGAGAAAAAGATTTTTACGATCACATTGACATTGTCAACTTGAAAATTGAATATAGTGGAAAAAAACCGGAAGCAGTTTCCAGCGCCAATGTCGTGAAAACCGATGCTCTCAGCTGGATCTTCAAGGCAAATCCTGGAGAACCGCTAAAGCAGGTAGGCTTCGGTATTGACGCCTTTGCTCCTCCGGCAGTTGCTGTTCTCAACTATCCCCACCGGGATTACGGCAATTTTATGATGGATGAAACACTCCGGGTCATTCAACCGGACGGCTCGCACAATTTAGATTTACGCTATGACAAACTTGAGGTCAAGGAAATCGATGCCAATGTCAATGAAACAACTTTTTTTCTCAAAGACCTGGCTTATCCAATAACGGCAGAGTTGGTTATCACAGCCTACAAAGCGGAAAATGTTTTTACAAGTGAACTCAAATTGCATAACAATGGAGAAAAACCTATAGAAATCCTCGCCCGTGACGCTGTTTTCCTTCAGCTCCCCAATAACCGCGATGCCTACTTAACGAGTTTCACCGGTGAATGGGCGCAGGAAATGACTGGTGTTGAAGAAAATAAAATTGGCAATGGTGTATTAAAGCGTCAGCACAAAGGTGTTATTCGCACAGCATGGCCGGATTATCCGGGATGCTTTATCAGTTTTGACACCCCTGCAGAAGAAGAATCAGGGGAAGTTTTCGGCGCAGCTTTTGCATGGACAGGCAGCTGGCAGTACAAAATCACAAAACTTCCTGATGGAAAATTATTTTACAGTGCCGGTGTTCCTGACGATGACCTGATCCAACTTTTGCCAGGAGAAACATACACATCTCCTCGAGCTGTTTTGACCTACAGCAACAAGGGCATCGGGCAGGCGTCCAGAAACTTTCAAAATTTCGGGTTGAATTACAATATATACAACTCTGCCAGCGAACGTCCAGTTGTCTTAAACACATGGGAAGGCGCCTATTTTACCTTTGACGAACCGACGCTGATTGCAATGATGGATGGGGCTCAGGAACTCGGAATTGAAATGTTTGTTCTTGACGACGGTTGGTTCGGCAATGGAGAATATCAGCGAAATGGTGATAATGCAGGTTTGGGGGATTGGCAGGTTAATACAGCCAAATTGCCCCATGGGCTTGAATACCTGATTGATGAAACAGAAAAGCGTGGCATGAAATTCGGATTATGGGTTGAACCGGAAATGGTTAATCCTGCCAGCAACTTATTTCACCAACACCCGGAATGGGTAATGGCTCCTCCGAATCGTGACCTCCGTACTGCAAGGAACCAGTACGTTCTGGATTTAAGTCAACCGGAAGTAGAAGAGTTTGTCTACCAGTCAGTCGCGAATATTCTCACTGAGCATCCACGGATCAGCTACATCAAGTGGGATCACAATTGCGTCGGCTTGAATGTCGGTAGCGCTACACTGGGAACCAATCAAGGGGCTTTGTCTGAAAAGCACACTGCGGCCTATTACCGGATCATGGAACGGTTGCGTAAGAATTTTCCCGCTGTGCAGTTCCAGCTGTGCAGCTCAGGAGCTGGAAGAACCGATATGGGCTCCATGCATTACAGCGATGAATTCTGGGGCAGTGACGAAACCAATGCAATCAAGCGTATTCCCATCCAATGGGGTTGGAGTCACTTTTTCCCTTCCAAAGTTGTGGCAAGCCATATCGGCAAATACGGGGATGGAGACTTCAAACTCCGCGCTGATGTTGCTATGACTGGCCGTCTTGGAGTTGAACTTTCTCCGGCTACCGTTACTGAAGCTGACCGGGCAGTAATTCGCAAAGGTATCGATGAATACAAAAAAATTCGTCCGTTGCTGCATACTGCGGATTTATACCGTGGCCGCTCCCCCCACAAATCTCAAACAACAGAACTGACTTTTGTTTCTAAAGACAAAAAAGAAGCTGTCTTCTTTGGGTTTAAACGCAACACGGGTGCGTCAGAAGAGTTCCTGAAAATGAGCGGGTTAAAACCGGATGCAAAATATAACTTGACAGAAATCAATCCTGATACAGAGCCGCGTTTCACTCCCGGGACATTCACGGGGAAAGAATTGATGGAACAGGGGCTTGCTGTCAAATTTCCGGAAAAACCGTCAAGTGTGGTGGTCAAATTAACTGAACAATAAACCGTTTCTGATAAATCAAAGCTCACTGAGCCGGCAATTGCACTCAGTGAGTCTCTTCTGGTGAAGTAATGAGATTAATTGTGTACAACATTGCTTATGGGACTGGTTCTCCGGGCGGGGAATCGCTTCGTCTGGTCAGCGGATACCGATACTTGAAAACCCCGGAATTCTTTTTTGCAAAAATTGTCCATTTTCTCCGTCATGTCCGTCCGGATATTGTGGTATTGGTTGAAACTGACCTTGGAAGCCGCAGGACAGGAGGAAAAAATCAGGTTGAAAAGCTCGCTTGCCATTTGCAATTGGATTTTCTGGCGTCAGCAAAATACGGAACTCATTCTCTGCTGCGCAGAATCCCCTACATGGAATATCAGGCAAATGCGCTGCTAAGTAACGTTCCGATTACAGAGCCATCATGCCGCTATTTGCCAATTGGCGTTAAAAAGCTGGTTCTTTCTGGAGAAATTAGCGGGATCAGTGTCTTTGTTATCCATCTGTCTCTGCAGCGTAAAACGCGTGCAAGCCAACTTCAAGCAATCGCTGAAGTGCTACCGAAAAACAAACCGACCATAGTTTGCGGGGACTTCAATACATTCGCCGGCACTGATGAACTCCTGGAGTTTTATCAGAAAACCGGGTTGCGCAACGCAAATCGGGGAGAAAATCCAACATATCCATCGTGGAGTCCCCGCAGTTGTCTGGATCATGTTCTCTATTCAGAGCATATTCAGGTATACCACTTTGAAATTCCTCATGTGGAATATTCTGATCATCTGCCAATAATTATAGACTTTAATGTTCTGGTGTAATGCAATCGTTGTAAGAAGCCATCTATTGTTCCTGAAAAACAGGAATTGAATTCCCGTCAAAATTTTTGATAAAAGCAACTTGTCCCAATGCCAAAGTCCAAGAAAATTCGAATAATGCCGGTGAACACTCTCCAGAAAACTTATCGGCTTATATGAAAGTGGGAACTTTATTGACTACTGATTTCAGCAGGAAAAATATGACAGACAAAACACTGCTCTCGGGTAGTCTTTCTTTCCCCCGATTTTATCATTAACCAGCGAAGCAGCTACCTATGTCGGTCGATTCACAGCCGACTGCTAAATAGCTTTAACCTTTTAAAGAAAAGAAAAACTGATTACCTGAATTTTACCGTCAATTTCTCCAGTCAATAAGCGAAACATCAAATCCTGGGTAATGGGTTCTTCGTTCGCTTCAGAATTACGGCAGAATGTCACCCGGTATACGAAATTTCTCACTAATGGGGTTTGTAATTCTCCCATATATTCGAATGAGATGATCTCTCCAGACTGACGCGTCATCTCATTCCGTGCGGCCTGAAATGCTTCCGGCGTCATTGCTTTGGCTGCCTCTGCACTCAAGTATTCTACAAATGCAGAATAATCATTTTCTTGAATTGCCCGAAGCATCTGATTACCGATTGCAACATTGCTGTCTGCTTCCGAAGACACAACAATATTATCTGTATCACTGCACATTGAAGTACACCCGCCACTGAAAAACAGAAGCCCTCCTGTCATCAATAAAAATACACTGATTTGACCTGTTTTCATTCTAAACACCTTTTTTTGAGAAGAAAATACTGAAGCACTCCCCCTTCCCCCACCTAAAAATAAATAATACCTAATTCCTGCCAGTAATTTGCTGATATAAAATTCTACAATAATTCACGACTCAAAAAATCTCTGACAAGCACTTTGATCTTCAATTTTCTTCGTAAAATATCACAAACGATATCATTTTCCATTAGCTTCTGCCTGGTTAATAAACTTCATACCAGTTCCTAATTATTTTGACTGGCAAGACCTTTAGTATACTGTTTACTTTTCCCCGTAAATCCCGGCTTATCCATTGGAGACTCCCACTCGACTTGGCCAACAACAATTAATTCAGCATCTTTAATGGAATCGGATTTCGAGGAAAAGAAGTAACCGATATAGGGAATATCACAAAGCCATGGCACACCTGTTGTCGAGGTAACCACTTCTTTCTTTGTCAGTCCTCCGATAACAAAGCCATCTTTTCCAAACGGCAAGCTGACCTGCTGCGTGACAACATTACCCTGGGAAATACGTGGAGTACCATCGGATTGAAATCCAAGTAAACTGGAATTGGCCAACGTAACGTCAAAAAGAGTTTCGTTTAAGTTGACGGAAACATTGTTTACTGTCATGGTAAAACCAAATTCAGCTGTGGAAACAGTGCTTGTCTGTGCATTCCCTTTACCAACGCCCAAAGCATCTCCAGAGGGAATAACGCTCCCGATGATGGAAGACAACAGTTCATATGGCCCGACCCCATAGGGATCCGGCGTTTCCGGGATGGTTGCGCCATCAACAGGTTCAGACACATCAATGTAAACAATCTGGGAAGTACATGATAAGGAAGCCGGGTACGCATTGCGAATCACAAGCTCCCCGGTATGGACAACTTTTGCCTTTCCTTTGGCGGCGAGGAAATCAATATAACGTGTATTCCACTGAGGATTGAAGTTATAGAAGTTCGTACGCTCCGACCCGATAGGGCGTGATGGCATAGTTGCACCGGTATAAATTGCTTCCCAATTATTGCGGTAGCGTCCTCCAGCAGAAAAGAAATTTACGCCTTCATTATTCTTCCATGCCTGAAAATCAATTCCAATTTTATCATCATTTTCTGCTGTCAGTTCATAAACCTGAATTTTCAGTCGAACTTGCGGGATCGGCACATCATATTTTGCAAGCATGTTAGCAATATTGTCACAGGAGTAATTTTCCACATCAAAAATCAACCAGTTCAAGTCCGGATCATAAGCGACAATATCCTGCCCCTGCCACAATTCTGTTACATCACTGATGTTCATACCCATATTTTCGATCAACGGCATCAGATTTCTAGCAGGAACGAATTTGGGCATGTAGATAAACATTTGCGATCCATAACTAAGGTCGCCATTCTCAGGCTTGTCAAGCATCGCAACCAGAGAATCAATTCCAATTCCGTTTTCATTGTCCTGAAAACGATACTCTTCAGCGCTGACAATCAGAAGACCGGTGCCGTCGACATATTTCAGGCATTCAACAGCAGTATTACTTCCCAGCTGCACTGCAGGATTATATCCCTCCTGTGCATTCGCCGGAGACAACACCGGAGTACTTTCGGTTGCCACATAAGGCGCTGTTGTCGTATTGGAAGGGTATTGCTGCTGTAGTGTAGCATTACCAACACGTTTGGATTGCACCATTTGACGCAAGTAATCACGGAATTCATAGGCATCGACATGTTGCAAAAGGTAAGTTTTCGTCACCACGCGGGGATCATTGTTATCACGAATGAAATGAACTACTTTGGTGTCGTCTTCAACATTCATAACAATACGCGCTTCAATTCTACTGGGATCATATCCGCCAGTATTGTTAAAATTTGAATCACGAGGTACACCGGGAATATCCGCGGCAAAAGAGCTCGCGGCAGCTGCCACAACCGCAGCCGTTGACAGAAAATGCTTATTCATAACTCAAACTCCTCAAGTATCAAACTGCTTTTTCTCAATTTTCCGCTGCGGAATCGGACGTATTTTCTGAAATTGTTTTTTCTTTTGTTGCTCGAGCTGCAGAACGAATATCAAGAAGTTCGCCAACATTCATTCCATCCGGCTTGGCTGTATTCAACGGCTCTACGGTCACCGTTAAATACACGCGAGTATTTTCCTCATTTGTTGTCGTCGTACTGAAAAAATACCCCAGGAAAGGAATATCCATCAAAAACGGAACTCCAATTTGCTGTTCCACCTTCTGGACTTTATTCCATTGTCCCAGGATAACTTCCTGATGGAGATCAATCAGCACATTGCCGGTAAGAGTATTCGTTTCGACCACTTCAGCGCCAACATTGTTGCGTTCAACCACATTGGCGGTCTGGATATTATAACCGAAAAAAACTGTTCCATTCAATCGGGAATATTCTCCAGGTTGATATGATGCGACAGAAAATGCCTCTGAGTTTGGATATCCTGCCTGCATTTCTCCATAATGCATGTTGACAATTGGTTGATCAATGCGCAGATAAACCTGATTAAAGCCGGATGGAAGATTCAGGGAGCTTGCCGCAACGCTGGTTTGATCGTTATCGGACTTCACGATATTCTGCAACTCAGGGTTAAAGTAAGTTGCATATGAACGGGAATCGGAATTGGCAACTGTCAGCGAAGCAGTGTTGGTAACCTGCGCTTTTCCTCCCTGTTCTAAAAGGCGGATAAAACTGGCATCGAACTGTGGAGCAAACAAAAACCCTCCCGCAGGTCCCGACATTGCCTGAAGAGCAGCAGTTCCTGCAGAGGAAATGCTAAAAGCATCAAAACCAGCCTGAAAAATGTTCAACCCTGGACCATTTTTCCACGCAAGATAGTCAATGCCAATGTCCTTGAGCTCACTTTCGCGCACCTCATGCAACGTAAAATGAAACGTCAACTGTGGAGCCGGTCGATCAAGATAGCCAAGGAACTGATAGACATATTCTGTATTGGATGAATTATCTTTCCAGTAGATCTGATTGGAATTTGCATCCCAGGCATACAGAGAACTGTAAGGCCCTGCTCCAATTACAGAGTTAACCAGAACATCCAGCAAAGCCTGCCCGGAGCGATATTTGGGACGATATACTGCACGTGTGATTCCAGTGCCCTTGATAATATCGCCAGGAACTTTGCCATCTATTTCAATATTGCGGTCAACCTTTGCAATAAAATCATCGACATAAGGCATCATTTCTATCGGACAAGTAACTGTCAACATCTGAACATTGTTGGCGTTTACCATACAATTAACCGAAGAATTCATGTTGTATCGCATGACAATCCCCATAACGAATGGGGTAATATCATTTGCCTGGACATACTTGAGCGTGTAAATTTTGGATACCATGTAATCCTGGGCATCATCCTGTACAAAACGCAATGTCCGTGTAGCATTTTCCTCCGCCATCAGCGGAGACACCAACAACGGCAGAAGCAATAATGCGCCGTAAATACTTCTCCTCATAATTTCTCCTCCTGAAACGATTTTCTACCTGGTAATATTAAAAAATAAAAAATTGCTGCCTCCTCTCAGGATTTCTCTCTACCATCTGATTTACCAGATACCACAAATTTGGTCTACGTCAAGAAAAAAAACGAAAAATCCTCTATTTTTCAGAGGATTTTTCGTAAAAGTGATAAAATTCAATATTTATCTGGAAAATCTCAGCATTCCAAAAAAGTCTGTGGTATGATATCCTTGATTATGTGTAGAAGAAAACGATGTCACAGGCTCCTGAAAATTACAACGGATCACATTAAAGAACCAAACTTGATCTTCTGAAGGATGCTGCGGTTGCAGAGGCTCAAGTTCTACCATTGGGAAGCGCAAAACTGCAGTCCAACCATCTTTGTGCCGCTCGGTATAGACTTCCCAATCCGGATCGTAAGTATCATTCCCTTCAGCACAGCGTTCATCATAATAATTGCCATAAGGATCGATACAGAAATGGCCGTAAACTTTCACATTATTGGGTTGAATAAAAATTTCTACAGCCTCTTGATTCAAAAAAACAGTATCATCATGTTTCCGACACTGTGCCGGAGTAACCTCAGCCATGCGCGGCTGGGTCATATCCAATTTCAAAAACAGACTTCCATCCGCATAGGCGATTTTACCGATTGTTGGAGATGCCTCTCCGGGCGCAGACTCATCATCTTTTGCCAGCACAAATTCTGCAGCTCTTGCCCAGAATGTTGTATCGGGCTGCGTGCCGACAGGAACTTCTGTATTCAAAATCGGGACTGTAATTTCCGGAACGACAACACTGACACGCTCTTCTACACGTTTGACCATATTTTCCTGCTGCGCAACATCCAGACCGACAGCAGCAAGTTCCGGTAAAATCTTTTTGACGATGGGCAAAAGTGCTAACACTTTTTCCCGGTCTCCCCGTTCATTTGCAGCGGCAAGCTCCAGGACAAGTTTGCGTTTTTCTGTAATCATCTCTGCCGCTTCCAAGCTGCGGCATTGCCGAATGGCGGCCCGATAAGAGCGTTCGGGATCATATTTTTTCGGATTCCACACATAATCTCCGGCAGTACGGATATATGGTGCGCTCCAATATTTCCCGAAGGTGTGTGCATTCAGGAAAATAATCCCATCACTATCTTCGGAAAAAGAATCATAGAATTGTGTTGTCCAGCCCGGCATATCTGGGTCAAAGCATTGACTATTGTCCCACATAACCAGTTTCCGCCCGGACGAAAGATAACAAGTGAAATCGTTATAGTCTTCTTTGGAAATCTTTTGAGAACAAATTTGGGGACCAGTCCAAACCAGGTAAATTTCCCTGGGAGCAACGGCATCAAAGTCCTGAAGATATCCGTATGAAGCAGGATTAGAAAGATCATGCTGTTTCGTCGAATATGTCGGGGGAACAAATGAAACTTCCATATCCGGAAATTCCTTGTGTATAGTCTCATAAAGTTGCTTCATCATTGTGCCGTGTGCACGTCCAACCGAATCATTAAAAACTTCGCGTTCTTGCTCGGTCGGACAGACATAACGGCCTTTTACTTTTGGGGTCCAGTCATCTACACAAATCATTAAATGTTTGAACCCGGCATTCCCCACCCACCGGCAACGCTCTATCAGCAAAGCAATATCCTCGGGATTGGCACAATTAAAAACCGGACGTGTCCTCACTCCATCAAAAGCATAAATATGCAGGAGGAACATAAAATCCATCATGCCCATGTCACTCAGTTTCCGGATTTCGTCAAAAACCTCTTTAACCGGGCGCTGACCGAATTTGCCATCAATAGAAAAGTTATCGTAATTGGTACGCCATTGAACAGCAAATCCGCCAATCTTCACTTTCGCCAATTCAAGGTAATCCGCCTCTTTACCTGGGCCATAGTCACCAGCATACCGCCCCTGCCACACGGGATAATCCGTCACATCTGCAACTGCAAATTCCGTCTCTTCGGCCATTTGCCTCAAAGTCATCAGCCCATAAAACGCCCCTCTACGGTCACGGCCTGTAATGGTTATACTGTCCTCTTCTGCATCAATCGTATAACCATCCCTGGGCAAATTCAATTCAGGATCAATATAGACGTTTAACGTATAGGTATTTTGACCATCTTGTTGTTCAGGGCTGAATTGCGATAACAACTCCAGCCCCAAATCAATCAAAGGATTCTGTTGAATTTCTCCCCGAGCCCAAGAACGACCAGGAGAATAAAGAAAAACCTCCTCTGTATCAATTTTCTGCGGTAGCGGCAGCAAATACTCAAACGGGGCGGCAATTACCGGCTGCATAAGTACAAATAACACTGTTCCAGCCATTGCAATATGTCGTTTCATTTATCTCTCCGTGTTTATGACTGTTTTTCTTTTTCCGATTCCACAACGACAGAATCAAGTTTGTTTTTACTATAACACAAATAGGAAAAAAACAAAAGGTAAATCGCTTTTCCTTTAAAAAAACTTTTTGCAACCAACAATTTATAAAGTTCACCCTACGATTTACAGAGGAAGTTATTTTATCGATTATTACATTATATTGTCCCATTGAAAGAAATGCTAAATCAGGGTTTGCTGAACCGGATAGCTGTATAGCAGTCTCCGGGTCAGCAAACCCTACGTAATTCCAACTTTGAAAAACGAAGGGCATTTCCAGGTGATGTCATCTTTGAAAAATGGAAAAAATATTCTCAGATTATTTTCAGCAATAAGGATAGTCT
>ERZ1034917.2047-NODE-2047-length-10444-cov-3.531524_pt1 | contig 10444 bp, 9 predicted proteins | sample MGYA00520605_ERZ1034917 | MGnify/ENA primary metagenome ERZ1034917 (study PRJEB33766, sample SAMN09781784) | gut metagenome | biome: gut microbiome | host: Homo sapiens | place: Madagascar | study: EMG produced TPA metagenomics assembly of the PRJNA485056 data... | reverse complement strand
CGATGAACCTTTCCCCCGAATACTGTGCATATGCCCCAAACTTGTGCACTAATAACTCAGGTAGGATAACACCCTGTTTCTTCTCTGGCTAGCGAGTCGCATGCTCCACGAATTCTGGGGCCAGCTCAACTAGTTGCTGATTTTCTCGATGTGCGGTCGTTTTTACACTTAAGCGTAAAGAGGGACGCCTCTGATATGTAAAGGGCAATTAACGATGGAGAAAGTAGGGGGAGTATGAAAACTGCTGATAAAACAGTTGTGCAGAACATGTCGTTGTGTTCTTTCGGCAACGGCGCGAACATCACGGCCATCGACGCGATGGACGGCAGGATAGTTCGCATGCGTCCGGTTCATTTCGATGATTACTACACCAAGGAGGATTTGAATTATTGGACAATCGAGGCCAAGGGGCATACCTTCGAGCCGTTGATGAAGTCTTTGAATTCGCCGTTCTCGTACTTGTATAAGTCGCGCACGTATTCGCCGAACCGTATTCCTTTCCCGCTGAAGCGCGTGGATTGGGACCCCAAGGGCGATCGTCACCCCGAGAATCGCGGCAAGAGCAAGTTTGAGCGCATCAGTTGGGACGAAGCGACCGATATCATCGCGTCTGAAATCGTGCGCATCGATGAAACGTATGGTCGTAATTCCATTTTCGCGCAAGCCGATGGCCATGGTGAAACCGGCTCTTTGCATGGGCCGCATGGCTGCATGGCGAATTTGCTGGACATGACGGGCGGGTTGACCATGCAGGCGCGCCAGCCTGACTCTTGGGAAGGATGGTACTGGGGCGCTAAACATGCATGGGGCCAGGAGCCTTTGGGCCAGAATACCCATCAGCATAACCTCTTCAAGGATATCTCCGAGAACTCCGACGCCGTATTGTTCTGGGGCTGCGATCCTGAAACCACGCCGTGGGGCTGGTCGGGCCAGCAGGCGAGTCGTCTGTGCTTCTGGTTCACCGAGCTGGGTATCAAGCAGATTCATATTTCGCCGGATGTGAACTATGCGAATGCGGTTCACTCGGATATGTGGATTCCCATTCTTCCGAACACCGATGCCGCCATGCAGCTAGCGATTGCATACGTGTGGATGACGGAGAAAACCTACGACGCTGACTACATTGAGACTCACACCACCGGTTTCGATTGGTTTGAGTATTACGTTCTGGGCAATGAGGACGGCATTCCGAAGACGCCTGAGTGGGCGGAAGAAAAGTGTCATGTGCCCGCCTACCGAATCAAGGCATTGGCGCGTTACTGGGCGAAGCACCTCGTTTCCATTGCTCACTGCAACGGCGGGTCTTTCATCCGCTCGGCATACTCGCATGAGCCTGGTCGCCTTGAGGTTTATCTGCTTGCTATGCAGGGCGTTGGCCGTCCTGGTGTTAATCAGGTGAAATTCATCGAATGGGCGCTAATCGGCATGGACTCCTTCAATCCGCTTCCCCCGGGAGAGTTTCTGCCCGAAGTTCGCGCTTGCTATCATGGCGCTGTTCTGGGCGAGCTCCCCGCATCCTTCATCCCGAAGACGAAGGTTCCGGAGTGCATTACCGTGCAACCAGGTGAAACGGTTACCTGGTATGGGCATACGACAAGCCGCCATCATCGCACCGATCAGTTCAAGGAATTCCATTTCCCGCAGGAGGGCGATGCTGGCATTAAGATGATCTGGTCCGATACGCCCTGCTGGTCCACTTGCTGGAACGGCGGCAACAAATTCCAGGATGCTCTGACCAACCCCAATCTGGAGTTCTTCCTGGTTCAGCATCCGTGGTTCGAAAACGATACGCTGTTCGCGGACATCATTTTGCCTGTTTCCACCAAGCTCGAGCTGAACGACTTCGGTGTCGATACTTATTCTGGGCAGTTCAACCAGATTATCTGGGAAGAAGCGGCTATCGATCATGTTGGTGAGTCGCTTTCCGACTATGAGGCTGTTTGGGAGGTTGCGAAGAAGCTTGAAAAATACGGCGGAATCTACGAGGATTGCGCTACGAACTATTCCGGCGGCCTGAGTGAAGAGGAATGGATTCAAATCGGCTACGAGGGTTGCGGCCTTCCCGAGGACCAGCAGAATCTGGAGCTCATCAAAAAGCAGGGTTACCAAACCTTGCCCACTCGCGAGGGCTGGGCAGATGAGCCTGCGGGTATGATCGAGTTCTATGAGGATCCTGAAAACAATCCGCTTGAAACCCCTACGGGCAAGATCGAGTTCTACTCCACGGGTCTGGCAAACTTCTTCCCCGACGACAAGGAGCGGCCAATCGTCGCTCATTGGATTGAAGAATCCGAAAGCCATCACGAGCGCATTTCCTGCGACCGAGCGAAGGAGTATCCGTTCCTTTTGGTTTCCAACCATCCGCGATGGCGTATTCACGCGAATTACGACGATTGCGTTTGGATGCGCGAAATCGAAACCTGCAAAGTTGTCGGCAAAGATGGCTACGCGTACGAGCCCATTTGGGTCAATCCCGTCGATGCAGCGAAGTACGACATCGAGTCAGGCGATATCATCGCCGTGTACAACGAGCGAGGCACCGTTCTGGGTGGCGCGTACGTGACCGAGCGAATCATGCCTGGTGCCGTGTATCAAGACCATGGCTCCGAAACCGACCCGATTGTAGCCGGTTACGGCGGAATAGATCGCGGCGGCGCCAACAATCTGATTGCCCCGAGCAACACTTCTTCCAAGAATGCTGCGGGCGAGGTGACGGGCGGCTACTTGGTCGGTTTGAAAAAGATCGATATCGACGCTTTGATGGCCGAGTATCCCGAAGCATTCAAAGACGAGCACTACACCGTTGAATCGGGAACCAACGTTTGGGACTCGATTCTCGATGGCGGTAGCCATGAAATCAGCAAGGCGCTTGAGGGGGTTTGCTAATCATGAAGAAGTTTCTGTTTGATGCCAGCCTGTGCAATGGCTGCTATGGCTGCCAGTTCATTTGCAAAGATGAGCATTGTGGCAACGACTGGTCTCCCTATGCTGCCAAGCAGCCTGTTTCCGGTCAGTTCTGGTGCAAGCTCGAGCAGGAGGATCGTGGCAAGGTTCCCGAGGTCAAGATAAACTACAAGCCCGTTATGGGTGCGCAGAACGAGAAGATTCGCGAGTATGCTCCCGAGGTGCTCATGGAGCGCGAAGATGGCCTGATCGTCATTGATACCGAGAAGGCGAAGGGTCGCAAGGATATCGCGGACAAGTTCGAGGGCATCTATTGGAACGAGGAGCTTCAGCTTCCCCAGGGTTGCACGGGTTGCGCACATCTGCTGGACGACGGCTGGAGCGTCCCTCGCTGCGTCGACATCTGCGCTACCGGCGCTCTGCAGTACGTCGATGAAGAGGATCTTCCGGCGAATGCGGAACCCTCCTGCGAAGGCTCGCACATGTACTACGTGAACTACCCCAAGCGTTGGGTGTACGGCTGCTTCGTCGATCGCCAGAAAAACGAAGTGCTCATTGGCGCCGATGCGAAGCTGCTTGACGATTCGGGTACTGAAGTCGCCGCCTTGAAGACGGACGATTTCGGCGAGTTCCGTTTCAAGGAGTTGGAGGACAAGCCCTATAAGGTTGTTCTTTCGGCTGATGGCTACAAGGAGGAGACCTTGATTGCCGATACGTCAGAGGAAGATGTAGTGCTTGGGGATATCTTCGCGACTGTCGCGTAAGGTATTGATAAAGGGGTGGGCTTTGCCGCTTGCGAAAGGCGGCAAAGCCCCAAAGTCATATTCTAGGAGGGATAATGACGTCTGTCGCAAAAGACAATAAAACAATGATGAAGTACATCTGGATTATTGTCGCACTGATAATGGTCATGATTGGCCAGTTCGGTCCCTTGTGGTCTCCGGATTTGAGCCGCGAGGGGCAATCTGCGATTATGGTTTTGCTCGCAGCTGTAGTGATGTGGGCAACCGAGTCGCTTCCGCTCCCCATTACCTCATTGGTCATGGTCGGTGCATGCGGTTTTTTGGGTATCGCGAAGTACAATGACATTTGGGCTGCGACGTTCAGCGGCGCTCTATGGATGTTCATCGGCATCTTCGGCTTCACTACATTTTTGAGTGCATCGACGTTCCCCAAGCGCATGATTGCCCAGATTATCAGGATAACCAAGGGTAATACGAATCTTATCATCTTGGGCTTCATGCTCGTGTCCGCCGCCATCTCTGTATGCATGTCGAACATCGCCCTGACGGCAATCATGATGGCCTTCGCGATTACTTTGCTCGATGCTCAAGGTGCTGTCCCGGGCGAGTCGAAGTTGGGCCGTTGCATCTCGATGGCGATTCCTTTCGCCGTCATGTTCGGCGGTTGCTTGCTTCCTTCCGGCACCCCCATCAATGTTGTCGTTTTGGGCCTGATGGAATCCACCGTCGGAATGTCCATCACGTTTGCCGAATGGTTTGGATACACCATCATTCCGGTTGCAGTGTCTTTGCTGCTTACCTGGATTGCGCTGATCAAGATTTACAAGCCCGAGCCGCTTTCTCAGGAAGCAATCGATAAGTTTTTGGGCGAAGTCGATGCGATGCCGGCAATGGATTTCAAAGAGAAGTTCAACATCGGCGTTATTCTTGCGGCCATCGTTTTGTGGATTGCAAGTTCGTGGCTGCCTGTCCTCAATACCACGTTTATTGCGCTTCTCGCGCTAGGCTTCTTGTTCCTGCCTGGCACTTCCATGATCACCATAAAAGAGTATCGCGAGGAAAGCCCGTGGGAGATTCTGCTCATGATGGCTTCCATCAATGGTATCGTAAAGGCGATGTCTGTCTCAGGCGCTGTTGCGTGGATTGTTAACATCTTGCTCTCGGCGACTGCCGGCATGAGTTTTATCGTGCTGTTCATCATCATCTCCGTTGCGTTGGCAATTATTCACAACTTCTTCCCCTCAGGTCCTGGTTTGGCTGCACTGGTTTGCGCGCCAGTCTTCGGTCTAGTCGGCGCAGTGGGAGGCAACTACACCGCAACTGCCTTGATGCTTGCTTTATGGTGCGCCCTTTGCTTCCTTGTTCCGTTGGATTCCGTTTTGCTTGTTTCGTACTCGCGCGGATATTTCAAGTTTGGAGAGATGTTCAAAGGTGGTCTGCCGACTACGATAATCACGTTCGTCGTGTTCTCGGTTTGCTTGTTGGCTATTCCGCCGATGATGGGTGCGTTGTAGGGGTTGCCCTTTAGATGATTCGTTTCGCCATTCCCCAACAGGGAGGGTGCATGCCTTTCTTTGTTGGGGAATGCGTCATGCGAAATGTGCTCCATTTCAAATGTAATTGTAGTAACCGGTCGGTAGCATGGGTTGCTTCCTGATCGGCTATGGCTCTCAGGGCGCGAGGGGGATGCCCCTTTGCGTACCCCAAACGACAGTAATAGCTATCCAAAGGGGAGGATACATGTCGGAGCTCATCAAATCAGCTTCGCCCAGGAGGCGAAGCGCTATCGTTGTTACGATTGCTGCGCTTCTGATCGCGTCTGCGGCCCTTTTGCCAGAAACTGCGGGGTTGACATACGAGGGTCGTATGGTTTTGTCAATCCTGGCGGCGGGCGTATTGCTCTGGGTAACCGAAGCGCTTCCATTGGCGGCAACCGCGCTGCTAGTTCTCGTGATGATGCCAATCACAGGTGTTTGCTCGTTCAGCGATGCATATGCGAATTCCATAGGATCGACGGTATTTTTCCTGATGGGGACGTTCGCGTTTACCGTCGCACTCGATGCCACCACCATCCCTACGCGTGTCTGCGGATTGGTTTTGCGTTGGGCAGGAAACGACAGTCGCAAGGTTGTCCTGGGCTTTATGTGCGCATGCGCGTTGCTGTCACTCGTGATGAGCGATGTCGCTGCGTGTGGCGTCTTTATTTCCGTGGGGAAACGCTTATTGGAGCTCAACGGGACTGAGCGCGGCAAATCTCGGCTTGGGACGACAATGATGATTGCTATCCCGTATGCATCGTATGCGGGCGGCATGGCCTGCATGGCGGGCAATGGCTGCAACGTTTTGACGGTGAGCCTGTTCTCCAGCTTGTTCGGCGTGGAGATGAGCTTTGTCCAATGGATGATGATCGGCGTGCCGTTTGCCGTTGTTATGCTTGTTGCGAGTTGGATATTCCTTTGCGCGTGGTTTAAGCCAGAGAAGATTTCCCAACATGCAGTCGACGAGACTATGCGCGAGGTTTCCGATTTGCCGAAGATGCAGGTATGCGAATGGAAGACAGTGGGGGTTATTGCTGCCGCATTGGTGTTCTGGGTCGCAAGTTCGTGGTTGAGCTTCCTGAATACGGCTGAAATCGCCATTGTGGCAATGGTTCTCTTGAGCATTCCAGGCTGGAATCCACTCGACTTCAAGAGCATTCTTAAGCGCATGAACTGGGATATCATCCTGTTGATAATGTGCGTGATTTCGGCAGGTCATTTTGTCGTCGAGACGGGCGCCGGCAATTGGATTGTGGAAACCATCATGGCTGTTACGCCTGATGCTATGAAGGTGCCGTTGGTTTTGATGCTGGTAGCATCGTTTATCGGCGCGGTAATGCACAACGTTGTGCCCGTTGGCCCTGCGGTTGCGGGCATTCTTGCATTTCCCTTGGGCGCTATCGCCATGGACTTCGGTATCCCCATGTACGCCATGCTTATGGTTGTGGCGTGGGAGGCTTCCGTGAGCTATATTCTACCGCTTGACTGTGTGCCGGTTCTCACCTATTCAACGGGGTACTATTCGATGGGGCAATATGCGAAAGCGGGCATCATCCCCACCGTATTCCTGATTGTCTTCACTTCGGTGTGCCTGCCGATTATCTGCACATTGTACGGGTTTATCTAGGGATAGAGCCAATACGCGTAAGACGGCTTCGGGTCATGCCGGATATCTCCCGCCCTTAATGTGGCGTTCAATCTACGATACCGCTCCATCTATGTCCATTGATGCGAGGTGCTGGTGTGATGCCGACGCGTCCTCATTTTCTCAAGGGAGACACGAAGCGCACCTGCACGGGAAGTTCGTAGAAGACGATGCGCTGAAGGGCATGTGCGATAAGCTGGGCGATTGTGGCAAACGGCCATATGCCAAGCGCTGCGAGGACGACCGCCGCAGTTTCGGTTGCCCACGCGCAGCGGATCTTGCCATGCAGCTCATCGTATCGAAGGAGCGTCAGCGCAATGCGCTCGTCGCTTGTCGCGCGCTCGTTTTCGAGGCGACGGCGGCGCGATCGATGCGAAGCGATATCGAGCGCCAGCCCGGCAACCGACATCGCGACAGTAAGCGCCCAAAGGGGCAACGGTACACCGCCCCAAGCAGCTCCAGCAGCGCTTGCGGTTCCTGTCGCTTCCGCAACTACCGCGGCCGCTGAGGCCATCATCGCTTCTGCGGCCGCGCCGACGCCGAGAGCGCAGGCGGCAAGCTCCATAAGGCACTCGTTGCCGCACCACGCGGGCCGAGTCGAGACTTTGTAAGCGCGGGCGATGATCGTCAAAAGTGCAACGGCGACGAGGACGGCGGCGACGTGTCCTGCAAGCGAGATCGTCACGTCGTGCGCAAGTTCGCCGAGCAGCCACAGGGCCAAGCATCCCCAGTACAGCGACACTGCGGCGATCTCGCGGGAAAGCCATGAGCTTCTCAGGCCTCGAAGCGACGTCGACGCTCGAAGCGGCTTGGCAAGATGGGCAATCGATCCGATCATGCCCGCTGTAGCCAGTCCGATAGCTGCGATTGCGGGCCATAGCCCGTTGTCGATTAGGGAAAACGTTGCCAAACCCACCGAAGCGGGCACGAGCAGCGTGAAAACCACCAACGCGGCCTCGCTTGTCTTCTCTTGGGTGAGGGGAACCGACATGGGTGTCCTTACAGCAGTCTTTTCGCGGCAGACATTCGCTTGGCCGCCTGTTCGCGCACTTCGTTGTGCGCGGATTCGACACGTTCGAGTGTGATGGCGCCTCCGCAGCAGCTCTCGACGCAGGCGGGCTTTCGACCCGCACGGAGTCGATCGATGCACATGTCGCATTTCGTCATAAGCCCGTCGCGGTCGAACTGCGGCGCACCGAATTCGCATGCCCAGGAGCAATATCTGCATCCCAGGCACCGGTCGCGATTGACCAAGACGGCGCCGAATTCGTGGTCGCGATAGATTGCTCGAGCTGGGCACACCGACATGCAGGCAGCGTCTCCGCAGTGCATGCACGCCATCGAGACATACTGGATGGGATTGGGCCCCTTATCGTTTTTTAACTCAATGACCTGGCGAAACCTCGGACCGCCCACCCCAGGTTTTTCCTGAACATGGGGTCTTAGCCCATGCTCTGATTTGCACGCAACCTCGCACGCAAAGCATTGGGCGCATCTTCTTACGTTGAAATGGAACGCATATTGCATGGCTACCTCACCTTTTCCGCGTCGTCGATCTTGTCGACTCGCCCCGCGCACATCGTGTAGTTCGCCTGGCTCGATATGGGGTCGAGCTCGTCGTCGATTCCCATGACGTTGTAGTTGGCGTCCGCCCAACCTCCGGGCACGTAGAGCCAGCCTGGCTTTATGATGGGCGTGGGCTCGGCCTTGATTCGGATTTTGCCGCGCGGCGAGGACACCTCGACGAGCTCTCCGTTTTGGATTCCCAGCTTACGGGCCCAAACGTTGTTTAGCCAGAGATATGGTTCGGGCTGGATTTCTCGAAGCCAGGGGATGGTGCGGCGCTGCTCGTGGACGTACATGGGGCCGCTGCGGCCAGTGAACAGCACGCATGGGTAGTCTTTCGCGATATCGGGTTTTGCGCGAGACGATTCGGCTGGCTCGATCCAGATCGGAAGCGGGTCGAACCCATTCGCTTCAAGCACCTCGCTCCAAATATTCGCTTTGCCGCCGGGTGCTCTAAACCCGCTCTTCTTGAACTTCTCGTATTCGATTTGACCGAACCAGACGCCGTGAGGGTGCTCGCGTAGCCGGTCGAGCGTGATGCCTGCAGGCGAGAGGTCCTCGTCGATGTAATAGGCGATGTCTTCGGTGGGGAATTCCTCTTCGTATCCCAAAGCACGGCCGAGCTTGATCATGATTTGCGTGTCGGGGAGAGCCTCGCCGACTTCCACGCATTTCTGGCGAAGCGTCAGGATGGGGAGCCAGACGTCGGATTTGAACCATTCGGGCTCGGTGCGCTCAAGGTAGGTGGCGGCGGGTAAGACCAGGTCGGCAAGTTCTGCGGTTTCGTTTAGATACGGGTCGATCACGCAGATGTAGTCCACGTTCGCCATCGCTGCACGAGACGTGTCCGGCGATGGTTGCGTGACCATGATGTTCGCGCCCTGGAATATGGCGACTTTGGTCCTGCCCTCGTGCATGAGGCGATACACGTCCGGCGTCGGCAGAAGCCCCTGGCCGCTGAAGAGCAAGGGCCATGAGCTGTCGGGGTGGTTGTAGGGGGGGCACGTGGAACATCTTTGTGGGCCCTTCGGGGACGAAGCTAGGCACCACATGATTCATCATGGTGAAGTTGGGATTTCTGTCAGGGCTTTTCGGGGTGAAGACGTCGCATCCGATGCGGTCGAGATGGCCAGTGATTATGCGCAGGATGCACAGGGCGCGAGTGGTTTGCGAGACGTTGACGCGGCCTTCGAGGCCGTGGCCCGACACGATGCCGGCTCGCTTGGTGGTGGCGTACTCGACGGCAAGGTCGCGGATGTCTGCGGCGGCGACGCCGGAGATTGATTCCGCCCACTCGGGCGTGTACGGGATGCCCTGGCCGTTCTCGCCGCGCACGTGGGCGGAAAGGCGTTTCAAGCCAGGGTCGTTCGTGTAGGCGTCGACGAATTCGCTGTCCCACAGTCCCTGCTCGACGATGGTGAAGATCATGGCGAGCATCAAGGCGAGGTCGGTACCCGGTTCGGGCTGCAGCACCTTGTCGGCGGTGGCTCCAAGATGGAAGTGGAGCGGGTCGATGCAGATGAGGCGTGCGCCTCGGTCGTGCGCATCGTAGATTTTCCGAAGGGATGGCGCGACGCTGAAGGCTGGTTGCTTTCCCCAGAAGATGAGCAGGTCGGCGTTGTCGTAGTCGCAGTGGGACGGCATGCCGCCGTAGGAGATGCCCTCCATCACCGCGCGTGGAACGAAGCATTCCGATGCGCCCATACCCACATCGGTTCCCACGGTGTGGGCGAGTCGCTGTGTGACGTCGTAGGTGAATCCCCACCCGGGCGCTTGGCCGCGAATGAAGCTGATTGACCGCGGGCCGTCGGAGGCGATGGCCCGCTTCATTTTCTCCGCAAGCTCGAAGATGGCTTCGTCCCAGGCAATGCGCTCCCATTTGCCTTCGCCCCTTGCGCCGACGCGGCGGACGGGGTACATCAGACGACGTGGGTCGTGTGCAATCTGCGGGCCGGCTTGGCCTTTCGAGCAGATTGCTCCACCCGTGCGCGGATCGTTGGGCACGCCGCTCACCTGCACGACGCGGTTGTTTTCAACCTGTACGATGA
>ERZ1034917.2046-NODE-2046-length-10444-cov-7.286361_pt1 | contig 10444 bp, 6 predicted proteins | sample MGYA00520605_ERZ1034917 | MGnify/ENA primary metagenome ERZ1034917 (study PRJEB33766, sample SAMN09781784) | gut metagenome | biome: gut microbiome | host: Homo sapiens | place: Madagascar | study: EMG produced TPA metagenomics assembly of the PRJNA485056 data... | reverse complement strand
AATCATTATAAACCAAAATTAGATTTTCGGCATTTTTAATACTTTTGTTAAGAAGAGGTTTTCCATTTGATATATCAATCTTTTCAGAGTCATTTAAACTATATGTTTCATAATTTAGCATGCTTATTGGCTCTATTAAATTATTTTCAACAATTTCTTTAGATGAAAAATCTTCCATTTTTTTAGAATTTTCTAATAGAAACTTACCCGCTTTCGTGCGAATTAATCTGGTTAAGTAACCTCCACTACCCAAAACTTGCCCTAAATCATTTGCAATCGAACGAATATATGTTCCTTTTGAACATTCAACATAAACCTGAGCCACTTGATTATCATAATCAAAATTTTTCAATTCAATTTTGTAAATAGTAACTTTTCTTGGTTTAATTTCAACAGATTTTCCTTCTCTTGCATATTCATAGAGTTTTTTACCATTAACTTTTATGGCTGAATAAATCGGTGGCAACTGTTCAATATCACCTTCAAATTTTTTTAAGGCTTGTTCAACATCTTCTTTAGCCACTTTTTTATCACTTTGAAATATTACATTTCCCTCTATATCATAGCTATCAGTAGCTTTTCCAAATTGAACAAAGGCTAAATATGCTTTATCATCAGGTAAGTATTCGATTAATCGTGTTGAATTACCAATACAAATAGGTAAAACACCCTCTGCAAATGGATCTAAAGTTCCGGTATGTCCTATTTTTTTTATTTTCAAAAGTTTGCGAAAATAAGCAACAACATCGTGTGATGTTTTACCAACAGGTTTATAAACACTCAAAAAGCCGAACAATTAAACTTCTCCACGAGAAATTTTATTCAAGATTTCTGTAACTCTTGAACCACGTTCAATTGAATCGTCAGGAATAAATCTTAATTCCGGAGTTAACCTTAAACGAATACGTCTTCCAACTTCATATCTGATTTTTGAAACGCTTGCGTTAATAGTATCAATTGATTTTTTCTTTTGGTCATCTGATCCGAAAACGCTATAAAAAACTTTAGCAAAAGAGTTATCATGACTTACTTCAACGTCTGTAATAGATACAACGCCTGCTAAACCACGAATTTCTTTACGCAAGATGTCCGAAATTTCTCGCATTAATTCTTTTCTAACTCGTTCGTTTCGTAAATTACTACTCATTGGACACCTACTTTAATTCAAAAAATTATAAACTCTTACGTTCAACTTCTTCTGTAGTTGAAACTTCAATTATATCGCCTTCTTTAAGATCGTTAAACTTGGCAAAAGAAATACCGCATTCAAAACCTTGAGCAACTTCTTTTACGTCATCTTTGAAACGTTTCAATTGGTCGATTGCACCCTTGAAGATTTCAACACCATCACGTTTAAGAACAGCTGTTTTACTACGTACAATCTTACCTTCTGTAACATAACATCCGGCAATCTTAGTTGTTTTACCGATTGTAAATACTTGACGAACTTCGGCTTTACCAAGTTCAACTTCTTTAACTTCAGGTTCAAGTAATGATAACATTGTTTTTTCCATATCTTCTAAGATTTGGTAAATAATATCATATTTCTTGATAATTACATGTTCTCTTTCAGCTGCAGCCATTGCGTTCGAATCTTCTTTAACAGTAAAGCCTAAGATTAAAGCTTTTGATGCAGAAGCTAACATAACATCTGCTTCTGAAATATCACCAACACCAACGTGAATAATCTTAGTATCAATTTCATCTGAATCCATTTGAGCAATAGCTTGAGATACAGCTTCTGCAGCACCGTGAGTGTTTGCTTTAATAATCAAGTTCAATTGAGGAACATCAGCTTCACCGGAAACAGCTTCTTTTCTAATATGTGCCGGTAACATTTCGTCTAAACGTTTTGTACGTTCAGTTTCTTTGCGTTTTTCAATAATAGCTTTCATTTCTTTTTCGTTTGCTACTACTTCAAACTTTTCACCCGCTTGTGGAACTTCTGTCAAACCTAAGATTTCAACCGGTGTAGAAGGTTCCGCACTCTTAATTTTTTCACCTGAATCAGAGATTAAAGCTCTAACACGTCCGCAAGCAGTACCTACAACAACACAGTTACCAGTATGTAAAGTACCGTTTTGAACTAACAATGTAGCTACAGGACCTTTACCTTTATCTAAGTTTGCTTCAATTACAACACCTGATGCTTGTGTATTTGGATTTGCTTTCAAATCTTGCATTTCAGCTACTAACAAGATGTATTCCAACAACTCATCAATACCTTGACGTTGTAACGCAGACACTTTGCAAGTAATAGTGTCGCCACCCCAAGCTTCAGGAACTAAACCGTGTTCTGTTAATTGAGTTAAAACTCTATCAGGATCAGCGCCGGCTTTATCAATCTTGTTTACCGCGACAATAATTGGTATTTCAGCAGCCTTTGCGTGGTTAATAGCTTCAATAGTTTGAGGCATAATACCGTCGTCAGCGGCAACAACTAAAATTGCAATATCTGTTGCCTTAGCACCTCTGGCACGCATTTCTGTAAATGCTTCGTGACCTGGTGTATCTAAGAATACAACCTTTTTACCATCGTGAAGATAAATTGTATAAGCACCGATTGATTGAGTGATACCACCGACTTCGGTATTTACAATTTTATGTTTTGAAGCACGAATACTGTCAAGCAATGTAGTCTTACCGTGATCAACGTGTCCCATAATACTAATTACCGGTGCCCTGCGAACCATGTTCTTTTCATCTGCTTTTAAAGCTTCTTTTTGTTCTTCTTTTTCCATTTCTTGTTGAATATATGCATCTAAGTCTTCTGCAAGAACTTCTAAACCATATTCAGCACAAACTTTTTTTATTACGTCAACATCAATCAACTGGTTAACTGTTGCCATAATACCGTTTAACATCAAAAATTTAACAATTTCCGCAGGTGTTTTTTGAATTTTATCAGCTAACTCTTGAATAGTCATAGCTGTTGTTACAACTAATTTTGTTACAGCTTCTTTTTCTTCTTCTTTGTGAACATGTTTTTTATGTTTTTGAGCTGCAGCTTTTTCTAGTGAAATTCTTTCTTGTTCTTCTTCTTTAGAGATTTTATCTTTTCTCTTTGAATCAGGTTTATGTTTTGAACCATAGTTACCTTTGTTTTCATAAATATCTTGAGGGATAATATGACGTTCTATAGGCTTGTTGTTATCAAATGGTTTCTTACCTGATTTATCACCAGGCTTTGCATTTCTATCAGGTCTTCCTGCAGACTTAGTTGTACCTTCTTGAGGTCTTGCAGCACGTCTTACAATTTCAAGACGGTTAACAGGTTGAATCTTTTTAACAACTTGAACTTTTGGTTGTTCTGGAGTTGATGTTTTTTCAGGAGCAGAAGCTTTTTCCCCAGTTTGAACAGTTTCAACTTTACGTTCAACTTTTTCGATTAGAGGTTTTTCTGCTTTTTGAACCTCTTTTTCTACAACTTGAACCTCAGGTTTTGCTTCTGGTTTAGCTTTTTTTACAATGAAAGCTTTTGGTTTTTTGACTTCAACTTTAGAGCCACCGGCAATAAAGTCTTTTAACTTTTTACATTGTTCCGGCGTTACTGAACTTGAGTGGGTTTTCACGATAATCTGAATTTGAGCTAATTTTTCAATTACCTCTTTACTTGTTAAACCTACCTCTTTTGCTAATTCGCTTACTCTAATATTACTCAATGTTAACCAATTTTCCTTTCAATTCTTCTGAAATTGCACATTTTAAGACTTTTGATAACCTATCTTTTCTTAATGCTTTTTCAATACACAATTTATTATAACAAAGATATACTGATCTGCCAAATATTTTAGAATTTGGATTTAGAATAACTTCATTATTTATTCTATCATTTGTTATTTTTATCAGTTGCGAAGAGTCTTTCAACTCACCACACCCGATACATTTTCTCAACTTTTTCATTCCTAATTTACTTCTGCCAATTTTTCCAGTTTTAATTTTTGGTCATATTCAATTAATAAATGTAAAAGTTCGTCTAAATCACCATCGATTACTGTCCAAACATTTAAGTTTTGACCGATACGGTGGTCAGTTAAACGACCTTGAGGGAAGTTATACGTTCTAATACGTTCACTTCTATCGCCAGAACCTACTTGTGAACGACGTAAGTCTGTAATTTCTTTTGTTTGTTTTTGAACTTCTAAATCATATAATTTAGCTTTCAAAATTTGCATTGCACGTTCTTTATTTTGTAATTGAGAACGTTCTTCTGTACAGAAAATCATAATGCCTGTTGGTTTGTGGAATAAACGAGCGGCTGTTTCTACTTTATTTACGTTTTGTCCACCGGCACCACCTGAACGAGCAGTTGACATTTCAATATCTTCCGGTCTGATTTCAATTTCTACATCATCTACTTCCGGCATAACCGCTACTGTAGCAGTTGATGTATGTACACGACCTTGTGATTCTGTTTGGGGAACACGTTGTACACGGTGCACACCTGATTCATATTTTAATTTTGAATATACTGCATCACCTTTTATTGAAATAATGATTTCTGAATATCCGCCAGCTTCACATTCAGTTTTTGAAAGAATTTGAGTTGACCAACCTTGTTTATCGGCAAACTTCAAATACATACGTGCCAAATCGCCGGCGAAAATATTGGCTTCATCACCACCCGCACCACCACGGATTTCAAGCATAATATCCTTGTCATCCATAGGATCACGAGGAAGAAGTAATATTTTCATTTTTTCTTCGTATTCAGCAATTTTTGCTTCGTTTTCTTCAATATCAGATTTCAAAAATGCTTTCATTTCTTCATCTGATTCAGCCTTAATCATTTCTTTCGCATCATTAATTGCATCTACGGCTTTTTTCCAAGCATAATAAAGTTCAACGGTTTCTTCCATTGATTTTCTTTGTTTTGATAAATCTTTAAATCTATTATAATCCTGAATAACAGCAGGATCAGAAAGAGTCAAACCTAATTCGTTGTACTTTTCTTCTATTTGCTTAATTTTATCTAACATGTCTTTCATAACAAGAAACCTCGCTTTTAATAAAATTATATCAAAAACAAGATTTCTTGCAATTAAGCGTTTAAAATCAATTATAATAACTTACTTAACTAAAGTAAGAAAAATCTTTAGCGTGATTTGAAATAATTGATTTTACAGATTCATATTCTTGTTGCAATGCTGAATATTCTGTATCTATTCGTTTTGCTTGCATATCCAATTGTTTTTCTTTTCTGTTTATTTTCGCCATTTGGGTATTATATTCTGCTTCTGCTGCTGCATCATCCGATTTATCATATTCTTCTATAATACTTGTTGCAGAAGACAATGATACTTGTTGACCATCTTTTACCAATGCCAAGTAACCGCTCAATAAACCTTGAATCAAGAATTGTGAGTTTTTCAATTGATTATATAATTCAACACTTGCCGGAGTCTCACCGTTCTTCAACTCTTCTTTATCTATTAAACTTTGTTCGTATTCTTTCCAAAGAGTAGTAGATTCTTGAAGTTTTCTAGTATATTCATTATACTCTTGTTCATATTTTTCTTTTAATGGATCAACATAGCCAGAACCAGATAAGTCATCTTTAGCAACACCCTTTGCAACATCAATGGCATCATTCCAAGCTAATTCTTTATAAGAAGCACTGTCGTATGTAGTTTTTGCCAGATTTTCCCACTCTTCAACAGAATAACCTTTTGAGTTATATGTCATTGTGTATTCTTTTGAAGTATCCAATGAAACTTTTTCACTGTCACATTTTGTTCCAACAGATATACTTTGTTCGGCATGTGAATTTAAAGCCATAGCCATTAAACGTCTTGCTAATTCTGAAACATTTAAGAAATAGAAATCATGATCGGTACCACCTTTGTCAGTACCATTACCAATAATTGTTTTTGTAGCATCATTTCTTGCACCTTTTGTAGCTTTACTTTCGCTATAATGCTTGTTTTTGTTTTGATAACCATTGATATTGTTTTTCAAGTCATCTAAGAAACCTTGCAAGCTTTTCTTTAAGCCTGAAACATCTTTTAAACCTAAACCTGATGCTATTGATTTAATAATTGCATCACCAATGTTTTGAACATTTTGTTGTGCTTGTTGAACCGGTACACCTCTTTTATCACCATCATCGCCAATTCTGACAAGTTTATCGTCTTCTGCACTTATCAATTCCCACAAATTGTTTGTTTTAAATTCATTATTTGCATTGTTTTGATTTTGAAGATGCGAACCATTCCAAGATTCTAAAGTTACACCACTTGATTTTTTAAATATTTCTTCAACGTTACTAACTGTATGGTAAGAAGGATACTCACCATAACTATTTGTTATATTATTAAGTTTTGCTTTCCAATTATCCGCTTCTTTTGCTTTTGTTGCATTATAATTACTTTTTACTGCATCATATGATGCAGGTGGCATATCTGGAGCTTTTATTTCTGAAGGTTTTGGACAAGTTGGCTTTGAAACAGCTTTATTATAAGATTCCAAAGATTTTGGAGATAACCCATCCGAAGCACGTTGTACCGAATAACCCTGTTCTTCTAACAAACTGTATGTTAATGGTATATTATTATTTGAACCATTCGAAAATGATAATGTTTTATTATTCAAAGCTTCTGTATACTTTGTTGATACAGCTTCCGAATCATTTGCTAAACGCATTTTGTCCATAGCAATTCGTTGTTGTCTTAATTCTACTGAAGACAACCTTGATGTAATTGTTAACAGTCTTGCTTGTGATGCTGCTAAACCCATAATTACACATTCTCCTTTTACTACGTACGTTTTACATGTCGGTACATGTTTCGAAAAACTTTAGCAAATATTAAGTTTTTGTTACATTAAATACTAGTAATAAAAAGAGGCTAATAAAACCAGCCTCTTTGTATCTTTATAATTTACTCAATTATTTCTTTTCAGGAACTGCTACAGGAGTTGCTGAATGATTTGCAGCATCTACTTGTTCAGCTACATCTGAATTTTGTTTTGCTTGTTGTTTTAAAGCAGATTGAATATCTGTTGGATTATAATCTTTATTTACATATTCAATTTTTGCATTCTTTTTCAAACCGTCGATGAATTTTTCCAATACATCAACTTTCTTTTGATTTTCTAAGTATAGAATAATCTCAGGTTTAACTTTTTCGAATGAATCTTGACCTGCAGCTTTTCTATCTGTAACCATAATAATGTGGTAACCATAAGTTGTTTTTACAATACCGCTGATTGTATTTGGTTTCATAGAAAATGCTGTATTAGAAAAACCGTCTACCATTTCTTGTTTAGAGAAGAAACCTAAATCACCACCCATTTTTGCTGATTCAACATCTTCTGATTTTTCTTTTGCAACTTTTGCAAATTGTGCAGGATTTTTTTGAACTTCTGCTAACACAGCTTGAGCAGTTTTCAATTTTTCATCCATTTGTTTTTGAACCATTTCATTAATTTGAGCATCGGTTAAGTCTGCATTTTTAGCATCAGCTTTAATTAATTCTTTCATTTCTTCCGGATTAGCAGCAATCAAGATGTGTGAAGCTCTAACTTTGTCCGGATATTTGAATTTTGATAGATTTTGATTGTAATATTTTTTGGCATCAGCTTCTGTAACTTTTACTTTTTCAATCATATCAACTAATTTTTTCATTTTAACTTCTTCAGTTAAATCTCTTTTAAATTCAGCTAAAGTTACACCGTTTTGTTTCAAAATTTCATTGAATTTAGCTTTAGAACCAACTTTTTCAATAATGCTTTGAAGTTCTTTATCCGTATCAGCTTTAGTCACAACAATATGACGTTTTTCCATTTCATCATTAATTAATGAACGAATAATTAATTCACTAACAACTCTGTCTTTTATCATCAAGTACATAAAGCTTTGCTTATCAACATTTTTTTTGTTCAAACCAAACATTTGCAATGCCGGATTGTTAATTGTTTGATTGAATAATTTATCATAATCAGCTTGAGTAATAACTTTGTCATTAACCTTTACGATTGCTTCACTATTCTTTAATGTGCAACCTGTAAATAACAAAGCTGAAAATAATAAAATCGCTAATAATTTAATTGATTTCATATAAATTCTCCTTATTGATTGTCTTTGTATTCGTAACAAATTTTATTAATATAATAAAACAAATCCGTCAAAATGTTAAATGTTTCATTAAAATTCATATACCTATTGTTAAGCAATATTATTGAATTACCCTCTGTGCAAGACTTCGGAGCAACAGTAAACTTAATATTTTTTGTAATATTTGACGGTAATTTTGCCGAAACAATTCTCCACTCAGGAGCTGAATAAGGCGTATAAATTCTAATCAAGTCACTTGTTTCTCGAATTACAGATATTTTTGCATCTGTAGCTGAAAGTCTTAATCTAATCAACTTAATAAGATTTTCAACAGGTTCCGGAGATTTTGCAAATCTGTCATTCCATTCATCGACAATATAATCTAACTCTGTAGTTGATTTTACATCTGCCAGACGTTTATATTCAATCATTTTTTGTTCACTTGAACCTACCCATTCATCAGGGATATAGGCTGTTACATTGATATCAACTATAGTTGGAGTAACATTTTCAACCTTTTCGCCTTGAATTTCGTGAATTGTATCTTCTAACAATTGACAATATGTATCAAAACCTACATTTATCATATGTCCATGTTGTTTTGTTCCAAGAAGATTTCCTACTCCACGAATTTCTACATCTCTTAGGGCTATTTGATATCCGCTACCTAGAGTCGTAAATTCTTTTATCGCTTTTAAACGTTTTGTGGCTTCTTCTGTAAGATTTTTATTATGTTTATAGAAACAATAGCAGTAGGCTTGTTTTTCACATCGTCCTACACGTCCTCTTAATTGGTACAATTGAGCAAGTCCGAATTTATCAGCATCATGTATAATTATAGTATTTGCATTTGGAATATCTAAACCGGATTCAATAATTGTTGTTGAAAGTAGTACATCATACTCATAATTTGCAAAATCAACCATAACTTTTTCAAGTTCTGATTCGTTCATCTTACCATGTCCTACACAAATTCTAGCATTAGGAACTATCTTTTGAAGATGTAATTTGAATTCATCAATGGTTTCCACTCTATTATAAAGATAGAAAACTTGTCCTTCTCTGTCTAATTCATGTACGATAGCATTTCTTATTGCCGTATCATTTTCTTCTCCGACAAAAGTTTTTACAGGAAGTCTATTTTTAGGTGGAGTGTTAATGATTGACATATCTTTAATGCCGGATAAAGACATATAAAGAGTTCTCGGAATTGGAGTTGCTGACATAGAAATTATGTCAATATTTTCACGTAATTGTTTCAATTTTTCTTTATGACGAACACCAAACCTATGCTCTTCATCAATTACAAGCAAACCTAAATCTTTGAATTGAACCCCATCTTGTAGCAATCTATGAGTCCCTATTACGACATCACATTCACCAAGTGCCATTCGTTTCAAAGTTTCTTTTTGTTCCTTTGCACTTCTAAAACGGCATAACAAATCAACATTCATTGCAAATGGCTTAAATCGTTCTGATATCGTTTGATAGTGCTGAAGAGCCAATATTGTTGTTGGTACAATTACCGCAACTTGTTTGCCAGAAGTTATCGCCTTAAATATAGCACGCATAGCAACTTCTGTTTTACCAAAACCTACATCACCGCAAATAAGCCTGTCCATAGGACTTTCTGATTCCATATCTTTTTTAACATCTTCTATGGCTCTCATTTGGTCTGGAGTTTCAACATATTCAAAGGCTTCTTCCATTTCAATTTGCCAATTTGTATCAGCATCAAACTGTATACCTTTTCGCATTTTTCTTTTTGCATAAAGCCTTAATAAATCATATGCAATAGTTTCAACTGCTTTTTTAACTCTATTTTTAGTATTTTCCCAGTCGTTACCACCCATTCTTGAAAGTTTAGGTTTTACAGCACCTGAACCTCTATAACGACATAACAGGTTAATTTGTTCGGCAGGAATATGTAATTTATCTTTTCCCGCATATTCAATAGTTAAATAATCTTTTAATTGTCCATCAATTTCTTGTTGAGTCAAACCTTGATATATACCAACACCATGAATTGAATGAACAACATATTCACCGGCTTGTATATCATTTATACTTTCAATGTATTCAGCTTTTTCTTTGTAATAATTTTTCTTTGTTGAAGTTATTTCCTTAGAACGTTTATTAAAGAGTTCTCTATCAGTTAGCAAAAGAAACTTACAATCATCTGAAATAGTTCCAAATGAGGTTAAACTTTCTAAATAAGTGCAATCAAAAATTTCATTTTCTGTTAAAATTTCTCTCACACGTTCAGGATAATCTGTTGAAATTAAAACATCATAAGAGGTATATTCTTTAATATATTTTGCAATTTCAACAATATTCGCATTAAAGTTTTTTACAGGTTGAGCATCAAATTCTAAAACGTCTTCAAACTCA
>ERZ1034917.2044-NODE-2044-length-10445-cov-5.960539_pt1 | contig 10445 bp, 10 predicted proteins | sample MGYA00520605_ERZ1034917 | MGnify/ENA primary metagenome ERZ1034917 (study PRJEB33766, sample SAMN09781784) | gut metagenome | biome: gut microbiome | host: Homo sapiens | place: Madagascar | study: EMG produced TPA metagenomics assembly of the PRJNA485056 data... | reverse complement strand
AGCGCCGCCTTGCCAAGGCGGAGGTGGCGGGTTCGAGCCCCGTTTCCCGCTCCAAACTCTCGAAGGTTTCGAGAGTTTTTTGTGTTTTTGCACTCATTTTCAGCTTGAATATGCTGATTTACACTGAAATCCGAAAGGATCGTTTGACCCGTGATTTACACCCTCCTCACCAATAAGGCAATGCGTACTGCATACGCTGCCCATGCCGGGCAGGTTGACAAATGCGGCGTGCCTTATATTTTTCACCCCATTCATCTTGCGGAACAAATGCCCGATGAAATTTCGGTCTGCGCCGCACTTCTTCACGACGTTGCAGAGGACACGGACATAACACTCTCTGAACTTGAATCCGAATTTCCGTCGGCTGTTATCGATGTGTTAAAACTGCTGACGCATAAAGACGGCATTGACTATTTCGATTACATCTGGGCAATACGCAGCAATCCGACAGCAGTCCGCGTCAAACTTGCGGACATTGCGCATAATTCGGACGAAACACGTTATGCGGGCTGTTCCGAAATCGATGCGGAGCAGCTTGCCGCGCGGCGGGCAAAGTATAAAAAAGCAAAAGCCCTTCTCGAAGCGGTAAAGCCGAACGATACCGAATGTTCCGAATTGTCTCCGCCAACAGATTGATTGTCCGTCGTCGGATTGATTCCCGTTCTAAGAGCGTTGACCTTTTCTCCGCCGCTCTGCTTTTCCCGTCAGCAGCAATGCCGCCGCGATACCGCAAAATCCTCCCAAAAATTTTGTCAGCAAGAGCGGAAGCCGATGTTCCTTTTGTCCGAAAAATTGCGATTTCGGAAACTGCGGTTACCCCGCAGGGATATTCTAAATCCGCAATATACGGTTGTCAAGAGGCTGCGTCGAAACGGGGTTCGTTTAAAAGCCCCTTTCATTTGCACAAATGCCCCGCCCCCTTGAAAATCCCCTGTGTGTGCTGTATAATATTATTGAATTTAAATCACATTGCATGTGACTCGAATTCAATTCAAACACGGAGGAACAAAAAATGTTTTGCCCAAATTGCGGAAACCACATCCTTGATGCAAACGCATCGTTCTGCCCCAACTGCGGTGCTCAGTTGAACAGCTTCACCCAAGGCATTGACCAAAGTTCTGCTCAGCAGGATTCACAGCAGAATTCGCAGCAGGATTTTCAGCAGGATTCACAGCAGGATTCGCAGCAGGACTCGCAGCAGGATTTCCAGCAGGACTCACAGCAGAATTCGCAGCAGAATTCGCAGCAGTCGTGGTATAATCAATTCAACTACACCCCGCCGCAGCAGGACTGCACGCCGTGCGCGCCTTCCGCAAATTATAACGGACTCAGCATTGCAGGCTTCTCGCTTTCCTGCGCTGCAATTATTTCTAACATCCTTCTTTTCGGCCTGCCCGGCATCGTGGGACTTATTCTATCCATTGTCGGACTTTGTCAATGCAATAAACGTTCGGAAAAAGGACGCGGCCTTGCAATTGCGGGAATTGCAATCGGTGCAGTTCTGACCCTTCTTATGATTTTCGTGTACGCCGGTCTTATTCTTGCGTTTGACAACGGATGGAATTCCGGACCCCGCTATTATTGATTTCACGGTTTTCAACCGTCAAACACAAAAATCGGGAGTTCCTGTCAGATTGACAGCCTTCCGAAGAAAACGCCGGTTTAAGCTTGTTTTCGCGAAAAAGGATGAAGATTCAACCTTTTTTCGCCGTAAATCGAATCGTTTCGAAAATAATAAATATAATTTCATTGCAGCCTGTGTTGATTAAGCCGTTTTTTCCGATTCGGCAATTCGACAGGTTTCGCGGGTCTGCAAACAAAGTTGAAGGGAGAGCCTCCGCTGTTCGGGGGCGAACAAAAAATGAACGCTTTTATTGCAATTATCCTGGGCCTTGTTCAGGGACTTTGCGAATTTCTTCCGATTTCAAGCAGCGGTCATCTCCTGCTGCTTCAAAAAATCTTCGGCATATCGGACGGCGGACTTTTCTTCACCGTCATGCTGCATCTCGGCACTTTGGCAGCGGTGCTTGTTGTTTACCGCAAACGCATCATTGAAATGCTGCTCCACCCGGTAAAGCAGGCAAAGTATTGGATCTGGATGATCGTTGCCACACTCGTAACCGCGGTTATGGCACTCGTATTCAAAGATGTCATCGATGCGGCGAACGAAGGCAGTCTGCTCGGCTTCTGTTTCCTTTTCACGGCGGCGCTGCTTGTGCTCTGCGATTTTATACGTCAGAAAGTCGAATGTAAACTTACCGTTCCTTCAATGAAGTGGTATCATGCGGTGTTTATCGGTTTTGTTCAAGGCGTTGCCATCCTGCCCGGCATTTCAAGATCGGGTTCAACCATCACGGGTGCAACGCTTTGCAGCATGAAAAAAGAAGACGCTGCGGAATTCAGTTTTCTGCTTTCGATTCCGGCAATTCTCGGCGGTGCGGTGCTTGAAATTCCCGGTGCGGTCAGCGCAGGCGCAGCAAACATAAACTGGCTTTCGGTCGTGCTCGGCGTTGCCGCTGCCGCCGTTTCGGGCTATTTTGCGGTGCGTTTCATGATAAAACTCATCACAAAGCATTCACTCTGGGGTTTTGCGATTTACACGGCGATTCTCGGAGCCTTCATCGTGCTTGATCAAAATATTCTGCACCTTATCGCTTGGTAAGTCTGCGGCGCAAACGCTTCATTTTTTACAGAAAGGCAGCAAAAATGGATTGCACACAAACTGAGGAAAACATTCGCACGCTGTCCGCTGCAATTGCCCGGCTTGCAATTTTCCGAAACGAACTGCTCACTCGTCCCCTCGGAAAACTTTCCGAGCTTCTTCGCTTTGCCGATATCGGCAACGTGCAAAACGCTGCGGACGCACTTTCCGCTTTGACTTCGGAGCTTGTTTGCTGCGGCGCACGCAGAGTAAGCGGCAATATCTGGCACGATTACATTCTTGATACGGTGTTGCTGACCGACAACGTGTTTTCATGTGCCGCTGCTTCCGGAAAGGCGGACGATGCCGTCATTCACGCAATGCAGCTTGAGCTTTCCGCGCTGAAAACTCTTTCGGAGGCAGATGAAAACGTTTTGCACTCCATAATTTGCAATTGCACGGAACAAAAGCAAAAAAAGAATTCAAAGGATGCCGCCTCCGTGATTGCCTCCGCTGCGTGGGGCGGCGCCCCCGTTGCACCCATGCCCCGTGAATTCAAACCCAAACAGCCGCCTGCAAAAACCGAATTCCCGCCGCCCGTGTGGCAATACGGTGAGTTCGGCATTCGCGACAGTTATTATGCGGACGTTGCTCTTGAAGGCATGTATCGGCGTTTTCTCGAGTCTGATGATTGGTCCGAGCTTGTGAACGACCTTTGGAATTTTCACTCTTCGTACGGAAGCGGAATCTTCCTCAAATACCGAAACTTCATCTTTGACGGTGCGCTGAAACCGCTTCACGAGCTGCGGGCGGGTGATTTTGTTCCGCTGATGGACGCGGAATACCGTATACTGTTGAACAATGCGATTGCATTTATGCGGGACGAAAGCGCACATCCGATGCTTCTTTGCGGGCAGCAGGGAATGGGCAAAACGACCATGATGCTTGAGCTGACGGACGAATTGCCCCAGCTCCGCCTTGTTTACACACTCAACGGCAGCCTGAATTGCATTGATTTGCTTGCAAAATTGCGTTGTCAGCCGCTCAAATTCATGCTCCTCTGCGATGAGCTGCGGGAGGATACATGCGAAACGGTGACAGAACCTTTGCTGCCGATGAATGTTTTGCTTGCGGCCTGTTCAAAATCACCCGTGCTCCCGAGTCTTTTTGAAGTAGTCGTTGATCTGCCCGTTTTGCAGCTTAACGAATTCGTTCGTATTGTAACGGCTTTGCTTGCTGCCGAAAACGTTGACGCAGCGCCCGAAATAATCCGAAGCGCATGCGTTGATTACCAGGTGGATACAAGATGTGAATTCAACGTGGCAGCCGCAGTTCGCGTGAAGGAGCTGCTCCTGTCATAAAAGTCGAAGCCTTTGTGCATAACGCATTTTGTGCTGCATAAAATTATTGACGAAAAAGGTAAAACGCATTGCCCCTGTTTGCGGCAATGCGTTTTGTTTTAAAAGCCGTTATCAAATTCAGTCAACGCGCTTCTTTCCCCAGAAAAACAGCGCAACGGTTCCGGGCCCCGTATGGCTTCCGATGGTTGTTCCGATTGAAGTTATCAGCACCTTGCCGTTAAGCTTCGGGAAAGTCGCTTCAACAAGGTCCGCAACCGCACGTGCATCGTCATAGCAAGCTGAATTGCAAATGAAGCACTTTTCGGAATAATCAAGTCCGTTCTCCGCATTCTCGACCATTTTTTGAACGATTTCGTTAATTGCGCGCTTTTTCGTGCGTATCTTGGCGCGCGGAGTGAGCCTGCCCAAATCGTCGCAGTTCAGCAGCGGGCAAATATGCAGAATCGAGCCGATGAACCCGGCAGATTTCGAAATTCTTCCCCCGCGCACATAATATGTCAAGTCGGTTGAGAAGAACCAATGATGCATGTTAAGCTTGTGTTCCTCCACCCAGTCATGAAGCGCGTCTATATTCATGCCGGAATCGCGAAGCTCCGCCATCTTATCGATTATAAGTCCGTACCCCGATGATGCACCGAGAGAATCGACGATATAAAGCTTTCTTTCGGGATATTTTTCGCGCAAAACCTGTGCTGCCGCGCATGCGGAATTAAACGAACCCGAAATTCCGGAGGACAGAGTAACATGCAAAACATCCTTTCCTTCTGCAAGGAAGGGTTCAAAAAATTGCAAATACTGATCCATGTTCACCTGCGAAGTGGACGTCATTGCGCCTTCCGCCATGCGGCGGTAAAACTCATCGAACGGGATGCTCTGCCCGAGATCATCCGGATACGTAACTCCGTCAATCGTGTAGTTGAAGCAAACATAGGAAACTTTGAGCTGTTCGAATCGTTCCTTGGGAAGGTCTGCAGTTGAACAGCAAGTGAGGACAAATTCGTTCATGACATTAAGAACCGTTGACTTACGGAGTCCCGCAAGTCCCTTTCATATTTCATAATTCGATATACAAAAAACACCTGATTTGCAGTCGGCACATACCGACCGCAAAAAGATGCAGTCTGTTTTATGAAATTCCCCCACACATTCATCAGCGCGTATCGAACCCGCGCGCTGCATGTGCAGGTCAATAATATAAAAATTTTATTAAAAAGTCAACCGCTGTTCAACAAATCAAATAAATATATAATACGCGGGCGCATTTCCTGTCAACACCTATTTCCTGCCGGACGATTACATAAAAATACCCCCTGCGCATTCGGCAAGGGGGCATCGGCTGATATGAACTTTGAATCGGTATGCTGTTTGAAGTGTTTATTAAACTTGCTGTGGATTATGTGCCGGTTAAGTGTTATAATGCATATGAAGCTGTTTAAGCTCGGGTTCTGCTTTCAGCAAAGCTGAATCTGTTAATTGCCGCTCGCAGACGATGAATGAAGTTGAACATGCGGGTTGGGAGTACAAGGAGAGAAACAAACATGAGGAAACGCAATTTCTTTTCATTCATCGGCTGCTTTGCGGCCGTCATTTCCGCGCTGTGCTGTTCAACGGCATTTGCGGAAGGAGCAAGCTCCGCCAAAACGACAAGTTTCGGAACGCTTGTGCTTATCTGCGCCGGCATTGCGCTGCTCGGTATCGTTGCAGGCATCATTTTAAGGCGACGCTGATAAAAGTTCTGTTCGAAACGGATTATTCATCCTCTGTATCGCTTGTATCGCTTGAGAAATGCGCCGAAAGCCTTGACAGGATGTCTGCCGTGCTGTCGTTCGTGCTGCCCGATTCTTCGGTGTCGTCGTCCGCGCTGTCTCTCAGGTCATTTTCACACATGCTGCAAGCTTTTTCGGGGTCAATGTCCGAATACAGCACCTTCAGCAAGCCGTCGCCGTACCTGTCAAGCATCATTGCCGGCACATATATGCTGCGGCGAATAACATCGGCGCAAGGGGCTTCTCCGCCGCACGGAACGAAGGTTTTGTAGCGAATTTCGCCGTCGTGCATGTCCATTTCGAAATTGCCGAAAACAAGTCCGTAGTTCGCTCGTGTCAGGAACTCCGCCGTGCGCTTCATTGTTGCGGCATCGCCTTTATCCGGGCCCAGAGGTGAAAAAACGTAGATAAGATAGTCTTTCTCGCGCACATCAACAATGTACCGAACCGATTTGAGCTTGCAGCTCAGGCCGAGGTTGAAAATGAACCTGCCGCACTCGCTGTCAAAGTCGAAACGCCATTCGTCCTCCTTAAGGAAGGTGTTGATGCTGTCCGCAATTGCTGTTGAATAAGCTTGTCCTGTTCTTGCCATTTTAGTTTTCTCCTTTCGGTTTCTGTGTTTTTAGTGAATTTTCAGTTCTGCTCACTCTTCATTTACTTTATCGGGCTTTTTTGTTTTTTCCCCACGGTTTTCAATGATATATTTTCATCGCCCGCGGGAAGAAAACCTGCTTATCCGTTCGGGAGTGTTTCAAACGCTCATGCGCTGTACGCTTTGGCGTCAGCCGCCGCGCATCAAACGCATGTGCATTCGTTTTTCCCTTACACTTTATTTATCGGGAAAAATTGCTTTTTCCCGGCAGCAACGGCTAATATATTTTCAATATCCGCTGCACCGCTTTTTCGATCAGTCCCATACATCGGTGTCTCCGCTCAGTTCGGGCGGCTTCAATACATCCCCGATTCGCCTGCGCTTTTTTTCTTTCTTCGGTTTTTGCGGCGCAGAGCGCAGCTCCGTCCCCAATTTTATCGGATAATCAAAAATCAGCGGAACATCCTCTGCAAGATACGGGCAGCATCTGCCGTGGAAGATAATGGTTTCGTTTTTTTGCAGCCTTTGCAGACGCGATGTTGAAATCAACGGCCTTCCGTACTCGTTGTTCCCCGCAAGTCTGCTGATATACGTCAAAAAATCCATTTCCCGTGTGTGAAGATAGATCATGTTTCCGCAGTTGTCGAGAATGGCGCGGCTTACATTTTCGCCGTACTTTTCAACAAGCTGTCCGTACGACTGAATGACCATGTGCAGCCGAATATTGCGGCTCCTTGCCGCCGTGATCATCGGAACGATATCGCCGAGCGCGGGCAGGTTGCAAAACTCCTCAAGTATGATATTCGTCCTTCGCGGCAGCGACCCGCCGTGCCTTTCCGCTGTTTCAAGCAAGGTTGTGTAACACTGGCTGATAAAGAGCGTCGCCAGAAAATGAAAGGTTGTTTTTTCATCCGGGATGACGACAAAAACCGCCGCTTTTGCCTCCCCGATCCGTTCAATATCAAATGACGTATCATTCAGCATCTCAGTCAGTGCAGGTGCGGACTTGAACACGCGCACAAGCTGATCAAAGGTTGACCTTATGCAGGATTTTGTGTTCTCGGCTGTCATACCCAAATAACCCGCAAGGTTTTGGTAGATCTCGCCGTCCGTCGGCAGATTTCGGAAGCATTTATCAAGCGTTCCGTCGGCAAGCTTTTCATATCGCCATTTCAGCAGATTCTTCATGTTCAACTTTTCGCCCAATGCAAGAAGCAGCAGGCATATGCCCAGAGCAAGCTGCCCTGCGGACTCGTTCCAATAGGGATCCTTTGTATCGACTCTTCGAAAGAAAATGTCGTTCAGCATATCATTAAGCTGCAAAACGGCCTTTTGCTGCCCCTCTTCCCCGCTTTTGTACGCCCTCTCTATAACCCCCATCGGGTTCCATGTGTCGGGCGAACGCTGCGGATCCCTCATGTTGATGATAACTGTCTTATAGCCCTTCGCGGAAAGAAAACTTTCGGATTTCCGCGCAAGCTCGCCCTTCGGGTCAACAATAACCATTGATTCATCCGCCGCCGCACAGGAATAAATGAGAGGAAGCACGAATCGCAGCGTCTTCATTGAACCCGTATCCCCGACTATCAGCGAATGCGAATCACTCGGATCCGTATAAACCGTGTCGCCGTCGCGCAGCAGCACCGGCCCGCCCTTGGACTTTGCAGCCGCATCATGCAATGCGAACGGCGCAAGATCCTGCTTCATCTCTTCGCAAGTCGCCATCCTTGAATCCTGATACTTCAATCCATCACTCAGCATATTGTGTTCCTCCTTATTCCTTTGCAGAAAATCCGATGCGGCCTCGCCTTTCACACGTCCTTTTTTGAGGCATTATATCCAAATCGCCCGCTTCAATAACAGGGTTGGCGTTCTTGACTTGTTTGTTCAGCTTTATTTGCTGCACCGTTCGAAGAACAACCTGATCAAGCGGCAAAACGGAAACATCGGCATTTTCAAGTGTTTTTTTAAGCTCTTTTGAAGCGGCATCCGAAACGGTCATTCCGACTTCCTTCGCCGTTTTGAAGAAAAGATTTATGCACTGCCCTATTTCCGCCGTTTTCATACGTATATCGATCCAAATCGTGCTTCCGTTCAAAGCTCTCCTCATATCGTCAATCGATGCCGACTCTTTTTCCGCTTCAATAATGACAATGTACGAAATGCATTTATGCATTCCGATATAGCCCGGCAGGCATGAGAACGCATCGTTGATGCCTTTCTTTGCCCATTCCTCCGAAAGTTCAATTATCACAACACCTTTGAACTCGCTGTAAAAGTCCGCCGCTGTGTTCATGCTCTCATCAAGCCGTGCAAGGAATTTTTCCGAACCTGCCATATCCGAAAAATAGGGCATTTTGATTGAAAAATACTTAACGATTCCGCGAAAATACATGTTTTCGCATCTTTTCAGCGTCTCTGCGGTTTTAACTGCCTCGGTTTCCAGTGCAAACACGGATGAACCGTGAATGAAAAAAGAGGGCGGCTGCTGCGTTGTTTCCACTGCGCATTTAACGGCTGCATTGATTTCTTTCGTGTCCATGGTTGTATCTCCTTATTTTTTCTTTCACTTGTGTTATCGTGAAATGACCCGATTATCCCGCGCTTTTGCCGTTTTCCGTTAAATATATTATTATGTTCAATTTGAACAGGTTTCGCTTTCTGTTTCATTCTTCGTTTTCCGTTCCCTCTTGCCGATATTGGTATCGTATGGTACAATTGACATATATTCTTCATCCGCCCGTCTGCGCATTTGGCTGCTGCAATTTACGGACGAAAGAGGAATCCGTCCGCATATTGAACCGACCGCAAAACGGATTAAATCAAACGGAAAGGAGCGCACCGTATGCAGTCAGCACCCACTCCCCACGCTGTTTCCCCCTGCGATTTGCGGACTGTTTTCCGAACGACAGCCGCCGATTACGGATTCTTACAGGTGTTTTTTACAACGCCGCGCAAATTTGACCTCGGCCGCAATCGGTTCAATCTTACCGCCGATGCTCCGACAGCATATCCATGGGCAAACAGCATTGCGGTGCTTGTGTACCCCTATGCGCCGTTTACGGCTGACGAACGTATACCTGCATACTACATTGCATCCAACCGCGCTTATCACAGTGCAAAAAAGCTGGCGGAAGCCCTGACCGCTGCGGGAATTCACGTCGAAAAAACCGATATTCCCGTCAAAATGCAGCTTGAAGCGGAAGGCATCGGCATTAAATGCCGCAACTCATTGATTGCACTGCCCGAATTCGGAACGCGGATCGTTCTTCTTACGTTTGCGGTTCGGGAAATTCCGCCCGAAACACTTTCCGAATTGCTGACCGTCCTTCCCTCGCTGAACACTCGGCAAAGCGAATGCGGCAATTGCTCCCTCTGCATGAACGCGTGCCCCACCGGTGCAATATCCGAAAACGGATTGACGACCGAACGCTGTATGCGGCTGCAAATGGAAACCGCGCAGCATCCGGACAGCGTTCGCGCCATGCAGAAAACTTTTATCGGATGTGAAATTTGCCAATATGCCTGCCCGCACAACGCGAAAATTCCGCCCGCCGATACGGAGAGTTTTCGTGCGGCAAACGGTGACGAAATCAATTTGAACGATGTTTTTAATCTCAAACGGCTCATCACCGGCGACGCAGCGCAGGCACGCAGCCTTGTCGGGCGAAATTTTACCGGCAACGGAAAACTGACCGCAGAAGCAATTGCCTTTGCCGCAAATGATTCTGAACTCTTTTTGTCTTTACGCAATGAGATATTTGCAGCAGCCGACTCGCCTTTCGATGCCGTGCGCGATGCCGTGCGTTATGCCGCAGCAGTCGAAAAAAAGCGCAGTTCGCATTTTTGATGCCGTCCTGCAAGATTTGGGATTGGTTTTGAACAATTCGAGTTTGGGTACAATCCAATAAAAACTGAGGAACTTACATGAAAAAAATAAAAAAAGATACGAATCACCGAAACATTGTCCCCGCAGGTGGGTTTGTGAGAAATATCGGACGACGCGGCATATTGATTGCGGCAGGCGCAATTCTTCTTGCCGCCGGGCTTATCGTCTGCCTGTCTTTAAAAAAAGAGTCGAACCC
>ERZ1034917.2042-NODE-2042-length-10451-cov-4.210658_pt1 | contig 10451 bp, 12 predicted proteins | sample MGYA00520605_ERZ1034917 | MGnify/ENA primary metagenome ERZ1034917 (study PRJEB33766, sample SAMN09781784) | gut metagenome | biome: gut microbiome | host: Homo sapiens | place: Madagascar | study: EMG produced TPA metagenomics assembly of the PRJNA485056 data... | reverse complement strand
GGTGGAGGTCGTCATGGACCTCCCTTGACCCGCCTTCGCTCCGGTGCGGCTTTGCAGGGAGCAAAGCCGACGACGACGCGCGGCGTCGCCATTCGGCTTTGCCCACAGGGGCGAGATGTTGAGGGCAGGGTGCCCGGAACGGAGGAAGAGATGCAGCAGCTGATGACGAGGGAAATCGCCAAGACGGCTCCAAGGCTCTACGAGCAGGACGGGGCGGAGGACCCCACGGTCTACGCCCACTACTTCTCGTGCATGAACGGATGGGACTGGTGGCTGCTCGAGTTCGATGGAACGGACGAGGCGTTCGGCCTCGTCGAGGGCTACGACGACGAGTTCGGCTACTTCAGCATCAAGGAGATGGAGGAGCTGAACCGCCAGATGGGGTTCGCCGCCGTCGAGCGCGACGAGCACTTCTCCCCGAAGCCGCTCAGCGCCGTCAGGGGGAGGTAGCCGCATGGTCACGGTCGAGTTCGACTCCATGGGCGAGGCGGTCCGCCTCGCCCTCGTGGCCGGGGAGTACGTGGGCGGCGGCCTGGCCGTCCTCCTCCTCGACGCCACGGACCCGCGCTCCGACGGCTACATGGCCGAGTGGGGCGTGCTCACGGTGAGCGTGCCGGCGGCGGCCGAGTGGTGCCGCGGGCTGGGCAACATCGCCATCGACGCCGACGCGCCCGCGGCGCTCCTCGGGGCGCTCGAGGCCGCCGGCATGCTCCGCATGGCCGCCCGCTCGGCGGCATCCGGGATGGCCCGCTACCAGCTGGCCACGGTCGCTGGGCACGCCCTCGACGGCATGGGCGGCCTGACCGAGACCCTCGAGGAGGCGCTCGGCTCGACGGTCGTCGTCGAGTACGAGTCGGGCGGCGACGGCGGCGCGTTCGAGGTGGGGGCCGCGCCGGCGGGCTCGGCCGAGCTCGGGCGCCTCATCGCCGCCGCGAGGTCCGAGGCCGACGCGTTGGCGGCCGGCGGCGGATGGGCGGCCGTCCGGGTCGGTTTCGGGGATGCCGAGACCATCGACTGCGAGACGGGCCGAGCGGTCTACATAGTCGGGGCGGAATAGCACCGGGCCGCCATCCGCAGGGGCATACCGGCGACGGCGTGCCCCTCGCGGCGTTTCCCGGGGATGGACCGCGCCATCCCCGGACCCCTGCGCGCCAAAGGGCCCAGGCCCCTTGGGACCCGTGTCCGTGTGACGGGCATGACGGGGATGACGGCACGGCGGACACATGCCTTTGGGCGTCACCGTGTCCCGCCGGATCGGCCTTTCGGCCGATGCGTCCCCGCCGGGATGCGGGGACGCCCGCGCCGCGTTCCGCGCCGCTCTCGCTGCGGCTCCCTGGCAACGCTCCCCAGGGTCGCGTTTCGTACGCCTCCGCTCACTCCGGCCCCGGACGGTGAACGGCTGCATTCGATGGCTCCCAGAGGTCGCCATCATTCCGCCGTGGTCACCGGCCGGGGCCTCTCGCCCCGGGTCGCCGTGCGTACGGGAGATGCTCCCCCAGGTCGCGTCCCCCTGCGCGCGGCTCAGCCGGGGCTCACCTCGACGCAACCTCGTCGGACGGGGCCGACATGCGGTTGCCGGTCGATGCAAGATGTGTATCCGTGCGTACACGGCGTCTTTCGGCCGCCGCGCACACACGGATATCTTGCCCTGCGGGGCGCGTCCCCCGAGCTTGCGGGACGCTTGTTGCGTCCCGGTCCCGGGAGACGGGAAGAGGGGCCGCGGCCCCTCTTCGAGATGTGCGCGCGGCGCGTCCTATACGTATCACATCTCGTTTTCCCGGCCGTCGTCCATCGCCCGCTCCATCATGCGGTAGGTCGCCATGCCGATCCCGAGCGCGTGCTGTATGCCGCCCCTCGTGAAGCCACGACCGAGCTTTCGCCCGCTGATCGCCGCTTTCCTGAGGGCGCGCCCGTGCGCGTCCCTTCGATCGTATGTCGGTCGGTACTCGAAGACCAGGTCCCTTTCCTTGAGATTCCGGTCACGGCTGAGGCGCATATGAACACCCCTCCGCTCAAGCGACTCGTTGAGGGCGCGCATTTTGTTCGATGCGTCTGATGAGACGATCTCGCGGACGCTTTCGCGAACGACCCGGCGAACGTGGTCCTGGTCGGTTTCGAAGCCCGGGTCGGCCTTCGAGCCGATCTCGCGGGCCCGCTGCTCGCCCCTCGACTCCTGCCGGGCGTGGACGCGGCTGTTGCGCGTCCCGCGCTCAAGCTGGGAGAGCCCCCAGCGCCCGTCCATCTCGCGCATCCTCGCCGCGTGGAGGGTCCTCTGGCGGGACGCCCTGCCGTCGTTGAGGCGCTTTCCGGTCGAGAGGTCAGTCCGGTTGATGGCGATATGCACGGCGTAACGGTCGGTCCCGTCCCTCGAGTGCTCTAGGTGGAGCGCCCACGCCGCCTCCTGGTTCGGGTAGTAGCGCTCGACCCACTCGCGTGCGAACTCCATGCAGTCACCCTCGGACATCCTTCCCCCGTTGACGTCGCACTCGTCGGGGTTGAACGCGATGATCTGGTGATAGCAGTAGGTGCATTTCGAGCCCTTTCGCCCGGGCTCGTTGTGCCCGTAGGCCGCGCGCGTGCGCTCCATCTCGCGGGACCAGTTCGCCGGGTCGCCGAGGTTCCGGGAGTCGAAGTCGAGCACGTCGTGTTTGCTATTCGTGTTGTCCAGATAACCCGATAAGCTCTTCATATGCTGCGTGCCTGTGATCGCCACCTGCTTGATTGCGGTCATATCCATCCACTTCCTATTCGTCCCAGGCCGCCCACTCGTCCATGAACGCCGCGTTGTCCTCGTCGGCCTTGGCGGGATCGTTCGGGGCGGTCTCTTCTTCACCGGATGCGTCGCCATCGGCGTCGAACTCGGGACACCACGGGGCGGGGGCTTCATATGCGTCGCCTTCTGCGGCGGCTCTCGCGCGGGCGTAGTACGCGGCCCGTTTCTCGCGCTCGGCCTCCTCGTCCCCGAGCCCGAAGAACGGGCCGGCGGGCGTCCTGTTGGCGTAGTCGAGCGGGAATTCGAAGACGCCCTCACGTCCGGGCTTTGAGTTCTCCCCGCCCTTGATCGCGATGAGGCCGTCGCGGATGGGGATGCGGTTCTGCCACTCCCATTCGTTTATCAGGGGAACGGCCGCCTCGTTGTAGCTCGTGCCAGATGAGGAGCGCCCTGCGCCTTTCTGGCTAGACGTTCCCATCGAGCGCACGGTCCGCTTTCCCGCGAGTGACGTGAAGAACTTGAAGTCCTCTGGCTCGGAGAGAGACAGAGCGACCTTGATGCCGATGGAGCCGATCAGCTTGTCGCGACCGGCTCCGCCGTCGCCTGGGTCGTTGTAGGCATTCAATTCTTTGAGATTTTGGACGAAGATTTGCTCGCGTATCCCCATCGATCGTCCGAGCGTCGCGATGGCCGGCAGACACGCGACCTTGACGTTGAGGTTGCCGATCTCGTCGAGCACGAGCGCTGTCTCGTGTGGCATGCGGCCCCCGTTCCCCTTGCACGCCCGCTGCGCCACCTGCCACCACTGGTTCAGGAAGCAGGTGTAGACGACCCCGTACGGGTCTCCCTCGTCGAGCATCTCGATGTAGACCGCCGTTTTCCTCTCGATGAGGTCGCGAATGGAGACGCTGCTCTCGGAAGTCACGGCGCGGAGCGCTCCGTCCGAGAAGATGCTCAGTGCCTCCTTGAGGGTCGAGACGACGTTCTTGCCGGCCGTCGTCGCGCCGCCGTCACCGAGGAGGTCGGACGCCGGCGAGAACGCCGGGTGCGACGGCCCGAGCTCGCGGATGTAGTCCTTAAGCGGGGCCGAGGGGTCCTTCGGATCGTCGCCGGCGGTCCCGCGCTCCACAAGCGCGGCGACGCTCGCGAGGTTCTTCTGCCTGCGGGGGATGTCGGCCGTGCAGACGACGAGGATGCAGGCGGCGAGCATGTTGCGCGCTGCCTTGGGGAAATACGTGTTCTTCTCCCCGCCGATTGGGATGAGGTCGACGGCAACCTGCCGGGCCGTCCTCACGGCCCCGTCAATGTCGCCCGCCTTGACGGCGTCGGCGACAAGTCCGATGGGGTTGTACGAGCTGGCACCGGGATAGCCGGTCAGGTCGAGGACGATGGTCTCGTAGCCGAGCTCCCTCGCCTTGTCGGCGGTGAGCTCAAGGATTTCGGGCTTTCCGGTGGAGACGACGTTCCAACCGGCTGCCAGGAACATATGCATATCTTCCAGGACTTGGAATTGTGACTTACCAGACCCCGTTTTTCCAATGCTGATCGCGTGCGGAACGGACGAGTCGAACCAGTATCCGCCCTTGGTCGCGCCGAGCACGAAACCCGCTCTGGCCGGCGCGCCGGACCCGTCCCAGAAATCGTTGCGGCGGCTGAGCTCCGCTGCGCCCCGAATGACGCGGGAATCGCCGTAGATGCCGTCATCGACGTTCCGGGTGCGTTCGGCGTCCTTTGCGGCCGTGTAGCCGAGGAGGACGAGGAAGAGAAGGGCAAGAGTGCCGAGCATAAACGGGATGTGGCCGAGCCACGCCCCGGAAAGCCAGAAGGCCGACCACATGTCGAAACCGATGGCGTCGAGCCAGGCGACCCAATCGATGGGGAGCGATGAGGCGGCGCAGGCGACCACGGGGGCTAGCAGGGGATAACACGCGACGGTAAGGACGATGGCGAACGAAGCCGAGAGGACTGCGTTGAACTTAAGATTGCGCATGGGATTTCCTCCTAGACGTTGCGGGCGTCGGCCAGGAAGTCCGAGACGGCGTCGGCTGCGTCTCCGACCTTTATGAGCGCGGCATCGAGGAACGGGGCGATCCGGCCGGGGTCGTGAGTGATATGGACCTCGCGCGTCAGCTGGTTCAGGTTCGACCCGGCAAGCCTGAAGTCTCGATACAGGAGCTTCAGCGTCTCGGGGTCGGTGGCGATTATGGGTCGGTCACCGTCGACGAGCGAGCGTCGGCGAAGGTACTCGCTCATGCTCAGGCCAGCCGCATCGGCGCGCCGCGCGATGGCGGCGCGCTCCTGCGAGGTGACCCTGACGTAGATGCGGTCCGACCTCTGCGGGCTACTCATTGCGCCCCGCCGCGCCAGCGGGAACGAACGCATGGGACACGCCGACTCGGCAGCCGCCTCCCATGCTGTCGCAGAGCGTGAAGGCGAACGCAAACGGGGTGTCGGCAAAGGGCGTGCGGGAACGGGCTTCGAACATGAGGGCCATGAGATCGAGATAGGCGCTTTCGAGGCGGTCATAGTCCCCGCGCGTCACAGGAATCCCGCGATAGGTGACGATGGGGAGGTCGGGCTCGTCGCAATAGTAGGCGAAGAGGGTGCCGGGGACCTCCTCCTGGACGATCGCATCGATCGAGGGGATGTCGGGGTAGGCCGACGGTGCGAAGGGCCAGACGAAAAAGACGTGTTCTCGCTTACCGGCGGCCTCGGGGTTGAGTTCGATGGTAAATTCCGGGGCGACCTCAAGCCGACCGCCCGACAGCTTCAGTGGTTTGAATTCCATAATGGTTCCTTTTGTTTGGGAACGGGGCCGGAGGCCGGCCCCGCTGGTTGCTTTAATTGCGAATATGGACGAGGGTTATCAGCCTTGCGGTCGCGGTGCGATGGAACCCGTACTCGACGCCTCGTTCGGCGAGGAACGCACGGTGCTCGTTGAGGCGCTTGGCGAGGACGGCGGGCGTCGCATCCACGAGCCCGGCAGCCTCAATGAGCTGCGTCGCGGTGCCCTCCCACGCGCCGGGGCATGTCGCCATGAAGTCGAGGACGCTGAGCACGCAGGCCGGAACCTCGCGCTCGCGTAGTTCCTCGCGGCTGGTCTGCTCGATGAGGTGCCAGCGGCAGTCGCGAAACGCGAGCTTGTATTCAGCGAGGTCGACGTCACGGCCGGTTACGGAGAGAGTTGCCTTATCATCGAACATGGCATCCTTGGTCAGCATCAGGCACTCGTCGGCCGCACCGATGATTCCGTTTGACCCGCTGATGGTGTTGAAGATGTTCGCGTCGTCGCCCATCTTGCGCGTGTGGTGCACTAGCAGGACACAGATACCGTGCTTGTCGGCGAAACTTTTAAGAAGACCGACATCCTGATAATCGGCTGCATAGACGCTGTCGCCGGATGCGACGCGGACTTTCTGCAGGGTGTCGACGATGATCAGCTTGGTCCTCGGATAAGTCTCCAAGTATTTCTCAAGTTGAAGGATGAGTCCGCTATTCAACTTGTCAGCCATGATCGCGAAACGAAGGTTGTCGTTGGCCACATCGACGAGATGGAACAGGCGGCTTTGGATGCGGCCGTATTGATCCTCAAGGCAGAGATAGAGGACATCGGCGCATTCCGTCGCGTGGTCGAGAAACGTCGTGCCGAGGCTGACGCACAGTCCGAGGCACAGACAGAACCAACTCTTCCCGACCTTCGGGGTTCCCGCGAGAACCACGAGACCGGTCGTGATCAGCTCCTCGACGAGCCATGCGACCCCTTCGAGGGGACTCACGAGGAGGTCCTGTGCTGAGCGCACCTCAAGCTCGCCGGGCATCTAGGCCACCTCCGCGGGCAGTGCGTGGAAACGGCCGCGATAGTCGGCGACGATCTTGACGCCAAGCGCGTCGCAGAGTGCGTCGAGTCGGTCGGCCTGCTCGATTGCGAAGGCGAGGACGTCCTCGTCGGTGGGGTTGCGCGGGAGGCCGTGAGCCTCCAGCGTACGCGCTACGCGCTCGGCGTGCGCAAAGTAGGCGGAATAGTCCATTTACACTCCTTGCACGAAATGTCCGCGCGGTGCATGTAATATGGACCGTGCGGCTTACTGGTCGCGAGCGGGTGCTGCTTCTTGCCGGGAGGGCACCCGTTTTTCTTTTTCTGGCTAGCCAACGCCGGCTACTTCCTTTCGTCCGTCGGGGTATTCGAGCCCGAGCTCGCGGTAAAGCGCGGAGCGGGCGATATACCACGTTTTACCGAGTTTGCGAAACGGGAGCTCGCCGGCCTTGGCGAGCTTCTGCGCTTTCGAGTAACTCACGTGCATGATCTCGCTTGCTTCTGCGAGGGAAAGCAATTCGTCCATAGGAACCTCCTCTCTTGCTGACTCTAGTTTATCATAATTAACGATTAACGACCAACAAAAATAAAAACCAACTTGATATTATTTAGAACGCGCCAATATAATTGCTTTAGATAGCGGAGATAAACTTTTCAATGAAGGTTGATTAAATAATGAGCAGAAGCGTATTCATCGCAAGGAACCAGAGCACCGGTTTCCACTCCTTGTTTGAGGTAGTAGGATCCGGAGGCAAGGCAGCTGCGACGGCACCTATGGACTTCGAGCTCGCTGAACGCCTGCTTCGCTGGGGTACGCTTGACGAGCTCGTCGCGGCAATCTCGGAATCGGGCCCACTTATCGATCGCAGCATTTTTAAGGAAGAGAGAAGGAGGCTCTCCATCGCCGAGGCTGTCGAGATCGCCGAGGAGTCCGTTGGCGGGGGACGAGGCTTCACGCGTTGCGATGAGGAGTTTCTCTATCTTCAATTGTGTCTTGAGGGGATGTCGACGACGGACAGCTCCTCGTCGCTCTATCCATCCCAGGCCTCCATCTCGCGCGATATCAAGAGGCACGGCCTTATCGAATCCGACGGCCTTGCTGAGTTGAGGAAGTGGCAGGAGGAGGACCCGGACTGCACCGTCGTGGTTGAGCCCCTGAGGGATATCGTCCTGTGCCGAAATCTCGGCTCGGTTCTGCTTAGGCTGATAGCGAATATCAAGGCCGGACACGATGACGTTCTCGAAAGAAGTGGGTTTAAGCGATTCGAGAAAAAACGTCGCTGGTGGATCACCGGGGAGCTCAAGGACTCCTATTACGTCTTGCCGTTTCAACATAACTCGTCTTTCGACATGACCCTCAACTACTCGACGAAGTGGTTCAAGAACGTCTTCAGCTATATGGTCATCAACCCGCTGGAGACGCGAATTCTCGACCTGAGGCCGAAGAAGGACAAGGTTCTATTCGGATCGGTCCCCAACGCGGTTCTAATAACCGCGCAGATAAAGACCGGCGAGGGCGTACCCTTTTTCGATATCGGATGGAAGCCGGAGGTCGAGAAGACCCAGCTGTATCTCGGTATTGATGACGGGGGTACCCAGAGAGACGAGGCGGTCGCCTTCGTGGAGTCTGTCGCTCGCATGTTGTCTGGACTGACGACGAAGGATGGCGATCCGCTTGGGTGGGCCGTGGGTGAGCCTTCGGTTTTCGACGACGAGCCGTCACCCAGATACCATTTCCACTCGACAGCGGCGTCGATGTTCGGGGCCGTCTTCTACCGATACGGCTGTGTCCCCGCGACGTGCAAGAATTGCGGCAACGGCATTTTGGTGAAAACCAGGGGGAAGAGGCGCGAGTTCTGTTCCCCGTCGTGCAGGACGCAGTATTCGAACCGGAAGGCGGGGCTCTAGATGAATCCGTTTGTCATCGCAGGCGCGGTGTGGGTGGCGGTCGCAGCCGTGACCTTGCTGTATCAAGTGGTACGCAGGAAGCTCGGGGATCGGGGCTCGATGGTCGAGGCGTCTTGGCTCGACTTGGCTATGTCGTCGATCGGATTTGGCTTGCTGTTTGCGGCCCTAGCGTTTGCCATCACCGGCCTTGCAGCCACTTTTCATTGATGAAGGCGCGGTAGCATGGCGACAGTACCTCGTAACAAGGGAAGCTACACCTCTAGGGCGGGCGGCGGCTCCTGGCAGGTAAAGTATCCGCTCGGCTGGAATGAGCGCAAGAAACGCTACGACGAATACCGCGAGGAGGTCGCATCGGAGGCCGAGGCCATCGCCTTGATTAAGGCTATCAACGACTACGTCTATCACGGGGGCCTTTCACAAGACGTGCCCGAGTGGAGGCGCAGGGCAAAAGGGCATTCCGAGGGCGACGTCCTAACGCTCGATGGATTCGCCATGTCCTATATCGCGAAGCGGGAGAAGCGTCGAAAAGTCCAGGAGAGGACCATCGAAAGCAACCGCGAGGCCTGGGCTAGACTCCGGCCGTACCTTGGCGAACTGCCGCTGAGGCGGGTGACGCCTTTCGTCATCGATGAGGCATACGCCTGCATGGGGAGTCCGGGGGACGATAACCTTGCCGGCAGGGTCTACTCCGGAACGACGATTGAGAAAAGCCATGCGTTTCTTCGGCAACTGCTCAAGGATGCCGTCGAGCGGGGCTACATCGACAAGAACCCCTGTGATTCGATCGACGCTCCCAAAAGGGATACCAAGGAGAAGGTCGCACTCACTTTATTTCAAGCCCAGGCGCTATTCAACTACATAACGAGCCGCCCTCCGGAGGCGCATGCCATTGGCGTGCTACTCGCGCTGAACTGCGGGCTCAGGCTTTCGGAGATGCTCGCGTTGACCTGGCAAGATTATAAAGGCGGCGTGCTGTCTGTAACTAAAGCGCTGAACAAAGAGAAGCAGACGTACAAGTCGACGAAGAACGAAGACAACAGGAGGGTCCCTGTCCCAATGCCGCTCATACCGGTCCTCGATGAGTGGCAGAAGATCCAAAGGCGCATTTACTCGGACAACCTCGGCCTTCGCTGGAGCGAAGACGCGCCCATTGTGAACAGCAGAAACGCAAAGCACATCCTTCAGCGGTCTTTCACGCGTTGGTTCGATTCGGCAAGGCTCGAGTATCCGATACCCGACGACTTCGAGTTTCATGGGTTCAGGCATACATACGTGACCTTGTTGAGCCGCGACTGTGGAGTGGACCGGCGGACCGCGAAGAGCATGAGCGGTCACAAGAACGACCAGGCCTTCGATATCTACACCCATACAAACGATGAGTGGCAGCGAAGGGCGGCCAACGAGCTCGGTGACATTTTGCAGCCTAATGACGGCGCTAGAAAATGCTACAACTGCGCTTACTGGGGTATATCTCCTCTAGACGCCGATCGTGGTGCCTGCTGGAACAACCCCGCCGGGCCAATCGAAGCAAAAGCGGGCGACTCGTGTGGCAAGGGCCTGTTCATCGCCAAAACCTCGAAATCGTGACGGCAGCAGGTGTATCTTTCCAGCATCGTCACTCTCGTCATTGGCGTCATTCGCCAGCCGTTTGGGGAGCGTTGCCAACCGTTGGACCTTGTTGCTCAACATCTATACAAGGCGCAGGGCTAGGATGAGCGCAGCTGCCTAGTACGGTGACGTGCGCCGATTGCGCGATAGAGGCCATGGAGCACTTGCCGCGAGCTTGATTGGGGTAGCAATAATTGCATTCAAATAGGCGGCGATGGCGTGAGCAAAAACTGCTCAGAATTATGGTCAGAGCAGAAATTGAGCAGATAATTTTACGCGATGACGGGCGTTAAATATAGCCATTTACCTGCAAGGATGCGAAATCAGCTCTAATAAGAAGGAGCCGCCCCGCCCTCATAACCCGGAGGTCGTAGGTTCAAATCCTGCCCCCGCGACCAAGAACTTGAA